>OBYZ01001236.1_pt1 | contig 11251 bp, 12 predicted proteins | sample 1501501 | NCBI WGS metagenome assembly OBYZ01 (sample SAMEA2580213, study PRJEB22360) | human gut metagenome | biome: human gut; feature: human-associated habitat; material: faeces | place: Denmark | collected 2008/2010
AGGCATTCCACCTGCTAGACTACTCGCCCTTGTCTGGGCGCACAATTCCGATTTGATGCTTCAGAATTATTAGATATAAGCATTTTAGAAAATATGACCGTGATCAATCCTGTGACAGTACACAAAAAAAACGCAAGAATAAATATTATAGTAGTAGCCATCTTTTTTGCAATAGGCAAATTTTTATAAAATTGACTGAATTTTTGTAAAACTTTTTTCATTCATAAGTCTCCCTAAATTATTCTCATTTTATAACTAATCATTTCTAATTGAAATAAATCCCTATTATTGCTATCATATAAATTAGATACCTGAAATCCACCCTTGCTTTTAACTCATTAATAATATATTGTTGTTCAAAAAATTCTCCAATGATTTTCCTTTTACAGTTAACCGTACAACGGTCCGTAAGCCTTGCATGCTACCATATCCGCTGCTTCCGTATCCCTGGTTCCAAAACTTCCCCATGCATGCGGTCGGAAGATCCTCTCTTCTTCCACGTTGTGCATAACAACCGGAATTCGAAGCATGGAAGCCAGCGTAATAAGGTCTGCACCCATATGTCCATGGATAAAGGCTCCATGATTGGCACCCCAGTTTGCCATCACACTGTATACATCACGGAATGCACCTTCACCTGTCGTACGTGGTACAAACCAGGTTGTCGGCCAGGTCGGATCGGTCCGGTCATCAATCTTCTTATGCACATCCTCCGGCAGCGTAATGCTCTTTCCTTCAGCAATCTGCATTACCGGCCCCACACCTTCTACCAGATTTACACGAACCATCGTAAGCGGCATCTCCGCATCGGTCTTAAAGTGGGAAGAATATCCGCCACCACGGAACTGGCAAAGCTCTGCCGGACACCAGCTTGTTGCCGTAAGGCAGGCTTCGATATCTTCCTCCGTCATCTCCCACCATGGCTTCATCACAGCATTTCCCTGTGCATCCTTACTCTTACCGGTTGCATCCAGACAGGTTGATCCGGAATTAATCAGATGAATAAAGCCTTCCTTTGCCGAGCCCTCCGGCTTCCATCCGGTTACTCTCTCTACCGCTTCCGGACTCCAATAGCATCTGACATCTGAGAAGCCGCTTGCCTTTCCGGTAAGAAGATTTCCGAATACCATGGAAAGACCGTTCAGATTATCATTCTCTGTCGCAAAGACATAGGGCGCTCTCTTGCCTTCCCAGTCGAAGGTAGAGTTCAGAATCGCCTCGGTAAAGTCTGCATTCGGCTTATAATCCGTCCACATACGCTGTCCCTGGAAGCCTGCAAACAATGCATTTCTTCCAAGAGACTCCTCGACAAAGCCCTTATCCGCAAGCCTCTCATTGCCTTCCATAATATCCTTCACAATGAGCGTCATCTTTACGACAAACTCCCATTCTTCATCCTTCTGCCGTCTGCTGTGTGCACGGCTGTCCGGATTCGGATCATGCCCCTCCTTACAGTGTGCCTTTACCCATGCAAGTGCTTCTTGGAACTTCTCTTCATCATAAATGCCCAGATCCATTCTCCGCAGGATCTCTGTCATATCGACCCATTCCGGACGCATGCCCAGATACTTTATATAAAACAGCGGATCAATAAAGGATCCCATGATTCCCATGGAAACTGCACCGATTCCCACATAAGCCCGGTTCTTCATCTGTCCGACTACGGCTGCACATCTTGCAAACCGCAGAATCTTTTCCTGTACATCGGAAGGGATTTCGCTCTCTTCCATATCCTGTACATCTCTTCCGTAAATGGAATAGCAAGGCAGCTTCATCTGGTTGTGTGCCGCAAGCGCAGAAGCCAGATAAACGGCTCCCGGACGCTCCGTACCGTTAAAGCCCCAGATTGCCTTAATGGTAAGCGGAGAAATATCAATCGTTTCTAACGGATAACACCAGCTCGGAGTCACACTAAGCGTTGCAACCACATTCTGCGTTTCAAAATAAGAAGCACATCTTGCTGCCTCTTCTCCTCCCGCAATACTTCCCGGAAAAATCACAACCTTAATCGGAGTCCCGTCTGCATAAAATACATTTTCTTCAATCAGCTTTTTGGCAGCCTCTGCCATTTCACGCACTTTTCCTTCCAGTGCATCACGAATTCCCATACGTCTGGAATCCACAATGGGACGAATTCCTATCGCCGGATAACTTTTCATATCACTCTCTCCTTGTCTCTTTTTTAGCTTTATCATCTTGCCGCATCTGTTCTGATATTAATCCTTGCTTTTTATCTGAGTACACTTGAATAATCGGAATTCGGACCACTGAATACGTTCCGAAGATACGCAACGGAAGCTGCCGCATCAAGATCCAGCCTCTGTTCATCTGCGCCCTTGCTTAAATCTCTCCATACTTTAATATCACTGCCGACTCCGCCGCCGCTTCTTACAAACGGTTCCATAACGACATTCTTGTCATATCCGATTGCCCGGAGTGCACTGCCGATCTGATACCACGGCATACCACCCTTTCCGGGAAGACGACGGTTATTCTCACCTACATGGAAATGTCCGAGACGGTCACCTGCAAGCAAAATGGCCTCTACCATGTCATCCTCCTCGATATTCATATGGAACGTATCCAGCATGATCTTCACTGCCGGCACATCCACTTCTTCCACGAATTTCTTTGCTTCCGCACAGGTATTGAGCAGATACCCCTCAAAGCGGTTTAATACTTCAAGGCAATATTCCACACCACACTCTCCGGCGATTTTGCCGACGGTACGCACATTGGCAACACTCCTTGCCCAATCTCCTTCTTTATCGATAGGCTTCGAATAATCCACCGGCCAGTAAGAATAAATACCCCCGCCAATCGTATGAATATCCAGAATCTCCAGTTTCTTCAGAATATCGGTATAAAATGCAATCGCATTCTTAACCACCGCAGGATCGCTGCTGCCAAGATTCTCCCCTGCATTCGGTCCATATCCGGCCGTCAGCATAACTCCCGCATCTTCTGCCATCTTTTTCATTTCAAGGAGCTCGTCCTTACTGATATTCTTCAGCATCGCACAGGAGATTTCCAGAATATCAAAGCCCAGATCCTTTACCTTGGAAATGTACTTCTTCTGATCGACATTCCACTCCTTCTCCCAGTATGCAAAATAAATTCCATATTTCATTTGACTTGTTTCCCTTCTTGAATCATATTCTTGTGCCTTCCTTGCAGACTCCTCCTGCTGTCCTGAACAGTTGACTGCTGCATCCGGTTCTTATACCAGCCTGATCATCTGGAAGATCTCCACCTTCGGCAGATAAATCCGTAACGTATCACCAAGTACTTCTGTCTGAAGCTCTGTTCCCTCCGGCAGCAATACAGCCTTTTTATCCGGTTTCTTTACGTCAATATAAATATCGTGCATCGGCACTACCGGAGATTCCTCCTGCTCGTTGATGACGGCAAAATAATCGCTGCCATCCTTTTCCCATCCAATCACTTCTACAAATTTCGGTGCATTGGAGGTATAAACCATCTCTCCGATAAGAGATTGAAGCATTCTCGTAAAGACCTGACGGCTCATATAGGGCCGTGACATTTCAATCGGAGCAGCCGACCAGAGAAGCTTACCCTTTCCGGTATCTTTGAGAATCACGCAGGGCTCATCGGTATAGATTCCGGGAGGATTCGAGTGGATTGCCGCAAAGTCTTCCGTATCCGTCAGGGTATAAGGCAGTACTCTGGTTGCCAGTACCGTAATGCCTTCCGGATCAGTAATCTCCGCTGTCATCTGTGCCATGGGAACCGTGAGAGGTGTCAGGCTTCCAAAACCTTCGAAGATTGCCATTCCTTCTTCTGTCGGGCGCATGTAAGTAAACTGATGCTCTGTTCTTCCGGTCACTTCAATGCCAAGCAGCTTTTGCAGCCTCGGATGACCGACCGGTCCACTAATATAAAGATTTCCACCACGGTTCACGTAGCTTTCGATTTTATCCATTTCTTCATCGCGGATTGCTGCAACATGTGACAGAATCATCACATCTGCCGTCTCGCCATCGATGTTTTTCGTTCCGATTACTTCGAACGGAATATTATTTTCACGCATGATCGATGCTGCTGCCACCGGGCCATCCAGATACAGATCCGGATGAATCTTCTTCTGCATCATATCCTCGCAGTTCTCGTTCGGATTGTACTTGGCATGTGTTGCAAACCAGATTGCCGCATTATGATGGAACTTGCCGGAAACATATTTCTCATAAAGACCGGTCTTTGCATAAATCCGCTTCATCAGTCCGTGATAAACCTCCGGAACAATCGATCCATCCGGGTTAATTGCATCCACAAGCAGGAATGCACCATTATGTACCAGTGCCGTGATCACATGAAGCATCAGCTCTTCTTCAGTCTTCGTGGTGGTATGATAAGCAAGCTCCGGATCACATCTTGACGTATGATATACGAACGGAAGGTTTGGAGATACATTTTTATAATACTTGTTAATAAAGGTCTGCTGCAAAAAACCACCGTAATAGTCACCACCGCAATAATCAATGGCTTCTGTCAACAGTTCACTGCTGCCATCCACCCAGCCGCCGGTGATTCTGGAAAACTGATGTTCAATCGTTACGTTCGGCTTTACGGCTTTCACACAGGCAGTTGCGAAATTCGCATACTCTGCCATCCACAGATCCCTGCGGTATACGAAGTCCAGCCAGTCCGGATCCTTCCAGTCAATTTTACGTGGAAGCTCCTTACCGGTCTCCTTCTTATAACGTTCCCTGCAGCTTGCACAATAGCACACCTCCGGGAAAAAGGTCATATCAAGGAACATTCCCTCAAAATCATACATGGTATTCATTTCCGTGAGGCAGGCCTTCACATACTCCCGGTACTCCGGATTGTTCGGACAGACAATTCCATATCGTCCGCTCTTAAAATCTTCTCCATGCCTGTATTCACGCATCATCTTTCCCTCTGCCGTAACCAGTCTCCAGGACGGATGCTCTTCATATGCCCAGTTATCAAAAATCTGCGTAAAGTACGCAATTACGGCAATTCCGTTTTCATGACAGGTTTTCACCATATCACCAAAAAAATCATACCCTTTAAGTCCCCGGTGCATCCGTCCGACCTTTGTCGGATAGTAGCACAATCCGGTATGCGGCTTGCCCTTTACCATCGCAGCCTGAACGCCTGCATCCTTCAGGGCTTCCACATACTCCTTCACATTGATCTTTGAAAGAAACTCCGGATTCCAGTCATCAATATGCATGTCCATTAAATTTCGTCTGTAGTTTCCTTTAATCCACATATTCTGCCCTCCCAACGAGCGGTTTTATTTAATTATATTCTATCCCCGTAATGTATTGAAAACAAGGAAAAAATAAGGACAAACCATATCGGATTTTTGTTATTTTCCGATTGTTTTATCCTTATTCTTATTTATTATAATAATATGAGAATCTGTCATATCCCATATTACCTTTTATCGTTTTTATGCAGTAATATCCAGTGCATGCCAGTACTCGTCATTTCCGGATCCGCAGGTTACGGTAAGCTTCTTTCCAACAACAAAAACCTTGCAGTTGTTGACACTTCTTAATGCATCCAGCTTTAATTCCATCGTTCCGCCATTGGTGTCAAGGAACAAAACCTTTTCTGTAGACTTACCGGAAACTGTTCCGGTTACGGTAATCGTTGCAGAGGTGTTCACAGATGCAGAACTGCTGCCACGTTCCCCGGTCAGGGTAGAAGCATGCCAGTAACCGTCATTTCCGTTATATCCTCCAACAGTCATCCTGTTTCCTGCAACCGTTACCAATCCGTTGATCGTGTTGGCATTGCTGTCAATCTTAAATTCCATGGTACCATCCTTAGTGTCAAGGAACAGGACGCTTTCTGTTGTCTTACCGGAAACCGTACCCGTAAAAGTATTGGTCACCGTACCTGTGGTATTACTGTTATTTCCACCTGTGGTTGTGCCTTCTGCAACACGGTTTGCATGAAGGTACGCATCACCTCCACGGTAAAACCATACCGTCAGCTTCGTTCCCGTTGTCTTCCATTTGCCATTGGTGGTATCGGCATTTCCATCCACTTTAAATTCCATCGTTCCGTCCTTGGTATCAAGAAACAGGACATCACTTGTGGTCTTGCCGGAAACCGTGCCATTTACATAGGTTCCACCCATGCTGCTACTGCTGTTATTCTGGGTATTGGACGCATCTGCAATCGAAATCGCATGCATATAGGCATCGGAGCCACGCGCACAGGTGATGTTATACTTTCTGTTGGCTACCAGTACGGAACATCCGTTGATGTTGGTCGTCTGGTCATACTTAATCTGCATCTCGCCCTGTGCGGTATCCACATAAAGGACATCGCCATTTGTCTTATCACTGATCGTTCCTGTTATAGTAGAAGTCTTGGAAGTATCAATGGTAATTCCAACAGCTGCTCCGTTATAAGTAATCTTGGTTGCATGCCAGTAACCGTCTGAGCCATGCGAAATTGCTACAGAAAGCTTTGTTTCCGGCAGAAGAATTCTCGCCTCACTGACATCGGTACTGCTGTCAATCTTAATCTCCATCTTGCCATCCTTCGTGGATAACATTAAAAGCTCTGCAGTCGTTCCCGATGCAACCGTTCCCTGTACATTTGCAGTTTCTGCTGCATATACCTCTGTCTGCAAAAACGGTGTCAACAGCATTGCAACGCTGCACCCATTCCATTTGACGGGTACACTTTAATTTCTCGGTTACGCCCTCGGCAATTTTCATCTGCTCCATGATGGTATCTAACCGTTCCTGTGCCTGTTCGTTCAGGTCTGCAAGATATGTCCACAATTCTCCGGTCAGTATCAATGTGTTCAATCTGGCTGGGTGGACTTCTCTTAAATATTCCCGGTGCATCCGTCCGTACTTTCCGATAGGGCGGTGTTCCTCCGGCAGTTTCAAGTCCGGGATGTAGTAATCTCCGACAAGGATATAATCAATTCCGTTTTCCGTTATTCTTGGTTTCAATTCGCTCATGTTCCTTACCTCCTGTGGAAGCAGGCTCGTCTGGTACTAACTCAATTACATCAGTAATCTCACAATTCAGCGTTTCGCAGATATGGGCTAATGTGTCCATACTGATGTGCTTTCCCTCTTTGCTCATGTTGGCAATCATATTTGTTGTCATACCGGCGGCAAGCCTTAAAGCTTCCTTGCGGGTCCCCGTCGATCAGAAGCACTTTCTTTCCGGCCTGTGCCAGACCTATTCCCAAGTTCGCACAGGTTGTTGTTTTGCCAACGCCGCCTTTCTGGTTGGCGATGGCGATGATTTGTGTGTTCATGACTTCACCTCATTTCTGATTGTTGCTGTTGTTTCTGGAAATAGAAAAAGCCGCCACTTCAAAATCATAAAGTGACGGCCCTTTCTAATGCCGGAATCTCTGAAACAAAAAAGCACCCAGCTATTTGTTACTGAGTGCCTGCATTAGAATCGTATTTAATTGTTCATATTTGGTCAGATTATGCCAAACCCTCCAGCGAAAAATCCAGTGTCTGAGAGTGCCAAAATCACCCTCAAAAATACCCCCGGAATTGCTCTCTGGTTGTCCTATTTTTTAACCACTAAGGCCGTTTTTTGACCCCATTTTTGCCAGTTGTCCTATATTTAACCACTAAAAATTGGGTGAAAAAGCTCTCGTTTGGTCAAATGAGGTCAAACTTTTGTCACCCGTTTAGGTATAAGAAAACCCCGGAAAGCCTTGATTTTCCGGGGTTTTTGAACCATTTTGATATAGTCTGAGCAGTCGATTATCGTTTACTGAACTGCGGAGCACGACGAGCTGCTTTGAGACCGTACTAAACATCTCTATGGTGCGTTTTTCCTTGATATTACGGGCTTTTTCGCATTTTCTGTTGTCGGTTGTCCTATTCCTTAACCATAGAAATCGGTGATTTTTCATCGAAATTCTCCTGGTTCAAAGCATCATTCACTACCTCGAAAAGTTCCTCTGGTTTATTATACTTGACCCTCGCGTAAATGTCCATAGTTGTCTTACTATTCTCATGCCCTGCCAGATACTGAACTGTCTTAGGGTCAACGCCCGCATAGAGCAGATTCGTGATGTAGGTATGCCGCAACAAGTGCGGTGTTACATCGAAATTCAGGGTATAGCGAATCTTTGGATTGTTCCTCTGCCTTGTTCCTAATGTCGGCTTGACGGTATATTTAATGCTCTGTCCATTCACATATTTATAGTAGGTTCTCTCTTTTGCAGAACGAACAACTACATACTGCCAAACTCTCGTAAACTGAGAATAGGAAAGCGGCTGTCCTTCACTGTCGGCAATCACATACTCCGATATGGAATTTGCTTTTGCTTCCCGCATACAGTCCACCAGACACTTCGGAATGGGAATATCCCTTTTAGCTGCCTTTGTCTTTAGGACGGTGGAGATCACCGGCCTGTTATGCTCCGCGCGCCATGCCCGCCGTACAGAAATGTATGGTGTGGATTCATCCAGGAATACACAGTCCCATTGCAATGCAAGAATTTCTTCCCGACGCAAGCCGGAATACAAACCAATCATAATAAAAAGATATGGCGGAAGCTCTTTCACCGTATCCAGCAGAATTGCAACCTGTTGATCTGTTAAGGCGTCTTTCTTTTTCGATGCTTTTCCGCCCTTTGCTGAAATTCCTACACACGGATTATCGGTTATCAGCTGACTGCGCTCTGCCGAATAAAACACACACTTAATCAGCATATTTACCGTATCATACAGTCCTTTCGATTTTTGAGACAGCGGAACAAGCGCCAGACGAATATCATCCGCAGTCACTTCCTCCATATACATATCTCCTAGAGAGCTAATGACATAATTCTTCATATTCTGTCTGTATCCTTTTATAGTAGCCGTAGACACCTTTGCTGACTGCATCAGCAGCCATTTCTCACAATACTCGGCAACCGTTGGATGCTTTCGGTGAAAGATGATCTCATCCACCTGTCTCCGGGCCTCCAACTGCTTTTCATATAATTCTTCACAGGTGGTCGCATATAAGCTGACCTGCTTTCCATCGGCATCTGTAATTCTGGTTCTGTAATACAGTGTTCCTTTTCTTGTAACCGTTCCGTACTCTGGAACGCTTTGTTTTTTCTTAGCCATACAAATCTTCCTTTCCTGATAATGAGTGTTCTTAAATTCACACCTTCTTTTTATCAGAAAGCACCCACTTAATCAAAGATACGGATTATGTAAAACAAAGAGCGAGACATCCTTGCCTCGCTCCAGCTTTGTTTCCTACTCTTTATAATTGTTATGCCTGTGCTGCATCCCACTGGGCAAATGCACCACCCATTGTTCTTACCAGCTCATCCGGTCTGTTGTATTTGACCTTTGCGTAAATATCCATCGTAATTTTACTACTCTCATGCCCCGCCAGGTATTGAACCGTTTTCGGGTCCACGGAAGAATGAATCAGATTCGTAATGTATGTATGCCGCAGCTGATGCGGTGTCACTTCAAAATCCAAACTGTAAATCACTTTGCCGTTATGTGCTGCCTTTTCACCGAGGACCGGCGTAACCGTGTGCTTTACACGCTTTCCATCCTCGTAGCGATAATAGAAACGCTCCTTGACTGTTCGGGTTACAATGTACTGCCAGAGCCGCTTGAACTGTGTATAGGACAGCGGATCACCATCCCGGTTCGGCACTACATATTCTGACTGTGAATTAGCTTTTGTCTCTTTCAGACAATCCGCCAGACAAACCGGCAACGGAATATTTCGATGCGCGGCTTTCGTTTTCAGCTCATCCATAATTACCGGTCTGTTATTTTCCGTGTGCCATGCCCTGCGTACCGTTAAATAAGGGCAGTCCACATTCAGATATACAGAATCCCATTTTAGGGCAAGAATTTCTTCTCGCCGCAATCCTGCATACAGCCCTAACATGACAAATACATACGGCGGAAGTCCCTGAATGGCATCCAGCAGTCTGGCAGCCTGTTCATCCGTCAATGCCGCTTTGTCCTTCTGCGGAACGCCTCCACCTTTGGCCGTAAGGTAAATCGTTGGGTTGTTATCAATAATCTTACTTTCTTTTGCTGCACGGAAAATGGATTTATACAGGATAACCACTGACTTATATACTGAAGCAGACTTCTCGGAAACAGGAACAAGTGCAAGCTGAATGTCATCCAGTGTCACATCTGCCATCCGCATCTGTCCCAGTTCTTTTATGATGTGCCGTCTGACCTTTGATGTATAATCTATCAGCGTGGTTGCCCTCACATGAACCGACTGCATCAAAAGCCATTTTTCACAGTAGTCTGCAACCGTCGGGGATTTCCGGCAGAATGTATCGTTGTCAATCTGCTCTAATGCACCCAACTCTTTATCATATAATTCTTCCGGTGTTCTCGCATAAAGGGCCACCAGTTTTCCATCTGCGTTCTGAACCCGTGTTCTATAATAATCTATGCCGTTAAGCGTAACTGTACCGTATTGTGGAATTGCTCTTTTTCTTTTTCCCAATTCCGCCACCTCCTAAGAATATACTCCAGCGCTGTATCTATGTTTTATCAGACCATTCCGTTTCCAGCAAGGATACGGATCGACTCACACTCCAGCTCTGCGAGGTTTACGATAAGTTGCGTTCTTTTCTGCTGGTTTTGCTCTGTGGGTGCATTTTGCGATATACTCCTGAAGGCCCGCTGAGGTAAAGTACACACAGCCATTCTGCACATATTGCACATAAGAAATAAGACCATTGTTACGGGCCGCGTCCAGCGTTGCAATGCTGATACCTAAAATTTCTGCTGCTTCTTTTCGTGTAATAAGTTTTTCCATAAAGCATATTTCCTCCAATCTGTCAAGTTTGTCATCGTGTTTATTCAAAACCACATGAATACGCTGGCAGCCGAAACTGCCAGCGCATGGTATCTGATTTTGAGCAGGAAGCTACAAACGCTTCCTATTTATATAACTCAGCTTTCATCACATTTGCCACGCCCCCTGACGATGGGAACACAACAGGTCTCCGCTGGCGCGGCTGTCATAACTCCGCAGCACCGTTCGTATCGTGTGCCGCAGGGTTCCCCCCAAGTCTTTGGCGGGCCGTGAGGAAGTATCTTTAAGCCCCCATGCAGTCATCGCGCCGAATCTGCCACAATCCGTTTTATGAAATCGTAGATCGCTCCGAAGCAGTTCTTTCATCACCTCCCTGACTGCTCCATCTTCGCGGCGTTTCATATTCGCTCGTACATGGGTTATGTACCTGTTGTGCTGTCTATTCGATTGTCAA
>OBYZ01001243.1_pt1 | contig 11197 bp, 8 predicted proteins | sample 1501501 | NCBI WGS metagenome assembly OBYZ01 (sample SAMEA2580213, study PRJEB22360) | human gut metagenome | biome: human gut; feature: human-associated habitat; material: faeces | place: Denmark | collected 2008/2010
CGGTCTTTTACGTGCCGGGGGAGTGGCGCGGTAAACAGGGACGGTTGCGGCGGGCTTCCGACGAACCGCGATGCGAACGCGATCTGGCGGCACACCGCATCGATATCGCGTGCCGTTGCACAGCGGAATGCCGTCACCTGTTCGGAATCGTTGCAGAACGCCGCACCGGGCATTGCCGGACTGAGGTCGGCGGCACGACCATCGCCAAGCAGCTCGCATGATTGCAGACGGTCCCGAACCCGTAAACAAATGCTGACGGACATATTCGCCTTCATATCGGCACTGACCTGACCCATGGGATTCTGCGTACAGGCGATCAGATACATGCCCAGTGACCTGCCGAGCGAGGCAATACGCACCAGACGATTCACATAATCCGGGAGCTGGTCCTTCAGGGCATGGAATTCGTCAATGACCACGATCAGGCGCGGTGGTGGATTGACCATATCGCGGATATCGGAAGCATGGACAGCGGCGGACAGCTGTTCACGGCGTGTCAGTTCGGCTTCCAGCGCACGCAACGCGCGTACGGCATGCGCCAGATCCAGATCGCATACGCTGCCCACGGTATGCGGCAACCGTTCGAGTTTGCGGAACGCGGAACCGCCTTTGAAATCCAAGAACACGAAATTCAGATGCTCAGGCCCGTTCATCGAGGCGAGCGCCAGACACCAGCTTTGCAGCAACACGGATTTTCCGGAACCAGTGGTGCCGGCCACCAGAGCATGCGGCCCCTGACGGTTCAGATCGAGCATCAGCGGCTCGCTTCCGGTCATGCCGATCGGCACCGCAAGGTCAAGGGGTTCAAGCCAGCGGCCCACAATGGCGCGCCATGGCAGGCGTGCGAAGTGCAGCAGCGATTCTATCGGCTGCGACGGCGCATGACGGAGGTCTGCGGCGCGGTCATCGGCGTCGCCCGTGATACCGACATCGATCGTTGCCTGTTGCGGATCGGGAGCCTTCTCCGGGCCTGGAGGCGAGGGGAGCGTCAGCAGCAGGGACACGAGACAGGCGAATATGCCCGGTGCGATCATGGCGGCGAACAGCCATTGCCCGTGCAACAGCAGTATGATCATCATCAATGCCTGCGCGATCATCGGGCATGCCGCGGCAAACATGGTCAGGCGGGCGCGCAATGGCGGCGCGCCCAAACGGTGCTTCGCCCGGGATACGGCGGATGCCGTATGGACGGAATGTCGCTTCGAATCGTTCTGCTGTGATGTCATGCTTCCAGCGTGGGGGAACGCATGCCGAAAGCGCAAGCCGAATCAAGGTATGTGGTTCTAGCTTGCCGAGTTATCCACATGACATTTTGCCCGTGCATGATTGGCGGTGTAGGCAACGGTGACGATCATGCGCCGATGATGAAGCCGATGGGCTCCGGGAAAGCGTCGGTCAGCCTTCCGCCAGATTGCCCACGGTGCCGGCCTTATACGTGCCGTCGGCAAGTTGATTGAACAGTTCGGTGTTCTTGGCGTCGTCAAGCAGCACCGAGGAACCAACGCCATCAACGTAATAATCGGGGTCGGACCAGTACACGCTGCCGGAGATGCCATTCGAGCCGGTGGCGCTTTTGAACGCCAACGCCATGGTGAGCAACGTGTAAGGGTTGGTCTTCTCGTCCACGGTGAGTGCGCTCATCGCGGCATTGGACACTGCCACGATTTTGGACGGATTGGTCAGGGTCTCACTGCTGGAAGCCTTCTTGACGATGGCCGAGATGACCTGTCGCTGGCGTTCGTTGCGTCCGAAGTCTCCTCGCGCGTCGGCATATCGCATACGAGAGAAGGACAATGCGGTGGAACCATCCGCCGTATGGCATCCCGCCTTCCAGTTCAGTCCGGAATAGGAATCCTGAACATCCTCGTCATAGCACAGTTCGATACCGCCCAAGGCGTTCACCACGTTCTGCAGACCGCCGAACTTGATCTGTGCCACATGATCGATTTTCTGGCCGGTGATCTGCTCGACGTTGCTTACCAAAGCCTTCTTGCCCGCAATCAGCGCCACCGCATTGATTTTCATGTACTGGTTATCGACGTTCATGAGCGAATCGCGGGGAATGGAAACCAACGAACTCGGCCCGCTTTTGGGCTTGATCAGCACCAGAATCGTATCGGTCCTGAAGCCAGAGATATTGTCTACGCCGCCGTAATCGGTGGAACCGTCACGCTCATCGGAGCCAAGAATCAGCCAAGTCGAGGCCGGCGTGTTGGGGGTGTCGGTCAGCCAGTCGCTCCGATTCAGTTTGCTGTCCACCCATTGCCAGGCACCGAAAACGGAAAGAATCAACGCCGCCACCAGTACCGCGATTGCGCATAGGGTGATGCGTAAGGCTCGCGGACGGCGTTCCGTTACCGTTTTCGCCGTTGCCGCCGCCGGCCGGCCAAGATGGCTGAACTTCGTGGACACGTTTGCTGCTGGCGATGAGGGCCGGGAAACCGGCATATCCGACGGATTGCGCACGGCGTTGCGGGATGAGCCGGAAGACATCCGCGCTCGCGACGGCGGAATGCTGCGCGGTGCGGCGGCATCCGGAGCCGTGCTGCGAGTGGCGCGTCCGGTTTTCGGAGAAAAACTGGGCGGAGTCCGCCTGCCGTTGTCCGCGACGTTGGCGCTTGCCGTGGCGTTGGCGTTCAGTTGAGGCTCTTCGATGTCATTTCCCGTGACGGACGGACGGGCCGATGGAGCTTGACCTGACTGGCGCGAGGTTCGGGCGGGGGCGAAGGAGCGTGGCACCTGCCCGGAAGGCCGGGTGCGTCGATTTCCCGCAGGAATGAAGCTTGGCGGGTTGATATGCGGATCCGCCCCACCTGATTCCTGCGTCATAACCCCTCCTGAAACTGTCGATTGTCTGAATGACACTTTGACACAGCATCCGCCGGGTGTTCCTGCGCTATGGTGTTCCTGCGCAGGAACGGCACAATATCATGTGCAACGGCGTCAGGGCATCGCGTTCACGCCATAGCACACAGTTCCATAAAAATGATGTAATGACACGAGAAAGAATTTGACAAAACCGAAATTGCATGTGTGTAATTTAGTCCGTATGAAAAGCTCAATAGGCAAGGAGAATCGCATGTGGGGTGTGGTCGACGATTCAGCCGAAGAGCCATGGCACGAATTGTGGGGACTATTCCGACCTGATGGCGATGTATCTTGGCAGCACAAGGCGTTGTGCGCGCAAACCGATCCGGAGGCGTTCTTCCCGGAAAAGGGGGGCTCGACCCGTGATGCCAAACGTGTGTGCGCAAAATGCGAAGTGCGTGAGCAATGCCTGAAATGGGCCATCGACCATGATGAGCGATTCGGTATTTGGGGTGGCATGAGCGAGCGCGAACGCCGTCGATATAAGCGAGAGCACCGGGAGCGGGCGTAGCTCCACACACCCCCTTCAAGTCTGGTGCGTACACTGGGAGTTTATGAGTCCGACAGGTAATAGCGATATTCATGAGGCGTTGGCCGACGCCATGTCTTCTCGACCATATACGCATAGGCAGGATGTGGATACCGGCATTACGGCTGTGATCACCGTTGAGGAGGATATGCGTTTCCTCCGGTCTACATTGCGTTCGGTATTGACGCAGAATGTTCTTCCGGGGGTCGTCATCATCGCCGACGCGACCGGGCGCACCAGTTCGAGGATAACCACCTCGTTCGAGGTCATCCCCTCGCCATCGGGGCCGGTGATGGAGGTGCCGCAGTCCAAGCATGTGACCATTCACATCGTCTCGGCCAAGGGCGCACGCTCCTTCGGCGATGCGGTCAGCCGGGCATTGGATCGTGCCGATCTGGATGACGCTCCCCGCGCATTGTGGCTGCTCCATGATGATTCCCGCCCTTCGGATGACTCATGCCTTGAACGATTGCTTGAGGCGTGGCGCAATACGCCGGGCGCCAGTGTGCTCGGGTGCAAACAGTGCGATTGGGAAGGCTCCCATCTGCATGATGTCGGTATGTATGCGGGTCACCACGCCGTGCATTCCCTGGTGGTCGATGGAGAACCCGATCAGGAGCAGTATGACGGGCGGCAGGATGTGTTTGCGGTGTCGCTGGCAGGCGCGCTGGTGTCCATGTCGCAATTCACGCGACTGCGGGGCATCAATGCCTGGCTGACCACCTACAGCGAATCGGTTGATTTCTGCCGCCGTGTCTGCCTGAGCGGCGGACGCGTGGTGGTTGTCCCGCAAGCGGAGATATCACATCGTCGCGCACGGTATGAGGGCATTCGTACGCGAGGCGGGGAACCGCTTAAGGACGATCACACGGTCAATCATGCGATGACGGTGCATCGCTCCCAACAGCGGTATCTGTACACGGACCTGGCCATGTCGTCCTGGTTTATCGTCTGGCTGTGGAGGCTGCTCCGCAGTTTTGGCATGGCCATATCCATGATGTTCGGCAAGAAGCCGTATGAAGCATGGGTGCAATTGTGCCTGCCATGGCTGGCCTTGGCCGATATCGCGGGAAACATGAAATCACGCAGTCTGGTGGCCAGACAATCGAAGGTCGCCGCATCGTCCCTGCATGTCTTGTTCGCAGACAGCCAGCAGATCAAGCAGTTCCATGATCGTCGGGATGCATTCCAATCCCAGCAGGGCAGAGTGCTGCTCAGTCCGCTGGAACGTGCCCATCTGCGGACACGCACCATATATCGCTGGAGTGCGGCCGTGGTGATGGCGCTGGTGTGCTTTGCGGCCATCGCGGTGATGTATTGGCCGGTGTTCCGTTCGATATTCTCCGGCGGATCGTTGTATTCCGATGTGTTGCTTCCCACCGGTGCCAGCTTCACGCAACTGGTGCAGTCCGCCACCACGCCGTGGGTGTTTGGCAGCGGCACCGGCATTCCTGCGCCGCCCACGCCGTGGCTGCTGGTGCTGATGCTGGCCTCGTTGGTCACGCTCGGCCATGTGACCGCCGCTTTGGCGATGATACTGTTTGTGGCCGCGCCGCTGAGCGCATTGTCGTTCTGGGCGCTGGCGGGCGTATTCCCCCGCTCGGGCGTGGTTCGTGTGCTGGGAGGACTGCTGTGGGCATCCACCGGCATTATGTTCGGCTGGTATGCGCAGGCCAATATGCCGATGCTTACCGTAATGGTGTTCCTGCCGGCCGCGTTCGCATTCGTGTTCCGTGCCGTGGGCATGTACCATACCGAAGACCCGCTCAAGCCGCGCACATCCGTTCAGGCCGCGGCCATCGCCGCACTGTGCTTCATCCCTGTGGTGGCCGCTGAACCGCTGTTCGCGCTGATCGTCGTGTTCCTGATGTTCCTGCTATTCGTGCGTCGCAAGCGCGCCATGCTGTTGCTAATTCCGGTTCCTGCCGCCTTTGCGGTGGCTCCTACGCTCGTCAATGCGGTGCGTTACGCCGATTTGGGCATGTGGCGTCAACTGTTCGGCGACATCACGGTGCCAACGTCATCCGCCAACGGGTCGCCGGCGTCGCTGAGTCTGCTTGAGGCCGCACAGCGTGCGCTGGGATGGCGAATGGGGTCGACTGATTATGCCGATTTGGCGGTCACTGTGCTGTTTGGCGTCATCACGCTGCTTGCTCTTGCTTCGCTGGTGCTGCCGTTCGCGTTGCGGACCTCGCGACTGATGTGGGTGGTAATCGTCTGCGGAGGCGCGCTCGCCCTGGTCTCCAGCCGTGTGGCCATAACCGTGGATGCCGATGGTGTCGTGGCCGGTTCCGCGCAGCCGGGCATCGCGATGATGATATTGGGCTTCCTCGCCTGCGTGTGTCTCGTCGCTGGTGGGGCGGTGAAGCGATTCCAACCGTTGCATGCGTCTGGCAGTGATCCCGCATCGAAAAAGGACCGTCTGCATGTGCTCATCGTGTCTGGCCGTGTGGTGCTTGCTCTGATACTGGTGTGCTGCATTGGCATCCAATGCATGTATGGCATCGAACGTCATAAGGATGCGGGACTGGGCGTGTCTGAAAACGGCCTGCCCATGGTCACCACCGATTATCTGGAGGCCGGTGCCGATCATCGTGTGCTTGCCGTGAGCGCGGAGACCCGCAACATCGTCAACTATGCGGTGATGCGCACCTCGCGCGGCGATTTGATCGACAGCTCTCCGGTCCAGCGGGCGCGCCTGCTGTCCGGCAAGCATGATGCGGTTGACGAACAACTGGCCCAGGCCTGTGCCTCGCTGCTGTCCAATCCCGACGAAGAGGCCATCGCGGCCATCAGCGCGCTTGGATTCGGCGGCATCTACGTGGTTCCCGAGACCGGCGATTCCTTGAACGACATGCCGTATGAACAGTTGAGCGCGAATATCGCCGCATCGAACGGCACCCAGTCCCTGGTCTCCACGGATAGCGGCAGCTACTATCGTCTGACGCTGCGTAGCAGCGCCTCACAGCAGGTGGATACCTCATGGCAGCAACGTGCACAGCATAGTGTCTGGAGGCACGCCTGGCTGATATGCCTAGGTGTGATCACGGCGTTGTACTGCTTGGTCGCCATGCCTCGCAGACGACCGTCCTACGGATTGGAGGAGCAGGCATGAGCAACAAAACTTCTGGTTTCAAACGTGCGATCGGCATCGTGCTCGGTGTGATCACCATGCTGGTGTTGATTGCGCTGTTCGTCGTTCTCGTCATGGCCCCCATCCCCAATATCTGGGTGGATAAGGTGGCCGCTTCCGATAATGCCATCGACCAGACCGTTAGTCCGACCCAGTCCGAAACCTACTGCCCGGCACCTATAGGATTGGCCGATACCGGCACGTACGGCGACAGCGCCTTCCAGGCCACTGTCGGCAATCTGAGCACACAAGCGCGCTATGCGGCGTTCGGCTCCGTCTACAGCGCCACTGTCTCGGCGATCGGGCAAAAGTCCAGTTCAGATGACGTAACTTTGAAAGACGCCGATTCGACCGACGATTCCTCGGTGAAAACCGGTGCTCAGAAGATCAATCAGGGAGCTCGTCTGATCAATACCCGTATGCTGCAGGCCGCAGCTGGCACCGGCACCGTCGGCACCATCGCATCATGGGCCGATGATGGCGATGTGAGAGGCATATCGGCGGCATCCTGCGTATCGACCTCGCTCAGCCAGTCGTTCCTGCTCTCCGACAGCACGACCGGTACCACACAGCAGCTCATCGTCTCGAATCTCTCCACCAAGCCGACCACCGTCGACATTGCCGTCTGGGGTTCCGAGACAGCCGGGAAAATGGCATTGTCCACCCAATCCACGCTGTCTGTGCCAGCCGAGGGGGAGTCCTCGATGGAACTGTCCGCCGCGGTCGATGGGCAGCATGGTCTGTTCGTGACCGTTTCCAGCAAGGAGACTCCTATCGCGTCCGTGGTGCGCACGGTGACCATGGATGGTCTGACACCGAAGGGTTCTGATTTCGCGCTGCCGCTGCCGACCGCATCCAATGCATCGGTGGCGCCGTCCATCACTGCCGGCGATGCGGTCACCGCTTATCTGTTCGCCAAGGCAGACACCAGCACCGGGCTGTCATGGATTACCGCCAAAGGCTTGGTTCCCGCCAAAGATGCCACCGTCACTGCTGATAAAGTGACGGCGATCGACTTGGGAGAAGCTCCTGATGGGGCGTTGGGCGTGATGTCCACCGCAGAGGACGCCGTGTCGTTCTCCGTCAAGGCCACACGCTCCGGTGACTCCGGCCAAGCCGATTTCGCATTGGTCAATGCCGGCGAGCCATCCGAATTCTCGGGGTTGGCCCTTCCCGACGGAGTAAAGGCCTCCATCACGCTGGCCAATACGTCCAATGCGCGCAGGACGGTCACCTTGCGCGCCTACGATGATGCCGGTGCTTCGGTAACCTCCAAGGAAATCACACTGGATGCGAACGCAGCACAAACGATTGAAGCCGGCAATCTTTCCGGCGATCATGGCACCGCGGTCGTGCTGATGTTGGAGGACTCATCCAAGAAAGTGAGCTGGGGAGCGCGGTTCAGTCACGATTCGTTGCAAGACAAGGACATCGCCGGATTGTCCGTCATCGACGCTTCAACGCTGATGCCCGCCACGGTTCATGTCTGGGCTCGGAACGATTCCTCCATCGTCAAGTAGAAGGGTATGCTCGCCGAAGCGTCAGTTTGATGATGTTTCGGCGGCGATATAGCTGCGGGCCGGGGCCCCACCCTTTTTCCAAGGATTCGGATCCGAGTGACACGGCCCGCAGTGTTGTCACAGGCCCCAGTCGGGGTCGATTTCCTCGGGCCTGCGCCCATACAATTCCGCTATGCGGGCCACCAGCTCATCCCTGACGGCCAATTGCAGTTCGAGCTTGGTAGGTGCCTCGGTCTGCAACGGCATGCGGTAGAGCACGACTCGTGCGGGAATGCCGTGGCTGGCGGGGAAGCACTGGGACGTCATATTCGGCTCGGTCTGCCAAGGCGTCGGATCCGAAGGCGGCACATCCTCCACCGCGAACTGGAGCGGACGTATCAGTTCCGGCCACGCTTGGCCGAGCCTGCGAACCTGGGCCGCCACCATATCGTCGAACATGCCGGTGCGAGTGCGGTAACGGGGCAGACGGGTGCCGAACATCGGGGTTCGTGTGCCGCGACCGTGGCGGTTGCGGTAGATTCGTGCGTTCCAAGGTGGCTGAAGCATGGTTCCCACCATAGGGCATGGCGGAGGCAACATGCGTTAGGATTGGTTCATTGGCTGTGAACATTCGTCAACGAGGGAGGCACGACAAATGGTGGTACGTTCGTGGTCCGAACTTGATTTCGATAATGTCTGCTCCAACGCCAAGGTGTTCGGTTTCGATTTGGACAACACACTGGCCAGCTCAAAACAGCCGATGAAGCCCGCGATGATCGAACGGTTCTGTGCGTTGCTCGACCATACGGTGGTGGCCCTGATCTCAGGGGGCGGCATGGCGGTGGTCACCTCGCAGGTGCTGGATGTACTCACCCCGAATGCCAGGCGCGGCAATCTGCATGTCATGCCTACCTCCGGCTCCCGGTATTACCGGTGGGATGGCACGCAATGGGCCTTGGTGTATGCGCATGATCTGTCCGAAGCCACCGTGGCCGCTGTCTCGGAAAGTCTTGAGCGACATGCCCGGGAACTGGGATTGTGGGAACAGCAGGTATGGGGGCCTCGAATCGAGAACAGGGGCAGCCAGATCACCTTCTCCGCTCTTGGGCAGTTCGCGCCCGTAGCGGCCAAGCAGGCATGGGATCGCGATAACACGAAGAAACAGGCGCTGGTCGAAGCGGTCAAGGCCGATCTGCCGCATATGCGGGTCAGGGCCGGCGGATACACCAGTGTGGATGTCAGCGAATGCGGCATCGATAAGGCCTATGCCGTGCGCAAGCTGACGCAGACACTTGGCATACGGGCCGATGAAATGGTGTTCGTGGGTGATCGCATGACGCCTACGGGTAATGACTATCCCGCGGTTGAGGCCGGTGCGATCGGTGTTCGTGTTGAGAATCCGCAAGATACGGTACAACTGCTGGATGCACTGCTTGCGCGATTCGATACTCCAGCTCGATAGTGACGCGTTATGGACGGGCCGAGCGTATACAAGTGGTGGCATGCGATGTGGGCACAGGTCTGCAATCTGCTGTTTCCACGCGGCTGCGCTGGGTGTGACGCGCCGGATGAGGTATTGTGTGCGGCATGCTGGGCCCTGTTCGCGCAATGCCGGGAACGGGATGCAGACAGTGGTGGCGGAGCCCGTATATGGTCCGCATCGATTTATCAGGGAGCGGTACGTCGTGCCATTCTCGACTGGAAGGACCACGACGATACCGAGCTTGACGGCCCGTTCGGCCGCATCATGGTGTCGCTGCTGAACAAGACGCCAATACCATCATCATGCTTGGGTCATCGCGTATTGGTGGTTCCGGTGCCATCATCGCGGGCGTCAATGCGCCGAAGAGGACGTGCCCATACGGCACCGTTGGCCAAATCGGTGGCAGGGGCATTGCGTGGGTACGGCGTCGATGCGCGACCATGCAATGCCCTGAGCTCCTCCACCAAGGCACGCTCCGTGCAGCAGGTCTCTTCGGCACAGCGTGCCCGTCGTATCACCGGTCATGTCAGGGTGAAGCGTGATCTCATCGGCAATGGCGACGCGGTGCTTCTCGTTGATGATATCGTCACCACAGGTGCCACTGTGCGGCAATGCGTTCAGGCGTTTCAGCAGGCCGGCACCAAGGTGGTGGGCGTGCTGGTATTGGCGGATGCCGTGGTGCGACGGTCCGATGACGATATCAACGGGTGAATGACATCGGTGACGATGCCCCAGATAGCAGGCGAAGCGCCGTTGCTCGGCATGTAATCGGGGTATCGCGGATTCTCGGCGTGCAATATGGTGATGCCGGCCCGTGAAACCAGCCGCTTGATGGCGATTTCGTCGTCCATGACAGCCGCAACCACATCTCCGGGGACTGGTGCCAACGAACGATCGACAATCAGCAGATCGCCGTTGTGAATACCCGCATTGATCATGGAATCGCCGGCCATCTGCATAACAAACAGCGTGGCCTCGTGCGCCATGGCCTGTGACTCGGATTGCTGTGTCATGCTGCGCCTCCCACCCTGTATTCGAACATCTGTTCGAATACAGTATACGGTAGGACGTCGGACAATATCAGCGTTCGGCGATGTGATATTTAGGCAGGATGATTTCGAAATCGGCACCTCGCGTGTCGTCGACCACTTTGACGGTGCCACCGTGCAATTGGGCCGCCCAGCGCGCGATGGACAGGCCAAGACCGGTGCCGCCCGACTCGGTGCCGGGACCCGTCTTGCCTTTGACAAAGCGCCGGAAGATGTCCAAACGGTCGGAAGGTGCAATCTGGGAGCCGAAATTCACCACATTGGTCACGATGGTGCCTTGGTTTTCGTCCTCGTGGGCGTCGACCAGCACGGTGGTGCCGTCGGCCGAATGTTTCAGCGCGTTGGCGATGATGTTGGTGAATAGCTGGCGCAGGCGGTCCTGATCGCCTTCCATCGTGATGTCGGCCGGCACGGTGACGCGGATGTCGTGGGCGTGGCCACCATCGGCGATTTCCAACGGCTCGATGGTCTCGTCAAGAAAGTCGGCGAAGTTGAACTTTTCGATATTCAGACTCGCCGCACCGGCCTCCATACGGCTCAGGTCCAGTAGGAAGGCGATGAGATCGGAGAGACGCTGCGTTTGGGTGAGGATGCTCTCCAGATTGGTGGGAGTGGGCTCGGTGACGCCGTCGGCCA
>OBYZ01001251.1_pt1 | contig 11139 bp, 7 predicted proteins | sample 1501501 | NCBI WGS metagenome assembly OBYZ01 (sample SAMEA2580213, study PRJEB22360) | human gut metagenome | biome: human gut; feature: human-associated habitat; material: faeces | place: Denmark | collected 2008/2010
TGCTACGAAAATAGATGTTAAGCCAGGGCCAAGTACAACCATCAACAAAATTACGTAAAGTAAAAGTGGAATACCGTACAAAACATCTACGATGCCCATCATGATGCGGTCAACCTTACCACCAAGGTAACCTGCAATACCGCCATAGGTAACGCCGATAACAAGATTGATAAATGCTGCTACAAAACCGATGGTTAAGGAAATACGAGCACCGTACATAACGCGAGTGTAAATGTCGCGACCTAATGTATCGGTACCAAACCAATGACTAAAGCTTGGGCTTTGGTTCGCATCAATCAAGGATTGGTCCGCATAGGTATACGGCGAAATTAGGGGTCCTAAAATAGCTAATACAATCATCACCAAAATGATGGTTGCCCCTACTACGGCCAAGCGATTCACCTTAAATCTCGCCCATTTACTAGGACGTTTTATAAAGCTTGTAATTTCTTCTTGAGGAGTTCGTTCAATAGGTAAAAAATCTTCCTTATTCATCTGTCCCCTCCTCTGTCGTAACACGTGGATCGATTAATGGATAAATCATGTCCACTAAAATATTAAGAAATACTACTAACGCACTATAGAAAATCGTAATGCCCAAAATAACAGTGTAATCACGGTTATAAATAGATGTTACGAAATACTGTCCAAGGCCTGGAATAGCAAAAATCGTTTCTACGATAAAGCTACCTGTCAAAAGGCTGGCAGCCAATGGGCCCAAATAGGTAATAACTGGCAAAATAGCATTCCCTAACGCATGACGTGTCAAAATAGTCCAAGAACTCAAGCCTTTGGCGCGAGCTGTACGGATATATTCTTGTTGGTACACATCAAGCAACCCACTGCGTGTTAAGCGTGCAATGAATGCCATCGGTTGTGCAGCTAATGTCAATACTGGTAGCACCATATAAGATGGACCACGCCATAAGGCCACTGGGAACCAGCCTAGTTCAAAGCCCACCACATATACAAGAACGGCACCAATAATAAAGGTAGGCACAGAAATACCAATTGTAGATAATATAGTTACCGCATAATCAACGATACCATTAGGGCGCATAGCACTAATAGCACCTGCTGCAATGCCACCTACTACAGCCACCATTAATGATAATAAGCCGAGCTGTGCAGAAATCGGGAATGCATCGCTGATAATATCGTTTACACTACGGCCTTCATACTTGTATGATGGTCCTAGATCACCAGTAATAACACCACCTAAATAATCACCATACTGCTTCCACACAGGATCATCAAGATGATACTTTGCTTCAATACTTGCTTTCACCTGAGGTGGTAATTTCTTCTCAGTTGTAAAAGGTCCCCCCGGAATTGCATGCATTAATGCAAATGTTACGGTAATGATGACCCATAAGATTATGATTGCGCCACCTAGGCGTCGAAACACATACCTTGTCATTGTCACTATCCTCCATAAAAAGTCTATCTGTTTTATTATACTACATTATGAAGTTAATTTCATGAATTACATCATTACATTTACAGAAAGCCCTACATAACGTACAATAAAATATATAATATTTTGGAGGTGTCTATGACAGAAGTACCTAGAGTCTTAACAATTCAAGACATGAGCTCCATCGGCCGTTGTGCCCTAACCGTTATGATCCCAATCATCAGCGCTATGCGTTGCCAAGCGGTTCCATTGGCAACAGCTGTATTGAGTAATCATTTAGAATATCCACACTACGAGTTTGTAGATTTATCGGCACATATGAGAGATTTTATGGACTGCTGGGATAAAAACGAAATCGACTTTCACGCCATTGTAAGTGGTTTTTTAGCATCCCCAGAACAAATTCATCTCGTGGAAGAAGCCATCGATCGCTTCGGTAATAAGGGCCAAATGATTATCGTCGATCCTGCTATGGCCGATGATGGTCGCCTCTACTCGATTTATACACCTGATATGGTAGTAGCTATGCGCAAACTTGTTTCCAAAGCTCACATTGTAAAGCCTAATTACACGGAAGCTTGTTTCTTATTAGATATTCCATTCTCTACAGATCCTATTAGCGATGATGAATTACGCGATCGTTGCAAGAGATTACATCAAATGGGTCCTGACATGGTTATCATGACCAGCGTACCATCTGAAACACATGCGGTTATCGCGGTCTATGATGGACCAACTGATTATTTAAAAACTTATGATATTCCTCTTATCCCTGTGAAAGCTACAGGAACTGGGGATATCTTTACTGCTGTATTATCCGGTGCAGTAATGAGGGGATATTCACCTTATGATGCGGCAGAACTGGCAATGAATTTTACTACCAAGGCGATTCAAGCCACAGTGGATACTGTAAAATCAATGAAACAAGGTGTAGCCTTTGAGCTAGTCTTGCCAGAATTAACTCAACTATAAGCTATAAATAAAGGGGAACTTATGGATTTACTCTATGTTGTATTACGAACACTACTCATATGTACTGTCGGTTTGCTCATTGCATTCCAAGGTCGACGTATGGGATTATCGATTTTTAATCTAACGGGACGGTTAAATCGACTACAATTTATCATATGCTTCATTGTTTTAATGATTTTATTCCACATCGTTCACTACATTGATGATGTATTCTTGGACTTTGTTGTTTCTTTACCAGCCTATTGGTTTACAAGGGTTGTTATATGGATTTTATTAGCATCCTTATTCCCATTATCCTGCATCTTATTTGGCCGTCGTATTCATGATATCGGCTTTAATGCTTGGGCAGGGATTCTATGGTCGGTAATCATCATTTTCATCAACACCTATTCTGCTGTATCGCCATTCAATTACTTGCTTGAACTTTTCGTATGGCTCATAGGCTTCCTATTTTGGGTATTGCCTGGTCAGCCAGAACCGAATCAATATGGTAACCCACCATTTATGCCTGTAAATCGACCAACTTATGAGTCAATGCAACCGTCCATATCGCATAGGGAAAAAGAAATCCGCAAAACGGTGCGTAAACGACGTAAAAAACGATAACAAATTAATAAATAAAAAACGTATCTCTTCATAAAGAGATACGTTTTTTATTTATCACATGTCTTATTATATATAGTTCTTTATTACCTTAATAACTATACCATAAATAATTTAAAAGAGTTTCAACCTGATTCTTTACAAACTTAAGTCAATAATATCAACTCTATTATAGTGCAAAGGATATAAGCAATGATAAACTTAACCTTTTGTTTGCGCGCTCTATCATCATCAGAAATCTTAAGTCTATTTTCTAGGAAGCGCTTATCCCGGATTTGCAACAATAAACGTTTAATACGTTCTTGACCTTCAGCGGCATTACACTCGCCGCTATCAGAGGTCAAGGTAGCTTGCTGCATGAAGATGCGCCGATGGAGCTTGCGCATTTGAATCTTGATATTGTTATGAACAAACGCACTTTGCCACTGTTTTCTAGAGTCAAAATACATATATAAATATCGTGGTGTATTCATTAGTAGTAAAGAAAGAATAAAAATCCCCAAAGATATTAAGAAATATGTAGAGAATGAAAACTCTAGTGTTTCAGTTGGTAAGTAATGATGCGCAAAGATAAAGGTAAGCCATACACCGATCGGCATCAAGAGCACTGCCGCAATATCAATGGATCGAAGCCAACTAGTACGAATTGGAACATCTGGCACCGTAAATGTATCTACTGGATCATGAAATGCATAATAATCTATTTGCAATACCGATTGACTAGTTTGAGGATTAGCTAAAAGTACAGGGCCTACACTCCCTATGGAGCGTTCTGGCAAAGGTATAAACTTTTTAAGTTGCGTATTGGGTATTAAATCAAAGCGAATAATGCCTTTTTTTTCAAAGCGTACGGTAGATCCCTTTTCGCCTAATGCAATAGGATTAAAAAAGATGCCAAAAAGACTAAGGAACCAGTTACCTAGTAAGTGTAAGATGGAATTTAAAATAAATCCACCCGTATCTAAATTCTCTGTATCGAGCCGAATTGCAAAGGATGATGAGTAATCATCAAACCATAAGTCTTCTAAAGTAAATTCAGCGGTAATCACATTCCCCCATTTAGTAATAATAGATAGGAATATTTGATTATTTGGTTCAAACTCAAAAGTTATAGAATAAAAGAACTTATGATTCCGAAGAGCAGCACGCAACATGCGATTAACCACGTCTTCTTCTATAGATAACAAACGATGATCAAATAAATCTTGTTCTAAAGGTACTTGTTGAACAGGGCTTACCTTTTTCACCGTCGTATCACTATCAGATAATGCTTCATCCACCAATGCTCGTAATTTGGTGAAGATTTTAGTCATAATCCCTCCAAGGGTAAAAAACAGCTTTTGATATACAAATTATACCATATATTGCATGATTTATCGATAAAAGACTACTACATATACTATTAAATATAGGTATACATAAAGCCCCTTTTACATAGTAAAAGGAGCTTTATTACTGCAGTTTAACATTCAGACTATTATAATTTAGTATTTATAATAGATAGTTTAATTGATATTTATTTTTACTGAATACTTGCCATGGATAGATAACAATATTCATAGAAGTGACCACGAAGGGTAATTAATTCTTCGTAAGTTCCATCTTCTATAATTTGACCTTTATCCATAAATAAGATACGGTCCATATGCTCTAATCCTTCTAACTGATGTGTAATATATAAGCATGTTTTATCCTGTACATATTCCATCAAATCACGATGCAGAGCCTTCCTCGTTACTTGGTCTAAACCTTCTAATGGTTCATCTAACAAAACAACTTGAGGTTTTCGCAAGAATAGTCGAGCTAAAGCAACCCGTTGTCGTTCACCACCACTTAGACCATGACCACCACTACCAACAATCGTATGAATACCATCTGGCAAGCGTTCCACTACAGAGCGCAACGAAGCACAATCAATAGCATACTCTAAATCAGCTTCTGAAGCATCCGGTCTTGCTAGTCGAATATTATCTTCAAAGGACGCATGGAAAATATATGTATCTTGCGTTATCGTGCCTAAAGCATTACGCCATGTATCGATAGAAATATCCTTTAACTCTACATCACCAACATGGATTGAGCCACTGTAGTCATATAATCGCTCAAGCATATTAAACAATGTAGTCTTACCAGATCCACTAGCGCCAACAATAGCAATCGATTGACCTTGTTTAATGTCTAATCTAAGATGTTCATAAATACGACGATGCGCATCATAACCAAAGGATACATCAGTAAATGTAATCTCCCGATTAGCATTAAATGGTTTTGGTGCGTTTGGTTCCACTACTGGAATTGGCTCATCTGCAAGTGCTATGAGACGACTTGTAGCCACTTTACTTTCAGCACCATGATGAACGGCAGCAATCATAGGTTGTAAGGCCTCAAACCAAGCTTGTGTACCAATAGCAGCAACTGCTACCATAACACTGGCCCAAGCTCCGGTCAACGCATTGGCTGCCAATATGGCTACAATGACAACTGTAATTTGGACTCCACCTAGGAACAGCGTATTGCCTAAGTTCATGCCTCGCTCGATAATACCTTTATTAGCATCCACAGTACTCATCATATGTTGAATACGATCGTATACTAACTGTTCATTGCCGTAGCTAATGACATCCTCCAAGCTATCCATGGTATCACTTAATAGGGATTTATATTCCCCTTGTTGAGGTCCAATCGCCGTCAACGATTGTTTGTTATGAGCATATACAACTAAAGGCAAAACTAGACCTAATATAAAGGCTGCTAAAACTATAGGCGCAACCAAACTATTATCAATCGTAGATACACCATAGGCAACTAAAATAGTTAAAGTAATGGCTGCTGCAGGCGGAATCAACGTACGCAAGTAGAAAAATTGTAGTACCTCTATATCCCCCATAATACGGCCTAGCATATCCCCTGCGCCAAAACGTTTAAGAATAGCCGGCGCCAATGGTTCTAAATGAGCATAAAACCATACACGCAAACCATACAGACCTTGGAACGCCATACGATGAGATGTATACCGTTCAAAATAACGACATACAGCACGACTGACACCAAAGAAGCGGACGCCCACAATAGCAAGGCTCAAATAAGTAAGACCCGGTTGCAATGCAGCTGATGACAATAACCATGCAGACACAGTTAATAAGCCCACATTCATAAATACCGTTAAGAATGTAAAAATCAAAGCTAATACTAACGACCACTTTGCAGGACTCAGTACAGTAAATAATAATTTCCATCCTTGTATGCCCGTCTTAGAGGTTGAAACCTCAGGAGTCTGTATTGTATCTTGCCCCAATACGTAAGCATCTTGATTATCTACACGAATTGAATTATCAATCTCTTCTCTATGTTCTAAGCTAAATAACTTTTCTGTTTTTAATTGTTCTTCGATAGTTGAAGAAAATTCACCTAAACCAGAGGTAACAAGATCCTTAAAATAACCATCTACTGAGAGAAGCTTCGCATAAGAACCTTGTTGAATAATGCGTCCATGTTTCAAAACGTATAGTTTAGATGCCCAATGCATCGTTTGTAGACGATGGCCAATGATAATGACAATTTTATTATCCATCAAACGTTTGATAGCACTACTTATAATAGCTTCTGTTTTTACATCAAGATGTGCCGTCACCTCATCGAGAATTAACACTTGTCCCTTTCGCAAAAATGCACGTGCTAAGGCAACCCGTTGACGTTCGCCACCACTTAGACCTAAACCACCTTCTCCGATGACCGCATCAAGACCGTCAGCATGACGACTGATGACATCTAAGAGTTGAACCTCTTTACAAGCATCAAGAATTTCTTTATCACTTACATCCATGCCAAAGGATAGAACCTCACGCAAGGTGCCTTTCATAATGTGTGGATGTTGAGATACATAGGTAATTTGTTGGCGCCACCACTCAATATCGATGTCACATAGATCAAGACCATCTATAGTAACACTGCCTTTAGGAGCAGTTAAAAATCCCCCAATAATATGGGCAATTGTAGATTTCCCTGCTCCACTTTCACCAACAAGCATGATCGGAGAATTACGTTTAGCCTCTAATGAAATATGTTGTACACCATTTTCACTATCTGCATAGGTAAAAGTTAAGTCCTTAATTTCAATTGCTTGTACCTTACCTTTAAGTTGAGATTGACCACCTATAGGCAACGATGGCTGGCGATTCATAAACTCTTCGTATTTTAAAATCGAGGTCTTACCTGCCATACCCGTATGGAAGGCAGCCCCCAATTGTCTAAATGGCGTATAGAATTCTGGCGCTAATAGCAAAATAAAGAAAGCTGAAAAGAATGAGATTTTACCATCCAATAATGTTAAGCCCAGGTATACCGCAATCAATGCTGTACTAATAGTACTTACGAGCTCAAGAACTAGAGCAGATAAAAACGCCACACGCAATACTCGTAATGTAGAGTCTTTAAACTCCTCAGATAAACGACCAATAACCTTAATTTGATCCTTTGCACGACCAAAAAGTTTTAATGTTGTAATACCTTGCAATACATCAAGAAAATGACCAGATAAGAAGCTCATACGCTCCCACTGTTCTTTATTAAGACGATCCGCTTGCTTACCAATTAAGATCATAAAGAATGGAATTAATGGTACGGTGATAATTAGAATGATACCAATAATAGGTAATGTATCTACAATAGCAATACCCATAATAAGAGGAATCATAATAGCATATAAAATTTGAGGAATATAACGAGCTACATAAGCATCTACTTGCTCTAATCCATCAGTAAGCATATGTATCACATCGCCATGGCGTTCCTTATGTTGCACACCAAGTTTAAACATATGCTCTAAGGCCCGTTCTCTAAAGGTTGCTTTTACTGCACTACCTAATCGATTTGCTACGGATTCTTGTATATAATGTGCAAGCAATCTTACAATAATAGCAATTCCTAAATAGATAATAGAATACCTTTCATCATGTAAGGTATTCTCTGAAAATATAAAATTATTAATTAAGGTTCCAAAGAACCAAGCTTGCCCAACAATAGCCAAACTCTCTACTAAACAGGTTAATCCTAGTAGTAATAGCTGACCTTTATGTTCTAGCAGCGCTTTAAAAGCAGTACGCTGTATCATAGTATCCTCTACGGTAAAACTATTAAGAATATAAAATTAAATCGATTAGACTACCCCTAACTAAGTCTAAATTAAATTTTATTTAAATATAATCTAAGTTAGCCCAAGTGAATCTAAATTTATCAATATCATATCCATCTTACCACAAAAAAGAGGCGTGCCGCTACGACACGCCTCACATTGAGACCTAAATTTTACAACTTACCAGAGTTATAAAGCTATTCTATTAATAGTGTAAGTCTTTTTCAGATACACGATGACGGAATGTCCAGTATACCCAGATTTGGTAAGCCAAGATAATTGGCACAAATACAAAGGCTACACAAGTCATCAATGTCAATGTGTAAGTAGAGTTACTTGCATTTGCAATAGTTAAGCTCCACTCAGGATTCAAAGAAGAAACCATGATGCGAGGGAACAAACCAGCAAAGTAAGCAGCCGTTACAGAAATAACGGATAAGGAGCTGAATACAAAGCCCAATTTTGTATTACGAGTACGTGTTGCGCCCCAAGAAATGAGGAAGAACACGATTGCCAACGCAAAGCAAACAATTGCTAATACAGAGTTAAACAAATCTGTAAATACATAAGTTGCACCTACCAATGCTAATGCACCGATAGCTGTAGGAACACCTACTACTAAGGAAGCTGCACGAGCGCGTTCAGAAACAGCACCAGCAGTTTTGATAGAAGTGAACAAGCCACCATGGTATGTGAATACCAAGATAAACGCAATGCCACAAAGTACTGTGTATGGGCTTAACAAATCAAAGAATGTGCCTACATATGTCATGCTTGCATCAATTGGAGTACCTTGAATCAAGTTACCAACTGTAACGCCCCACAACAATGCAGGAATCAAGGAACCAAAGAAGATGCAGTAGTCAAAAGTTTTACGCCATAACAAGTTAGGGCTCTTGGAGCGGAATTCAAAAGATACGCCACGGATAATAAGAGCCGCAAGCATTAAGAATAACGCTAAATAGAAACCACTAAACAACGTAGCATATACATGAGGGAAGGATGCAAATAATGCACCACCAGCAGTGATCATCCATACCTCGTTACCATCCCAAACAGGACCCAAGGCATTGATCATTTGACGACGTTCAACGTCAGTTTTACCGATGAATGGTAATAAAATACCAGTACCATAGTCAAAACCTTCTAATAAGAAGAAGCCAGCGAATAGTACAGTAATTAAAATAAACCATACCACTTCAAGGTTATTAAAAATTAATTCCATAATCTCGCCTCCTCTTTTTCAACTACATCGTGAGATGGATTGCCATCTGGACCTTTTTTGATGTGTTCTACAGCAAGGTAGAGAGCTGCAATAGCTGCTACGATATACACAACTGTGAAGCCGATGATAGTAGTCATAATTTCTGGAGCTGTAACGGATTTAGAAGCACCGTCTACAGTTAATTGGAAGCCATTTACAAGCCATGGTTGACGACCTGCTTCTGCTACAAACCAACCTGTGGAATGAGCAATGAATGGCAATGGCAATGTCCAGAACATAATTTTTAAGAATGTGCGATTTCCAACCAATTTGTCTTTTGCATTAAGGATAAGACCTACGAATGCAACAAGCAACATAATGGAACCAGCTGCAACCATGACACGGAATGTCCAGAAGATTGCTGGAACATCTGGAATATAGTTACCAGGACCATATTGAGCCTCAGATTTAGCTTGAAGATCTTTGATACCTTCTACTTTACCAGAAGTAAAGGAGTTTTGAGTTAAGAAGGACAAACCACCAGGGATTTCAAGTGCACCCGTATTCTTTTGAGCTTTAGTATCAATGTTAGCTACCAAAGAGAATGGAGCAGGATCTTGTGTTTCCCACAATGCTTCCATAGCAGCCATTTTCATAGGTTGTACTTTTGTAATGTATTGACCTTGATGATGACCTGCCAAAGCGCCTAAAGTACCGAATACAAGAGCAATAACCATGCCCCATTTAGCGGAACGACGGTAGAAGTCTGTCGCATTGTTGCGCAATAAGTGCCAAGCACTGATGGCCATGATAATTACGCCTGCTGTTAATAAACCATTTAACACGATATGGAAGAATTGGCCTGGTACATAACCATTTTGAACAATTGTTAAGAAATTGTCCATTTCTGCACGGCCATTACGGATTACATAACCTACAGGATGTTGCATGAAGGAGTTTGCTACGAGAATCCAGAATGCGGATAGGTTTGTACCTAATGCCACCAACGTAGCTACAACGGCATGAACAGTTTTATTCAAGCGGTCCCAACCGAAGATCCATACACCCATAAATGTAGATTCCAAGAAAAATGCCATTAATGCTTCAAGGGCCAATGGAGCGCCGAAAATGTCACCCATAAAACGAGAATATTCTGCCCAGTTCATACCGAAATGGAATTCCTGAACAATACCAGTTACCACACCCATAGCAAAGTTAATTAGGAACAATTTGCCCCAGAATTTTGCCATTTTTTTGTATACTTCTTTACCAGTAGACACATATGTCCACTCCAAGATAGCTACAGTCACTGTCATGCCTAGTGTGAACGGCACGAACAACCAGTGATAGATAGATGTTAGCGCAAATTGTAATCGAGCTAAATCTACAGCTTCAAACATGTGTTTTCCTCCTTAGAATAAAATACCTACATCACTTGATGAGCTTTCACTAAAAACCTTGTATCATTGCGCTTGTGAATATGGCAACGCTTCAGACTCAATCAACTGTTCACGTTGGGCAAGAGTTTTAAAGTTAACCAGCTCCAACTGATTGATTAATTGATCCTGAATTGTTCCCATCGCTTCATTGATAGCACAATGTCCCATACAAGACTTAGAGCAAGAACCTACATCATATAAACACCGTTGTAAATACGCATCCCCTTCTACCGCTCTAATTACATCGAGCAATGAAATCTCTTGAGGGTCTCGATTGAGGGCAAACCCACCATCTACACCACGAAAGGATTTCATAATCCCAGCTGCAATGAGACTACGCATAATCTTGAGCAAAAATCGTTCTGGAATCAAT
>OBYZ01001260.1_pt1 | contig 11049 bp, 9 predicted proteins | sample 1501501 | NCBI WGS metagenome assembly OBYZ01 (sample SAMEA2580213, study PRJEB22360) | human gut metagenome | biome: human gut; feature: human-associated habitat; material: faeces | place: Denmark | collected 2008/2010
CTTCAGGAAAAGAAAGCTGATGAGAATAAAATCGGCGGAAGATTTAATTTTTTAGTTTAGTGGATTCAGATGAAAATAGAAGCAATTTCATAAAATCTTACATACACACTTGACAATATGCCTCTGAGCGCGGTGTTGGCGAAGGTGTCAGAACCTGCGGTGTGGCAAGAGAACAGCTTTTTGTTGCAAGTAAGGTGGCGGCAGAGCATAAGACCTATGAAGAAGCGATGGCTGGCATTGATAAAACACTTGAAACAATGGGACTGGATTATCTTGATTTGATGATTATTCATTCTCCGCAGCCTTGGGATAAGGTCAATCAGAGTGATGACCGGTATGTGGAAGGCAACCGGGCTGCATGGAGAGCCTTAGAAGATGCTTACAAGGCAGGCATACTTAAAGCAATCGGCATATCCAATTTCCAGATTGGTGATATTGAAAGCCTTGTTAAAACATCAAAAATCAAGCTGATGGTAAACCAGATTCTACTTCATATCAGTAATACGCCGCTTGAACTAGTAGAATACTGCCAGAAAAACGGCATTACGGTTGAAGCATATTCACCGATTGCACATGGTGAAATTTTAAAACAGCCGGAAATTAAGGCTATAGCAGATAAATACGGCGTAACCGTTGCACAGCTTTGTATCCGCTATACAATCCAGCTTGGTACAGTTTCACTGCCAAAGACAGCTAATCCAGAGCATATGAAATCTAATTCACAGGTGGATTTTGAAATTAGTGATGAAGATATGAAGATACTCAAAAATTTCAAAAAAATTGAAAGCTATGGTGAAAGTGGTATCTTCCCGGTATACAGAGGAAAAATGTAAAATGAAAAAGCCATATATTATATGCCATATGATGACATCTGTGGACGGAAGAATTGACTGTGCCATGACGTCAAAGTTAAGCGGTGTATCCGATTATTACACCACGCTGGCTCAGATTAATGTGCCGACTACGGTAAGCGGAAGAGTGACAGCAGAACTTGAAATGGCAGAGCCGGGAAAGTTCGCTGTGTCAAACACTGAAATTTACGGACAGGAAGGCTTTTCAAAAAAGGCAGACTGTGCCGGTTATGAAGTGATTGTCGATACAAAAGGCACACTGATTTGGCCGGATGCCGCAGACATGGAGAAGCCGTATCTGCTTCTTTGTTTTTGAGGACTCCCCATTGATAACCGGTGATGAATGGCATATAATAGATTAGGTTATGATTATTTGGAAACGGGGATTATATTCATGGTAAAGATAGATTTGATTACGGGCTTTTTAGGCTCCGGTAAAACGACATTTATCAAAAAATACGCACAGTATCTGATGTCACAGGGATTTCATATCGGAATTCTTGAAAATGATTACGGTGCAGTCAATGTTGATATGATGCTGTTGCAGGATTTAATGGGAGAACAGTGCGAACTGGAAATGATTTCGGGCGGCTGTGATAAAGAAACGCATATCCGCCGTTTTCGTACAAAGCTGATTTCAATGGGGATGTGTGGCTATGACCGTGTGATTGTCGAGCCTTCCGGTATTTTTGATGTGGACGAATTTTTTGACGTACTGCATGAAGAACCGCTGGATAACTGGTATGAGATTGGCAATGTGATAGCGGTCGTTGATGCTGAACTTGAAAATGAACTGTCGGCGGAGGCAGATTATCTGCTGGCTTCGGAAGCCGCCAATGCCGGAAAGATTCTTTTAAGCCATGCAGACGAAGCAGACGGAGTGCAGATAGAACAGACGATTGCACATTTAAACCGTGCCATGGAGCAAATCGGCTGTAAAAGAAGATTTGACACAGAGATTGTAAAAAAGGGAACGATACAGCTTACCAATTCGGATTTAGAAAGCTTTTCCCTGTGCGGATACGTTTATGAAAATTATCAGAAAATGGATTTATCGGAGCAGAACGGTTTTCAATCGCTTTATTTTATGAACAGCACAATGTCGGAAGAAACATTAAAAGCGGCAGTAAAAAAGCTGTTTGAAGATGAAAACTGCGGTAATATTTTCAGAATAAAAGGATTTTTAAAAGCAGACAATGACAAGTGGCTGGAATTAAATGCCACACATAGCAAAATCACTTTACAGCCGATAGCCGAGGGGCAGGATGTACTGATTGTAATCGGGGAACGGTTGAACAAAGAAGCGGTTGAAAGTTATATACAAAGTGATAGCTTCCGCATGTAAGACAGATATCATGAAGATTTCTGCCCGCATTATCATGAATTGTAAAATCTAAAATGTGTGTATAGATATTGTTGTCAAGCAGAGTATAAAAATATGAGTTATCATAAAAAGACTGTGAATTTAACGGTTCAATATACTCCCGATTCCGGGGACATATCAAAAGCCGTTAAGACACAGTCTTTATTTTTACAGACTTATTATTCTGTTCATTATTAATACTGAATGACACCGAACTGCGCCAGTGTATAGAAAACTAAAATAATTAAAAGCAGTACCGGTGCGATATAGCGGATCATCATGCGGTAAATATTTTTGCGCTTGAAGGTTTCGCCGTTTTTGGTAGCTTCTGCAATAATGTAATCGGCGCCGACAAACCAGCCAATCATAATGCAGGTTAAAAATGCAACAACCGGCAGTAGTATACTGTTACTGATAAAATCACAGAAAGTCAGGAAATCCATGCCAAAGATTGTAAATCCGGACCATATACCGTTGCCTAAAGAGCATGGCACACCGAGCAGAATGGAAAACAGTACAATACCGATACAGCATTTAATACGGCTCAGCCCAAAGCGGTCCATCATCATCGAAACAATTGCTTCCATGACAGATACGGAACTTGTCAGTGCGGCAAACAATACCAGTGTAAAAAAGAGTGCACCCATAAAACGTCCCCCTGCCATTTGTGAAAAGACCTTCGGCAGTGTAATAAACATCAGTCCGGCGCCGCCCTGTGACATTCCGGCTTCTCCGCTGAAAATGTATACGGCAGGAACAACCATCAGTCCGGCAAGCAGGGCAATAACCGTATCAAAAATTTCAATCTGATTGACAGATTTTACCATGCTGACATCGTCACGTGTGTAAGAACCATACGTAATCATAATGCCCATTGCAAGGCTCATGGAATAAAACATCTGCCCCATTGCGGCACAGACGGTTTTCAATGAAAACTTTGAAAAATCCGGTAACAGGTAATATTTTAATCCGGCGGCAGAACCAGGCAGTAATACAACGTAAATGCAGATAACAACTGCAAGAATGACTAAAACCGGCATTAAAACACGGCTGACATTTTCGATTCCTTTTTCAACTCCACACACGACAATCAATGCGGTCAGTGCAAGGAAAATAAAAAAGAAAATGAGTGGTGCGTATTCCTGACTGATAAAGTTTGAAAAAAACGAAGTTTCTGCGGCGGCTTCATTTTGTCCGGAGATAAATACAGCCATGTATTTTGTTACCCAGCCGCCGATTACGCAGTAATACGGCAGGATAATAACCGGAATGATAAAAGCAATCGGTCCGATAAATCCAAATTTTTTATGCACTTTTGCATAAGCTCTTGTAGGACTTAATTTGGTTTTCCGTCCGATTGCAATTTCGGTGGTCATGAGTGTAAATCCAAACGTCAGTGCCAATATAATATAAACTAAGATAAAAATGCCGCCGCCGTACTGTGCAGCCAGATAAGGGAACCGCCACAGATTTCCGAGTCCGACAGCACTTCCTGCGGCGGCAAGTACGAATCCAAGCCCGCCGGTAAAGCTTCTGTTATTTATCTTTTCCATAAAACCTCCATTATTGAATCAAATTATTGTTGTTGAATGCTGATACTGCCCAAAGACAGTTTACAAACAGATTATTATCATAACAGAAGCGTGAAAAATGTGCAAGCACAGGTGTGTAAAATATTAAGGATTTATAAAAACAATAAAAAAATAAAAGAAGACTTGACTTTAAGTAAACTTTAAGTTGTATGCTATAAATAACAAAAAATGACTACGCAGCATTACTATGGCTGTGGAATGGAGGAATTTATGTATTTGGAAAAGATTCAGTCACCTGAAGATGTAAAAAAATTAGATGTAGAACAGTTAAAGGTGCTTGCAGGCGAAATGCGCCAGGCACTGATTCAGAAGTTAAGTGTCCACGGCGGACATGTCGGTCCGAACCTTGGTATGGTTGAAGCTACAATTGCCATGCACTATGTATTTGATTCACCAAAGGATAAAATGGTATTTGACGTTTCACATCAGAGTTACTGCCATAAAATGCTGACAGGACGTGCAGATGCATTTTTAGATGAAGCAAAATATGATGATGTATCGGGATATTCTGAGCCGTCCGAGAGTGCACACGACTTTTTCTGCATCGGACATACGTCAACTTCAGTCAGTCTTGCCTGCGGTCTTGCAAAGGCGAGAGATCTGGCAGATGAAAATTATAATGTTATTGCAGTTATTGGAGATGGTTCTTTAAGCGGTGGCGAAGCACTGGAAGGACTGGATTTTGCAAAGGAATTAAACGGCAATCTGATTGTGGTTGTCAATGATAATGAAATGTCTATCGCAGAAAACCACGGCGGTTTATATGAAAATTTAAAGTTGTTACGTGATACAAAAGGGCAGGCAGAATGCAACATTTTTAAGGCAATGGGCTTAAATTATGTTTTTGTGGAAGACGGCAATGATTTGACACAGCTTATTGACGCATTTAAAAGGGTCAAGGATTCTAAGGCGCCGGTTGCAGTGCATATCCATACATTAAAGGGTAAGGGATATACATTGGCAGAAGAAAACAAGGAAAGCTGGCACTGGCATATGCCATTTGATATTGAAACCGGCAAAACAAAAGGAAATTATGACGGTGGAGAAGATTACGGTACGTTGACCGCAGATTATCTGTTACAGAAAATGAAAGAAGACGCTTCTGTTGTAGCAATTACTTCCGCAACACCGACGGTTTTTGGTTTTACAAAGGATAAGAGAGAGCAGGCGGGAAGACAGTTTGTGGATGTAGGTATCGCGGAGGAACATGCGGTTGCACTTGCATCCGGACTAGCAACGGGCGGTGCAAAGCCGGTTTACGGTGTGTACAGCACATTTTTACAGAGATGTTATGACCAGTTATCACAGGATTTATGTGTCAATAACAGTCCTGCAACAATTCTGACATTTTGTGCTTCCGTATACGGAATGAACGATATTACCCATATCGGATTTTTCGATATTCCGATGATTGCAAATATTCCGAATTTAGTATACCTTGCACCGACCTGTAAGGAAGAATATTTTGCAATGCTTGACTGGGCAGTAGAGCAGAAAGACCACCCGGTAGCAATCCGTGTACCTGCAACAGGTGTGGCAACTTCCGGCAGACCGGTTGATGCGGATTACAGCACATTAAACCGCTATGAAGTTACAGAAAAAGGCAGTAAAGTGGCAATTCTTGCATTGGGTGATTTCTATACATTAGGCGAGGAAACAGCAGAACTTTTAAAGAAATCCGGTATCCATGTAACACTGATTAATCCGAGATTTATCACAGGCTTAGATAGTGAACTGTTAGAAAATCTGAAAGCAGAACACAGTATGGTTGTGACACTTGAAGACGGCGTGTTAGACGGTGGTTTCGGTGAAAAAATCGCACGTTTTTACGGTGCTTCGGATATCAAGACCTTAAACTTCGGATTAAAGAAGAAATTTTTAGACAGATATAATGTCGAAGATGTCTTAAAGGCAAATCATCTGACACCGGAGCAGATTGCAGAGGATATTCAGGCAGTGATGTAAGGTAATTGACAGAATAGATGATACCCCGGGAATATATCAGGCGGTTGGGCTTATATATTACTGGGGTGTTTTTGTATTGACAATAAAAAGGCTCTTTGTCAAGAGTGGAGGTTAAAAAGCAGGCTTTCTTGATTTGCTGAATATTGTGTTAATCGGCATTACAAATGAACTTCCAAAACATGATGAGAAATATGAATTACATCGTTTGATTGGAGCATTATGTGTAATCTGAGTCAGGGAATTGAGGATAAGGCAGTTGCAAGGATTGTTTTGAATATGCATAAGATAGGCTATACATCAAATCAGATAGCTGATGCTGTCGGAATCCGCCGATTCAATCACAATAAAAAGAATCGGTGGACTGGTTTAACTTTTGCCTTTAATTCTGCATAAACGCTTTCATAATATTCACTTCTTTTGCAGTCTTTAAAATAGACTCCTGCTGCATTTTCAGATACAGTTCCAGTGCTTTGACTTCCTTTTCGGAAAAGCCGTCATTGGAAATAATCGTGCAGTCCGGAATTTTACCCTCGGCACTTTTTCTGCCTTCGCTAAACAGTACGAAAGCTGTCGGTTTGCCGTCTTTTTGAAAAATCTGCGAAATAGACATGTTCATTTTACCGTTCATAAGCATACATTCCTTTGCTATATTTATTATATTGTTCTGCGTAACAGCCTGTATGGAATTGTCGAATCCAAACAGCATTTAATTAAAAATATTATAGCAGAACATTTTACAAGAAGCAAACTTAAAACAAAGAAAATCAACTCAAAATAGCTTTTCTAAAATGAAAATTAATGTTATAATAACATGAAATATTTTCGTTCCGGGGACTGAAAAAATCGGTGAAAAGCCGGAACAGCAGGAGGATTGTGGTGAAAAGAGGAAAAAAACGAATTATCGGACTGGTTATATTTGCAGTGGCAGTGGCGCTGATTGCAGGATATATAAAATTTTTTAACGGAACATTTTTATACATTTCGACAGGTTTAAAAGATGATGTCGTATTAAAAGCAGGCAATTCAAAAGCCTACACATGGGAGGCAGATATTCTGCTTTCCGATGCGAAAAAGGAATATGAAAATGTTTTCGGAAGCGGTGTGTGGAGTCAGAGCATGGAAGGTGTCAACATGGATGACTATGTAAAGGAACAGGTGCGCTCCAAGTTAATCCGCGTAAAATGTATGAATCTTTCGGCAAAGGAAAAGGGGGTTGTGCTTTCACGTACCCAGAAAGATGCCGTAAGCAGTGCGGCAGATACATTTTTTAATGCACTGACACAGGAGCAGGTTTCAGCGTTAAATGTAACAAAAGACCAGATTGAAAAAATGTTTACGGAGTTTGCAATTGCAGATACATTATATGACGATGTAACTTCGCAGATTAATACGGAAGTCAGCTCCGATGATGCAAGAGTGATTACAATACAGTACATCTGTGCGGGTTCCAAGTCGGACATTTCTTCCGCAAAAGAGCGTTTGGATAACGGAGAGTCGTTCTATTCCGTAGCAAAGGATTTTGGCGGGGAAGAAGAATCCGAAATAGAATGCAAGCGCGGTGAAATGGAACAGGCATTTGAAACGGCAGCCTTTAATTTAAAGACAGGCGAAACCAGCAGTATTGTTGAAGCAGGCGGAAAATATTACATTATCCGCTGTACCAGTGACAATGAAAAGTCCAAAACGGAAGCTAATAAAACGGCGCTGATGGATGAAAAGAAGCTGGAATATTTTAACAGTGTCTTTGAAAGCTATGAAGCTTCTAAGTATGTGGAAATGAATAAGAAGGTCTGGAACAGCAAGAAGACCGCCAATGCCACAGAACTGCCGGTAAGCTTTGAAACAGTTTTTAATGAGCTGGTAAAATAAATTACGTATTTGTAATGTGATTCTGACAGCAAAGATATTTAAAAGATAAAAAATATAAAATAGAAATAAGAAAAAGAATGGAGAAAATCATGGCAGAAAAGAAATATGATGCGTCCAGTATTTCCATTTTGGAGGGGCTGGAAGCAGTCCGCAAACGTCCCGGCATGTATATCGGAAGTGTCGGAACAAAGGGGCTGAATCATTTAATCTATGAAATTGCGGATAATGCGGTCGATGAACATCTGGCAGGATACTGTACGCAGATTGACGTATCATTAAATAAGGACGGCACGGCAACAATTAAGGATAATGGACGAGGAATTCCTATTGGGATTCACCCGAAGGCAGGAATCCCGGCAGTGGAGGTTGTCTTTACGATTCTGCATGCGGGTGGCAAGTTCGGTGACGGTGGATATAAGATTTCAGGTGGACTTCACGGTGTAGGTGCATCTGTTGTCAATGCACTTTCAGAATGGCTGGAGGTTGAAATTCACGTAGACGGCGGCATATACCGTCAGCGTTATGAGCGCGGTAAAGTGATGTATCCGCTTGAAAAGACCGGTACCTGCCGAAAGAGCGATACGGGAACGACAGTTACTTTCCTGCCGGATAAAGAAATTTTTGAAAAAACACGTTTTAAAGCCGATTCTATTCAAAGCCGTCTGCATGAGACGGCTTATTTGAACCCCGGACTGACGATTCATTTTACGGATAACCGCATTGAACCGGCAGCAGAAGCAACATATCATGAGCCGGACGGCATTAAGGCATATGTAAAGGACTTAAATACAGGCAAAGAGCCGGTGCAGGATATTGTGTATTATAAAAAGAGCGAAGACGGCATTGAAGTGGAAGTTGCATTCCAGTATGTCAATGAATTTGAAGAAAATATTTTAGGCTTCTGCAACAACATTTATACACAGGAGGGTGGAACGCACATCACCGGTTTTAAGACGAAATTTACCATGGTCATGAACCAGTATGCGAGGGAGCTTGGTATTTTAAAGGAAAAAGACCAGAATTTCACCGGTGTTGATGTCCGCAACGGTATGACGGCGATTGTAGCAGTGAAGCACCCGGCGCCGCGTTTTGAAGGACAGACAAAGACCAAACTGGACAACCCGGACGCGGGAACGGTAGTAAGTTCCGTGACAAATGATGAAATCCAGCTTTATTTTGACAAACATCTAGACGACTTGAAGGCTGTGCTTGCCTGCGCAGAAAAGTCTGCAAAAATCAGACGTGCCGAAGAAAAGGCAAAGACCAATATGCTCTCAAAGCCGAAATTTTCGATTGACAGCAACGGAAAGCTGGCAAACTGCGAAAGCCGTAATGCGGAGGAATGTGAAGTTTTTATTGTCGAGGGAGATTCTGCCGGCGGTTCGGCAAAGACAGCGAGAAACAGACGGACACAGGCAATTCTGCCAATTCGTGGTAAGATTTTAAATGTAGAAAAAGCAAGTATTGATAAGGTTCTTGCAAATGCGGAAATCAAGACGATGATTAATTCTTTCGGCTGTGGTTTTCTTGAAGGCTACGGCAACGACTTTGATATCAGCAAACTGCGTTATCATAAAATTATTTTAATGACCGATGCCGATGTGGACGGTGCACATATTGATACACTGCTGTTGACATTTTTCTACCGCTTTATGCCGGAGCTGATTCAGCAGGGACACGTATACCTTGCAACGCCGCCGCTTTACCGTGCCGAGTTAAAGAAAAAGGAAAAAGGCGCAAAGGCGGGAACAGTCGAATATCTGTATGATGACAAGGCACTTGAAAAGTACAGAAAGAAGCATCCAAGCGGCTCATTTTCATTACAGCGTTACAAAGGTCTGGGAGAAATGGATCCGGAACAGCTTTGGGAAACTACGCTGAATCCTGAAACGCGTATTTTAAAACAGGTTGAAATCGAAGATGCCAGACTGGCAACAGAGGTAACTTCGATGTTAATGGGCAGTGAAGTACCGCCGCGTAAGCAGTTTATCTATGCACATGCAGACGAGGCGGAAATTGATGCGTAGAGCATTTCTGGTATAGTAAATAAAACGATATGATTTAATAAATATAATCAGCAGAATTTAATAAATTCAGTTCATTGTTTTTTGAAATGAAAAGATAATAAAAACTGATTTTCAAATGCAGAGATAATAAGAACTGAAAAATCAAGAGGAGAATAAAATGGCAGAGCAGATAGTAAAGACCGAGTATTCCGAGGTCATGCAGAAGTCCTATATCGACTATTCCATGAGTGTCATCACAGCCAGAGCGCTTCCTGATGCCAGAGACGGATTAAAGCCGGTACAGCGGCGTGTTTTGTATGCAATGGATCAGTTGGGCTTAAATTATGATAAACCACACAGAAAGTCGGCACGTATTGTCGGTGACACAATGGGTAAGTATCACCCGCACGGCGACAGTTCCATTTATGAAACGCTGGTCGTCTTGTCGCAGGACTTTAAAAAGGGCATGGCACTGGTGGACGGACACGGCAACTTCGGTTCAATCGAAGGGGACGGTGCCGCCGCCATGCGATATACGGAGGCCAAGTTAAAGAAATTTACGCAGGACGTCTACCTTGCGGATTTGGATAAAAATGTTGTCGATTTTGTACCGAACTTTGATGAAACGGAAAAAGAACCGGCAGTGCTTCCGGTCAGAGTGCCGAATCTTTTAGTAAACGGTGCGGACGGTATTGCAGTCGGTATGACAACCAATATCCCGACACACAACCTCGGCGAAGTGGTTGACGCGGTCTGTGCGTATATGGACAATGAGGAGATTACGACCAAAGAACTTATGCAGTATTGCATCGGTCCGGATTTTCCGACCGGCGGTATCGTCATCAATAAAAGTGAGCTGGAACAGATTTACGAAACTGGAAACGGTAAAATCAAGCTGCGCGGCAAGGTCGAATTTGAACCGGCGGCAAAACGCTCGGAGCGTGACAAGCTGGTTATTACAGAGATTCCATACACCATGATCGGTGCGAATATCGGAAAATTTATTTCCGATGTGGTAGACTTGATTGAAACAAAGAAAATTACAGATGTCGTAGATATTTCCAATGCTTCTTCCAAAGAAGGTATTCGCATTGTGCTAGAATTAAAGAAAAATGCGGATGTGGAATATTTAAAAAATGTATTATATAAAAAGACAAAGCTTGAAGATACGTTTGGTGTCAATATGCTTGCGATTGTTGACGGAAGACCGGAAACACTGGGCTTGAAGCAGATTATCAAACACCATATTGATTTCCAGTATGAGATTGCAACCCGTAAATATACGACCCTTTTAAATAAGGAACTTGACAATAAGGAAATCAAAGAGGGGTTAATCAAAGCCTGCGATATTATTGATTTAATTATTGAAATCCTGCGCGGCAGTAAGAATTTAAAAATGGCAA
>OBYZ01001268.1_pt1 | contig 10915 bp, 5 predicted proteins | sample 1501501 | NCBI WGS metagenome assembly OBYZ01 (sample SAMEA2580213, study PRJEB22360) | human gut metagenome | biome: human gut; feature: human-associated habitat; material: faeces | place: Denmark | collected 2008/2010
GCTAAAGACTATAAAAAAGTTACAGCTGTAAGTACTGGCTACGAAAAAACTGGAGAAAAACAAGTAACTGAAACTGTAAAAACTTCAAAGAAATCAAACTACTCAAATAAAAAAAGAAGAACTAAAACTAAGACTATAACTAAAACTGTTCCAATTTATAAAACTTCATTAGAATATAATGTAGATGGAAAAAACTATACAGTTTCTATTTCTAACCTAAAATTAGAAGTTGGGGATAAAAGAACCATTTATTATAATACTAAAAATCCTAATGATTTTGTTACAGAGCTAAACACTCCAATTTCTTATAAAGGTACTTTTTCATCTATTTTTTCATTATTTTTCAAACTATTTTCTAAACTAATTTTAATATTTATTATTTTTATAGTCTTAAAAAAATCAAAACCACTTATACAAAATATAAAAAATCTATCAGGAAGATAAAAAAATAAAAAAACTACCACACCTTTTTATCAGTGTGATAGTTTTTTTTATGCTAAGTTTGTATATCCCATTAATTTTTTATCTACTTCTTTTGCAACTTCTCTTCCTTCTTTAATTGCCCATACAACTAAAGATTGACCTCTGTGCATATCTCCAGTAACAAATACATTTTCCACTGAAGTTTCATATTTTCCTGGTTCTGTTAATACATTTGTACGTTCATTAACATCTACATTAAAAGCTTTTGTAACATAGCTTTGACTTCCTAAAAATCCTGCTGCTATAAGTACTAAATCTGCTTCTATTTCATATTCAGAGCCTTCAACTTCTGCCATGTACATTCTTCCTGTTTCTTCATTTTTCTTACTTTGAAGTTTTACAAGTTTTAGCTTTACTAATTCTCCAGCTTCATTTGCTATAAATTCTTTTACTGTCGTCTGATATATTCTTGGATCATGTCCAAAAACAGCTATAGCTTCTTCTTGACCATAATCTGTTTTGCAGACTCTTGGCCATTGTGGCCATGGATTATTTTCTGTACGAGAATCTGGAAGTTTTGGCATCATTTCTAGTTGAGTAACTGATAAAGCTCCATGTCTTATTGATGTTCCAACACAGTCATTTCCAGTATCTCCTCCACCTATTATAACAACCTTTTTATCCTTTGCAGATATAAAGTTTCCATCTTGTAAATTTGAATTTAAAAGACTTTTTGTTGTAGCCTTTAAAAAGTCTACTGCAAAATAAATTCCCTTAGCTTCTCTTCCTGGAACATTTATATCTCTTGGATTAGAAGCTCCACAAGCTAATATTACACTATCATATTCCTTCATAAGCTTTGAAGCTTTATAGTTTGTTCCTATATTTGCGTTAGTTACAAACTTAACTCCCTCTTCTTTCATTAAATTGATTTTTCTATCAATAATATGTTTTTCAAGCTTCATATTTGGAATACCATACATTAAAAGTCCACCTACACGGTCTTCTCTTTCATATACAGTTACTTCGTGTCCTCTTTTATTTAATTGGTCAGCTGCTGCAAGTCCTGAAGGACCAGAGCCTACTATAGCAATTTTTTTACCAGTTCTAACCTTTGGAGGTTGTGGCTTTATTAATCCATTTGCATAAGCATTTTCTATAATTCCCCTTTCATTTTCTCTTATAGAAACAGCCTTTCCATTAAGACCACATGTACATGCTGCTTCACAAAGAGCAGGACATACTCTTGATGTAAATTCTGGGAAATTACTTGTCTTTAAAAGACGATTTAATGCTTGCTTATCATTTCCTGTATATACCAAATCATTCCATTCTGGTATTAGGTTATGAAGAGGGCAGCCTGTACCTGCCCCATTTAATATCATACCTGATTGACAAAAAGGTACTCCACAATCCATACAACGAGCTCCTTGAACTCTTCTTTTTTCATCAGGCATTAGTTCATGAAACTCATTAAAGTTTTTAATTCTTTCTAATGGTTCCACTGCTGGACTATTTTCACGTTCATATTCTAAAAAACCTGTTGGTTTTCCCATCTTTTCCTACCTCCTACTACTACTTTCTTGTGTTAGCATAGAATGCTTCAATTTGTGCTTGTTCTGAGCTTAAGCCCTTTTCTTCCATTTGAACAATAGCATTAAGCATACGCTTATAATCATGTGGTATTATTTTCTTAAACTTAGGTAGGTAATCTCCAAAGTTATCTAGTATTTCTTTACCCTTTGTTGAATTTGTACGTTGAACATGTTCTTGTATTAAATTTTTAAGTTCTAAAACATCATACTTTGATGTTACAGCTTCTAAAGAAACAAGGTTTTTATTTAATCTTGTATATAAATCTCTATCTTCATCAAGAACATAAGCTATACCACCACTCATACCTGCAGCAAAGTTTTTACCAGTCTTACCTAGTATTACAACTCTTCCTCCTGTCATGTATTCGCAGCCATGTTCTCCAACACCTTCAACAACAGCAGTTGCACCAGAATTTCTAACACAGAATCTTTCACCTGCAACTCCATTTATAAATGCCTTACCACTTGTAGCACCATATAAAGCAACATTACCTATTATAATATTTTCATCTTGTTTAAACTTAACATTAGCTTGAGGATATACTACTAAATTACCACCTGACAATCCTTTACCAAAATAGTCATTACTATCTCCTACAAGTTCTAAAGTTAATCCCTTAGGAATAAAAGCACCAAAGCTTTGTCCTCCACTACCATGACATTTAACAGTAAATAAATCATCATCTAAAGTATTATAATATTTCTTAGTTATTTCAGAACCTAATATAGTTCCTAAAGTTCTATCAATATTTGTAACATCTATTTCAACTTTTCTCTTTTGCTTATTTTGTATTGCAGATTTTAATTTTTTAAGAAGTATTCTTTCATCTACAGTTTTTTCAAGTTCAAAATCATAAACTTGCTTGTCATTGTAGTGAATACTATAGTCTTCCCCTGCAAATGGATTATTTAATATCTTTGATAAGTTTACTTTACTAGCATTACCTTTAATATCTGTCCTTTGTCTTAATAAATCAGTTCTTCCTACTAATTCATCAACAGTTCTAACTCCAAGTTTTGCCATATATTCTCTTAATTCTTCTGCAATAAATCTCATAAAGTTTATTACATATTCTGGCTTACCTTTAAATCTCTTTCTAAGTTCTGGATTTTGAGTAGCTATACCAACTGGACATGTATCTAAGTTACAAACTCTCATCATTACACAACCTAAAGTAACAAGTGGTGCTGTAGCAAATCCAAATTCTTCTGCTCCTAAAAGTGCAGCAATAGCAACATCACGTCCACTCATAAGCTTACCATCAGTTTCTATAATAACCTTATTTCTTAATCCATTCATTATTAATGTTTGATGAGTTTCTGCTAATCCAAGTTCCCATGGAAGTCCTGCATTATAAATAGAGTTTCTTGGAGCTGCTCCTGTTCCTCCATCATAACCTGATACTAAAATTACTTGAGCTCCAGCTTTTGCAACACCAGCAGCTACTGTACCAACACCAGCTTCTGAAACTAATTTTACTGATATTCTTGCATCTTTATTTGCATTTTTACAATCATAAATTAATTGAGCTAAGTCTTCTATTGAATAAATATCATGATGTGGTGGTGGTGATATTAAACCTACTCCAGGAGTTGAATGTCTAGTTTTAGCTATCCATGGATACACCTTTCCTGCTGGAAGTTGTCCACCTTCACCTGGTTTTGCTCCTTGTGCCATTTTAATTTGAATTTCTTTTGCACTTGTAAGGTATTTTGAAGTAACTCCAAATCTTCCTGATGCAACTTGTTTAATTGCAGAACATCTATTAAGTCCATCTGGTCCAACAGTTAATCTATCTAAATCTTCTCCACCTTCACCACTATTTGATTTACCATGAATAGTATTCATAGCAATAGCTAAAGTTTCATGAGCTTCCTTTGAAATAGAACCATAACTCATAGCACCAGTTTTAAATCTTTTTACAATAGAGTCAACACTTTCTACTTGTTCTATTGGAATTCCTTCCTCTGGATAATTAAATTCTAATAATCCTCTTAAGTTCATAGGAGTTGTTTCTCTATTAATTAACTCTGTATACTCTTTAAATAATTCATAATTTCCAGTTCTTGTGGCTTGTTGTAAAAGGTGAATTGTCTTTGGATTATATAAATGTTCCTCTTTTCCACTTCTTAATTTATGGCTTCCAACACTATCTAATGTTAAATCAACCTTAAGTTCTAGTGGGTCAAAAGCTGATGAATGTAAATAATCAACATCATTTTCTATATCCTTTAAGCTTATTCCTTCTATTCTACTTACTGTATTTGTGAAGTATTTATTTATTACATCTGAATTTATACCAATTGCTTCAAATATTTGAGAGCCTTGATAACTTTGAATTGTAGATATACCCATTTTAGAAGCTATCTTTACAATTCCATGAAGTACTGCATCATTATAATCATTTACTGCAGCATAGTAATCTTTATCTAACATATTGCTATCTATTAATTGTTTAATGCTATCTTGTGCTAAATAAGGGTTAATTGCACAGGCACCATAACCTAAAAGTGTTGCAAAATGATGAACTTCTCTTGGTTCTCCACTTTCAAGTATCATAGCAACTGCAGTTCTTTTTTTAGTTTTAACTAAATGTTGTTGAAGAGCTGATACTGCTAATAATGAAGGTATTGCAACATGGTTTTCATCTACTCCACGGTCTGATAAAATTAATATATTAGCTCCATCTCTATAAGCTCTATCTGCTTCTACAAATAAATGTTCAATTGCCTTTTCTAGGCTTGTATTTTTATAGTAAAGTATTGGAATAACTCTTACTTTAAATCCTTCAACATTCATAGTCTTAATTTTTAATAAATCTGTACTAGTAAGTATAGGATTATTAATCTTTAATACTCTACAGTTTTCAGGACATTCTTCTAATAAGTTTCCATCTTCTCCAATATATACAGAAGTTGAAGTAACTATCTCTTCTCTTATTGCATCTATTGGTGGGTTTGTTACTTGAGCAAATAATTGCTTAAAGTAATTAAATAATGGTTGATGCATTTTTGAAAGTACTGGTATTGGGCTATCTACACCCATTGCAGCAACTGATTCTGCTCCATTTTGAGCCATTGGAAGTATAGAAGTTTTAAAATCTTCATAAGTATATCCAAATGCCTTTTGAAGCATTGCTCTTTCTTCCTTAGAATATTCTTGTACCTTTTTATTAGGTATTTTTAAATCCTTAAGTTTTAAAAGATTATTATCTAACCATTCACCATAAGGTTGTCTTGCTGCATAACGTTCTTTTAATACATCATCATCTATAAGTTCACCCTTAACAGTATCTACAAGAAGCATTTTTCCTGGTCTTAATCTATCTTTTAAAACTATTTTAGCTGGGTCTATATCTAAAACACCAACTTCTGATGAAAGAATTAAATAATCATCATCTGTTATATAGTAACGAGAAGGTCTAAGTCCATTTCTATCAAGAACTGCTCCCATTATATCTCCATCACTAAATAGTATTGAAGCTGGTCCATCCCAAGGTTCCATCATAGTTGCATAGTATTGATAGAAGTCTTTTTTAGTTTGACTTACATTATTTTCTCCACTCCAAGGTTCTGGAATTGTAATCATAACTGCAAGAGGTAATTCCATTCCACTCATTACTAAGAACTCTAATGTATTATCAAGCATTGCAGAGTCTGAACCTTCTGAATTTATTACTGGTAAAACTTTGTGCATTTGGTCTTTTAAATATACAGATGACATAGTTTCTTCTCTTGCAAGCATCTTATCAGCATTTCCACGAATAGTGTTAATTTCACCATTATGTACCATAAATCTGTTTGGATGTGCCCTTTGCCAACTAGGATTTGTATTAGTTGAGAAACGTGAATGAACCATTGCTATAGCTGATTCATAATCAGGACTTTGTAAATCCTTAAAGAATAAACGTAATTGCCCAACTAAAAACATTCCTTTATATACTATTGTACGGCTTGATAAAGAAACAACATAAGTATTATCATTACTTTGTTCAAAAACTCTACGTGCTATATAAAGTTTTCTATCAAAATCTAAACCTTGCTTAACATTTTTAGGTCTTTTTATAAATCCTTGCATAATGCATGGCATACAATCAATTGCCTTGCTTCCTAAAACTGAAGGGTCTGTTGGAACTTCTCTCCAACCTAAAAATTCTAAACCTTCTTTTTCAACTATTATTTCAAACATTTTCTTTGCTTGATTTCTTTTTAATTCATCTTGTGGAAAGAAAAACATTCCTATTCCATAATCTCTTTCATTACCTAAAAAAATGCCGAGGGATTCAACTGCCTTAACGAAGAATTTATGTGATATCTGTAATAGAATACCTACTCCGTCTCCAGTCTTTCCCTCGGCATCTTTGCCGGCTCTATGTTCTAAATTTTCAACAATCTTTAATGCATTTGCTACAGTCTGGTGGGTTTTAATTCCCTTTATATTGACTATTGCTCCTATACCACAATTATCATGCTCAAACTGTGGACTATACATTCCTAAAGCGCCATTGCTTTCTAAATTTTTATTCTGATCCATAAGCATTTAGTCCTTTCAATATTTTTTTGTTTTTTAATTTTAACTTATTTAAAATATACATTATTTTTTCTAATATGTAAATAGTTTTTTTAAATAATTTAAGTTTTTTTTTAGAAAACTTTATTTTTTTAAGAAATTTTTTCTAAAACCTTTTTATTTAAATAAATATCCTTTACACCTTAATATATTATTTAAAAAGCCTACTAACTTTAGTATTTTATTTCCTTTTTATCTATATATTAGTGCTTTTTCCATGAGATTTTATAAAAAAACTACTCCCTCTCCTTGATTTGGCATTAATTTTGTAGTATCCTTTTACTTGTAAGAGTGTGTAACATCACTTAATTTAAATAAGAAGGGAGGAAGGTCAAGACAAGACCCAAATATTAATGAAGAAAAAATTTATATCTATGGTTATTATAGGAGTTATGACCATATCATCATTATTACCAATAGTATCTGTAAGTGCAGCACCACAAGAAGTTGAGGATGCTAGAAATAAATATGCTGCTATTGAAGCTAATATTGCAGAAATAAATGAAAAGATTCAAACATTAGATAGCGAAATGGCAAAGTTAACTAATGAAATGGAAAACAATGAAAAAGAAATTGAAAATCTTAATGATCAGATAGAGCTTACTGAAAAAGAAATAGATAAGGTTAAACAAGATATTGCAGATAAAGAAGATATTCTAGGAGAAAGGCTTAGAGAAATCTATAAATCTGGTGGAACAACTGATTACATAACCTTAATATTTAGTGCTCAAAGCTTTGGAGATTTAATATCTAAAATAAATGCTGCTAATAAAGTAGTTCAATTAGATCAAGAAATGATTGAAGATGTAAAAAATACAAAGAAATCACTAGATGAAAAGGTAGCATCTTTAGATGAAAAAGTTTCTGAAACTGAAGCTCTTAATGAAGAAGTTAAAAAGCAATCTAAAGAAGTTGAAGAAAATAAGGCAGAGCAAGAAAATCTTGTAGCTAAAGCTAAAGAGGAGCAAGAAAAATTTGATGCTGAATATTTATCTGTTTTAGAATTAGAGTTAGTACAAGCTCAAATAGATGTTTGTTATAACTCAGACAGTTCTTATACAGATTTAGATAATGCAATAACTAATTTAAGACTAGTTAGAGATAATCAAATTAAAAGCCCTACTGTAGAAGAAAAAATTAATGATGCTATTGAATATGCAAAGCCTGTAAAAGAAGAAAAGAAGGCTGAAGAAGAAAGAAAGAAAGCTGAAGAAGCTGAAAGACAAGCTCAATTACAAAGAGAAGAAGAAGAAAGACAAGCTCAAGTTAATAGAGGTAATAGTAGTTCTTCAAGTTCAAACTCTTCTTCATCTAACTCAAATTCAAATTCATCAAATTCTTCAAGTTCATCAGATTCTTCAAGCCCATCTGGTGTTACAACTAGTGGAAGTGCTCAAGCAATAGTAAATGAAGCTTATAAACATTTAGGAAAAGCTTATGTTTGGGGTGCAAAAGGACCTGATAACTTTGATTGTTCAGGATTTACATCTTATGTTTATCAAGCAGTTACAGGAATATGGATAGGTGGAGATACTTATTCTCAAATATATTCAGGTCGTGAGGTATCTTATTCTGAATTACAACCTGGAGATTTAGTATTCCCTCACTCTGGACATGTTGGAATCTATATAGGTAATGGTCAAATGATTCATGCTCCACAAACCGGAGACGTAGTAAAGGTTGCTCCAGTTTATAAATTCTGGAGAGCAAGAAGAATTTTAAATTAATTCAAAATAAAAAAGGTTGCCGTATTTAAATACGACAACTTTTTTTATTTAAAAATTATTTTGTTACAACGCTTTTTCCTCTCCAAGTTCCTTTTTTCCATCTTATAAATACTACAATTCCTCTTATCCATTCATCCATAGCCATTGCTATCCATATTCCAACAAGACCTAAGCCTAATTTTATACCTAATATATAACTAAATAATACTGAAACACCCCACATAGATGCCATTCCTAAATAAGTTGGGAATTTTATATCCCCTGCTGCTCTCATACTATTTATTACTACTAAATTTGTTGAACGTCCAAATTCTAATATAATTCCAATAAACATAACCTTAGAACCTAAACTTAAAATTTCTTCATTTCTTGTAAAAATTCTAAGAGCATATGGACTTATAAAATACATTAATGTTGCCATCCCTACAGAAATAACTATAGCAGATTTTAATGTTTTTAAAACTCTTCTATAAGCACCCTCTTCATTTCCTGCTCCAACACAATGTCCTACAATAATTTGAGTAGCTTGAGCTACTGCTGTTGAGTAAAGATAGCAAAAATTACTTAAAAGTGATGAATATACCTTTGCATTTACTGCAACTAATCCTAAAACATTAACAAAAGACATAATAAATAATTGAGATATACTATATGAAATACTCTCTCCTGCTGTTGGTATACCTATTCTTAAAAGTTTCTTTAAAGTTTTTATTGGAAAAGGCTTTAAGTATTTTAAAGAAATAGTACCATCAATATGTTTAATAAAGAAATAAATTGCTATAATAACAGCTATAAATCTACTAAATACACTTGAAATAGCTACCCCTGTTACTCCTAAATCTAAAAAGCTTAAAGGTCCATATAAGAATATATAGTTTCCTACAATGTTTAGTATATTTACTGCAAGAGAAATATACATACCTACTTTAGTTAAACCATTACTTCTAAAAATTTGAGTAAATACATTAAAAAGTGCTTGTAAAAATATAAAACCACCTAATATTTTCATATAACTTGTTGCATCTGGTAAAAGCTCTGCTGGAACTTTCATAATTTTAAATATTAAAGAGCTAAATAAAAATATTATTAAACTTATAACCCCACTTATAACTAAGTTAAAGAAAATTGAAACTGTATATATTTCACTAATTTTATCTTTTAATTTTGCTCCTAAATACTGTGCTACAACCACTCCTGATGCACTTGCTATTATACTAAATGCTAATGTAAGAAAGTTTAATATTTGATTTGCATTTCCTATTCCACCAACAGCAGTTTCTGAATAATTACTAAGCATAAGGGAGTCAACATTTCCTATAAGCATAGCAAGAAGAGACTCAATAAATATTGGCCAAGTTAAGTGAAATAAAGATGTTTTCTCGTTTATTTTTAGTTCATTCCCCTTCATAAAATTAATCCTCCATTCTAATGTTTTTTAAATTTTTTCTATATTCTTTTGGTGTTAAATTAAATTTCTTTTTAAATATTCTATTGAAGTAAGAAACATTACTAATTCCTACTTTGTTTGCTATTTCCATTACTTGAATATCTGTAGTTTCTAATAAGTTAGTTGCTATATTAAGCCTATAGTCATTAATATAATCAACACAAGTTATTCCCATATACTTTTTAAAAAACTTCATAAAATAATGTTCACTAAAATTAATAACACTTGCTAAATCTTTAATAGTTATGTTTTTTTCATAATTTAATTTTATATACTCTAAAACAGTTTTTATATTATCTGTTGTATCATCTTTAATTTTTGTTGAATACTTATGTATTTCAAAACATTCTTCAAAAAATATATAAAAAAGTTCAAATAAATAACTTTTTAACTTAAGCTCAAAAAATTGATTTTTTTCTTCATAACATAAAAATAATTTATCAATAGATTCTCTTATTCTTTCATATCCTTTATTATCAGGTTTTATTATGCTAGGATAAGAAACCTTATTATCTATAAAGGGCGTAAAATATTTTATTGAACAAGCATCTGTAACATTATTATTTAACATACTTAAATCAAACATCATTGTTTTAGATATCATCTTTTCATCATTATATTGTTTAAAAGAATGTAATGTACATGGTTTTAAAATTACTATATCTCCCTCTTCTATAACATACTCTTTAAGATTAATGTTAACTATAAATTTTCCTTTAACAATTTTAATAATTTCCATTTCATCATGCCAATGCATTGGAAATATAGAAAAACAATTTGGGATAAATGTGTTATATACTATAAATGGCAGTAGAAAATCTCCATGTTTTTTATTTTCTTTTAAATTCATAAACTCATTTTCTCTCATATTCTTATCCTCTTTGCTAAGTGCCCAAAAGTTATTATTGTATTATTTATATTTTTATAATAATTACTCTAAGTGTATTATAATATTATTTTATATTTTTATCAATAATACAAAAATATCTATTTTTAACACAAAAATAACCATAGCTTTTTATAAAGAGCTATGGCTTTTTGTTTTTTTCATTTCAATTAATTTATCATACTGCTTGTACATATACTGTACTCCATTTTCTAATATATAATAATGTTTTATGTAAGGAACTAACAATATTAAAAAAAGTCCTGT
>OBYZ01001270.1_pt1 | contig 10894 bp, 7 predicted proteins | sample 1501501 | NCBI WGS metagenome assembly OBYZ01 (sample SAMEA2580213, study PRJEB22360) | human gut metagenome | biome: human gut; feature: human-associated habitat; material: faeces | place: Denmark | collected 2008/2010
GATTCTTTTGTATGTTTATCATAGTTCAAATTATATCATAATATGGTTTTAAATACAATATATTTTTATTATACTTGTATAAAAAAATATATATTACAATAAAATTTCTAAATAAAACTTTATTGCCCTATAAAATATAAAACTGTTAAATTATAACTTTTAACATTGTATAGAAAAGGAACTGTTGTGCTGAAAAATAGTACAACAGTTCCTTGCAATTTAGCTATTTAACTTATTATCTTTTTTAACGTGTAAAATCTTCTATTCTTATTAAATTGTCTATACTCTTTACAGATTCTAATTTTTTCATTGTTTCTAATGATGCCTTTACGTCAGCTTCAGTAGTATGGTGAGTAGTAAGTACTAATATTACTCCTCCATCTGCACTTCTGCTCTTTCCTTTTTGCATAACAGAACGTAAGCTTACTTTATTATAGCCTAAAATTGCTGTTAAATCTGCAAGAACTCCTGGTTTATCTTCTACTGATAATCTTATATAATATCTACTTTCTACTTCACTTATATCCATAAGTTCTTTTTTCCATAATTCATTTTTAACAGCTGAACGAGAATTTTCTTTTGATGCTATTTCATCTCTTATTACTGATATTATATCTGCTACAACTGCACTTCCTGTTGGTAAATCTCCTGCTCCTCTTCCATAGAACATTAAATCGCCCACTGCATTTCCCTTTATAAATACTGCATTAAATGAATCATAAACATTTGCAAGAGGGTGAGTTTCTGGAATCATAGTTGGGTGAACTCTTAACTCAAGCTTTCCATTTTTTTCTTTAACTATTGCAAGAAGTTTTATTACCATTCCTAAACTTTTTGCATATTCCATATCTAAAGAAGTAATGTTTGTTATACCTTGTCTATATACTTTATCTATATCTATCTTTGTACCAAAAGCTAATGAAGCTAAAATAGCAAGCTTATATTGAGCATCATAACCTTCTATATCTGAAGTTGGATCTGCTTCTGCATATCCTAATTCTTGAGCTTCTTTTAATACATCATAAAATCCGCTTCCTTCAAGTTCCATTTTACTTAAAATGAAGTTTGTTGTTCCATTTACAATACCATATAATTGTTCAATTTTATTTGCAGTTAAACTTTCATTTATACTTTGAATTATTGGAATTCCACCTGCAACTGAAGCTTCATAATTTATCATAACTCCTTCTTCATCTGCTTTATGGAATAATTCATCTCCATTTGTTGCAATAAGCATTTTATTTGCTGTAACAACATTTTTCTTTTTACTCATTGCTTTTAATATGTAATCTTTAGCAGGTTCTATTCCTCCCATTACTTCAACTACTATCTTTATTGAATCATCATTTAATATTTCATTAAAATCAGTAGTTACTATTTCATCTAAAACCTCTACTGTTCTTGGCTTGTTTTTATCTCTTACAAGGATTTTTGCTACTTCAACTTTGTAGCCTGAACGTTTCATTATTTCTTCTTCATTCATCTTTAAAATGTTCCAAACCCCACGTCCAACATTTCCAAGTCCTAATAATGCTATTTTTACTGTTTTCACTTTTAAATTGCCCCTTTCTTATTTGTTGTCCCCTAATCAAAATACATTCCACTTAATTATATTACTAAATTAAATATTTTTCCATAGTTTTATTACAACTTTAAAAATGTAAATTTAACTCCATACCTCTCTAAGCCTATCTTTAAGTTCTTTAGAGCTATTAAAATTATTATCTACTTCTGTTATCTTTCCTCTACTTAAAAGAAGTATTTTATCACTTATTTCCTGGGCAACATCCATTAAGTGAGTAGATATAACTATTGCATTTCCTTTTCTAGCATATTCTTTTACAATTTCCTCTACAATTTCTGTTGACATAAAATCTAGTGCTGTAAAAGGTTCATCTATTAATATGTATTTATAATCTAATAAAAGAGCAAGCATTAATAAAAGTTTATGTTTCATTCCTAATGAATAGCTAAATATTTTGCTATCTATTTTTCTATCCATATCTAATCTTTTTTGCATTTCTTTAAAGTATTTTTCATTAAGTTTTCTATTTTTTAAATACATTATTAAATTAACATATTCTTCTCCTGTTAAATGATTATAAAAATCCATTTTATCATGTATAAATAATATATCATTTTTATATTTAGAAAAATCTAAATTACATTTTAATTCACCACTTAAACATCTAAAAAGAGTGGTTTTTCCTGTCCCATTTTCTCCTAAAAGACAATATACATATCCCTCTTGAATTTTAAAATTAACATTTTCTAAAGTATTATTTTTTTTATCATATGAAAAATTCAAATTATCTACTTCTATCATACTTTGTCCACTCCCTATTCTTTTTTAATTCTATAACTTCTACATAGTATATTATTATTGTTATAAATATAAGTAAAATATTAAAAAATCTAACCCTATTATCTGGCACTTCAAGTTTAAAACTATACATAAGATTATAAGCACAATATAAGAATAATCCTACTGCTACAGCTATTACATAGGCTATTTTTATTTCTCTAAAGAAGCCTTTTGAATTTATTATCTTTATAAGTACTATAGATATAAATTTAAATAAAAATATTATAGGTATTAAAACATAAAAATATTCAACATAAGACCCTTTATCAAGTTTTAAACTTATCATTAAAGCTACTCCTAATATTATAGGAAGACAACATATCATAAAATATCCTTTAGCTTTTTGCATAATTAGCTTTTTCATATTTATTTCTAATGCAAATTCATTAGACATTTGAAGTTCTTCTTTTACCCTTAGTTGATTAATATTTATTATTAAGTTAAGTAAAAAACACATTACTGATATTGCAAAAACCACAAGGAAATGATATTGAGAAAAGTTTACCATATCATTAATATTTTCTGGTGCTATAATATCTGTAAAATAAAAGGCAACCATTGATAATGTTTGCATAAATACTATGAAAATACCTATTATCTTTAAAAATGGCCTATCCCTAAAAAACACTATAACATCTCTTATAAATCTCTTATCCTTTATAAAAGAAGAAGTTATAAGCTTCATTCCAATTCCTAAGTTATCTTTTTCTTTTGACCTTTGTTCTTCATAAAGTATATGTATATTTTCTTTCATATAATTCATTGATAAAATAGATGAAATAATTAAAATTAAATTTGATATTAAAATTAAAGGTATTAAATCTTTTTTAGTTATAAAATCATTTAAAAGAGGAATATCTCTTTCAAAAAATATAGTTAGGATAATTTGGGAAACCCAAGTTAAAATTGCAAAAAATCCTATAAATAATATTGCAGCTACTAAAAAAAAGATTACTTTTAAAAATTTATTTTCTTCTGCCTTCTTTTTAAGAAATAATACTCCATATAAAACTGTTATGTTTATAAGATATGCCATAATAATAAATCCTAAAAGAATAAAAAAAACTTTAAAAAAGCTATCCATTTTTAATATAAAAGGAAGAATAGTTGGAATAACTACTACAACTAAATATTTTATAAAAAGTATATTAATTTTTCCATTCACATAGCTAAAGGCATCCTCTCTTAAGAACATCATCAATCCATCTTTTTTTAAGCTTTCTAAAAATTCTCTATGTATTATAATATGAAAAGCATAAATTACAACTATATTAGCAGCTACTATAAAAGTTACTGCCATATTAAATCCAACTTTATTTAAAAGCCTATTACACATAGTAAAGACAATTATAGAAATAAATATAAATTGAAAAACTTTTAAAATTGCTTTTGATATACTCTTAAAATTTACATTTCCATCCCTAAAATTCATAAATAGTAATCGTTTAAACATTTTTTTCACTCTCCTCTCATTAAATAATTATATACATATAATCATTTAATTACCATATAAAAAAGCAGACTAATATATTATTTAAAATTGTTTAAATATATATTAAATCTGCTAACTAAATTTATTATTTTAAGATAATTCAAAGGCTCCAGTATATAATTGATAATATTTGCCCTTTTTCTTTATTAAATCTTCATGATTTCCTCTTTCAATAATTCTTCCCTGCTCTAAAACCATAATTACATCAGAATTTTTTATAGTAGATAATCTATGGGCAATTACAAATACTGTTCTTCCCTCCATAAGTTTATCCATACCTTCTTGAACAATTTTTTCTGTTCTTGTATCAATACTTGAAGTAGCTTCATCTAATATAAGTACTGGAGGGTCTGCTATTGCTGCTCTTGCTATTGCTAAAAGTTGTCTTTGTCCTTGTGAAAGATTTGCTCCATCTCCTGTTAGCATTGTATCATAGCCCTGTGGAAGATGTTTTATAAATAAATCTGCATTTGCAAGTTTTGCTGCCTTTTTTACTTCTTCATCTGTTGCGTCAAGTTTTCCATAACGAATATTATCTGCTACTGTTCCTGTGAAAAGATGAGTATCTTGAAGAACTATTCCTAAAGAACGTCTTAAATCTGCTTTCTTTATTTTATTTATATTTATTCCATCGTATCTTATTTTTCCATCTTGAATGTCATAAAATCTATTAATAAGATTTGTTATTGTTGTTTTTCCTGCACCTGTTGCTCCTACAAAAGCTAATTTTTGTCCTTGCTCTGCATATAATTTTACATCATGTAATACTATTTTTTCATCATTATATCCAAAGTCAACTCCATCAAAAACAACATCACCTAAAAGTTTTGTATAGGTTGTAGTTCCATCTCCATGAGGATGTTTCCAAGCCCATACTCCTGTACGTTCTTTAACTTCTTCAATTTCTCCATTATCTTTGATTTTAGCATTTACTAAAGTTACATAACCATTGTCTGTTTCTTTTTTCTCATCCATAAGCTTAAATATACGCTCTGCTCCAGCAAGGGCCATAACAATTGAGTTAAATTGTTGTGATATTTGTGTTATTGGCATATTAAAGCTTCTTGTTAATTGTAAGAAAGCTGCCAAGGCTCCTACTGTAAAACCTCCAAAGCCATTAATTGCAATTATTCCTCCAAATATAGCTGTTAAAACATAATTTATATGTCCTAAGTTTCCCATAATAGGCATTAAAATATTTGCAAATTTATTAGCATTATTAGCACTATCAAATAAGTTTTCATTTAATTCATCAAACTTTTCTTTTACTTCCTCTTCATGGCAGAACACTTTTACAACTCTTTGTCCTTCCATAATTTCTTCTATATATCCATTAAGCTTTCCTAAATCACGTTGTTGCTTTCCAAAATAAGCACCACTTTTTCCACCAATTACTTTTACAACATTCATCATAACAACTACCATTATAACAACAATAATTGTTAAAGGTATGCTTAATACTACCATTGAAATAAATACACTTACAACTGTTATTACAGATGATAAAAGCTGTGGTATACTTTGGCTAAGCATTTGTCTTAAAGTATCTGTATCATTTGTATAAAGACTCATTATGTCACCATGAGCATTTGTATCAAAATACTTTATAGGAAGACCTTCCATATGTTCAAACATATGGTCTCTTATCTTTTTTAATGCCCCTTGAGATACAAGAATCATAATTTTACTATAAACATAACTTGCAATAACTCCTATATAATAAATAATTCCAAGTTTTATTAATGCATTAAAAAGAGGTGCAAAGTTAGGGCTTGCCTCATTTAAAAAAGGTGCTATATAGTCATCTATAAGAGTTTTTAAAAATAAACTTCCATATACATTTGATAAAGAACTTATTAAAATAGCTATAAGAACTACTAAGCAATGAATTTTATATTCCTTTAAAACATAACCCATTAATCTTTTTAAAGTTCCACCTGAATTTTCAGTCTTTTTCTTAGGCATATTCTTAGGCTTCATTTTTATCATCTCCCTTCACTTGTGATTCATAAACATCTTTATATATTTCATTAGTTTTTAAAAGTTCTTCATGAGTTCCAAAACCATTAATTTTTCCATCATTTAATACTATTATTTTATCTGAATCCTGTATTGAAGAAATACGTTGTGCTATTATAATTTTAGTTGTATTTGGAATATCTTCTTTAAATGCTTTTCTTATAAATGCATCAGTTTTAGTATCAACAGCACTTGTAGAATCATCTAGTATTAATATTTTAGGATTCTTTAAAAGAGCCCTTGCAATACATAAACGTTGCTTTTGTCCTCCTGATACATTATTTCCACCTTGTTCTATAAAGGTTTCATATTTTTTAGGGAACTTTTGTACAAATTCATCAGCTTGAGATTGTGTGCAAGCATGTATTATTTCTTTTTCAGTTGCATTTTTATTTCCCCAACGAAGGTTTTCATTTATTGTTCCAGAGAATAATACATTCTTTTGAAGAACCATAGCAACTTCATTACGAAGGCTTTCTATGTCATACTTTCTAACATCTACTCCTCCAACTTTAACCTCTCCACTAGTTACATCATATAATCTAGGAATAAGTTGAACTAATGTAGATTTTGCACTACCTGTTCCTCCTAAAATTCCAATTGTTTCTCCTGAATTTATTTTTATATTTATTTTCTCTAAGTTTAAATTGTTTTTATCATTACTATAAGAAAAATCTACATTATTAAATTCAATTGAACCATCTTTAACTTCATGAATTGGATTTTCACAATTAGTTAAAGTGCTCTTTTCTTCTAATACTTCAATAATTCTTTCTGCAGAAGACCTTGACATAACAATCATAACAAATACCATAGAAAGCATCATAAGACTCATAAGTATGTTTGTACAATAAGTAAATAAACTCATAAGTTCACCAGTAGTCATACTATTTGATACAATCATTTTAGCTCCAAGCCAAGAAAGAAGAATTATACAAGTATACATAGAAAACATCATTATTGGATTGTTAAAAACTAATATTCCTTCAGCCTTTTTAAAATAGTTATATATTTTTTCAGAAGCTTTTTTAAATTTATTTATTTCATAATCTTCTCTTACATATGCTTTAACTACTCTTATTCCAGTTAAATTTTCTTGAACACTTGCATTTAAATCATCATATTTTTTAAATACTTCTTTAAAATAAGGATGAGCTCCTGTCATTATAAAATATAAAGCTAAACCTAAAAATATTATTGCACCTACAAATATTAATGATAATTTAAAGTTTATGTAAAAGGACATAACCATTGCACATATAAGTGAAATAGGTGCTCTTACACACATACGAATAATCATTTGAAAAGCATTTTGAACATTTGTTACATCTGTTGTTAAACGAGTAACTAATCCTGCTGTGGAATACTTATCAATGTTTTCAAAAGAAAAATCTTGAATATTGTGAAACATTGCTCTTCTTAAATTTTTTGCAAAACCACAAGAAGCTGAAGCTCCATATTTTCCTCCTAGAGCACCAAATGTTAATGAAAATATTGCTGTTATAAGCATTGCTGCTCCTATAAGGCATACATACTTTATGCTTCCTCCTTCAAGTCCATTATCAATAATTGCTGCCATTAATAATGGAATAATCATCTCCATAATTACTTCTAAAATCATAAATATTGGAGTTAAAATTGTATCCTTTTTGTACTCTTTAATGTACTCAGATAATTTTTTTATCATTTTCCTCATCTCCTTTTGTTAGACTTCTAACTATATAAAATCAAAATCATCCAAGCTTTTTAGATAATCTTAATAATATATCCATAAATATTTTTAACTCTTCTTCTGTAAGTTCATCCTTTAATTTTTGTTCTCCTTCTTGAATTAAAGAATGAACCTTTTCTTGAATAAGTTTACCGGTACCAGTTAAAATTATTTTTTTTAATCTTTTATCATCTTTTACGCTTACTCTTTTTATGTATCCTTTTTTCTCTAAAAGCTGTAAAACACTAGTTACAGAGGACCTTCTAATATTAAATTCTTCTTCTATATCCTTTTGGTATACATCTCTTTTTTGAGATTCTAGATATAAAAATCTTATTATTCTAGATTGAATTGAAGTAAGACCATATTCTAAAGCTGCATTATCAAAAAGTCTTTTCATTTGATTTCCTACCATATGCAAAGCCTTTCCTATACAAATTTCTTCTTCCACCTACTTTCCCCCTTTCTAATATTTTATTTGTTAGATTCCTAACAATATTATCACTATAAATTTTTATTGTCAATAATATTTTTAGTAAAAATATTATTTCAATAAAAATTATTATATTATGTGACCTAGTTGATTATTTTTAGGTATATTTATAATTATTTTTAATTATATTTTACTCTTTTTTAATTATTTTATTGCATTATACTTATTATTTACTTATAATATACTTGTTTTATAATTATTAACAAAAAAGGGGATAGATAAATGAATAAAACTCAACAGGTTAAAACACCTTTATTTGATGCATTAAAAGAATATGTTAAAAATGAAACCGTTCCATTTCATGTTCCAGGTCACAAAAAGGGACAAGGAATATTTAATGAATTTAAAGAATTTATTGGGGAAAATCCATTTAAAATAGATGTTACTGTTTTTAAATCAGTAGATAGCCTTCATCATCCAACAAGTGTTATCAAAGAAGCTCAAGAACTTGCAGCTGATGCTTATGGAGCTGATAATAGTTTTTTTGCTCTTCATGGTACTTCTGGTGCTATTCAAGGAATGATAATGTCTACTGTAAATCCTGGTGATAAGGTTTTAATTCCAAGAAATGTACATAAGTCTGTTACAGCTGGAATTATTTTAAGTGGAGCTTCACCTGTGTATATGCAACCTGAAATAAACAAAACTTTAGGAATTGCTCAAGGCATTTCTCCTGATACTGTAAAAAAAGCTTTAGAAGAAAATCCAGATACAAAGGCAGTATTAATTATAAATCCTACTTATTATGGAGTAGCTACAGATTTAAAGAAAATTGTAGATATAGTCCATAACTATAACATTCCTATAATGGTTGATGAAGCCCATGGACCTCACCTTGCTTTTTCTAATAAACTTCCAATGTCTGCATTAGAAGCTGGTGCTGATATATGTGCTCAAAGTACTCATAAAATAATAGGCTCATTAACGCAAGCTTCTCTCCTACATGTTAAAAGTAAATTTATAAGTGCTGATAGAGTTCAACAAGTATTAAATTTACTTCATACCACTTCACCTTCTTATATTCTTATGGCATCTCTTGATTGTGCAAGAAAACAAATTGCCTTAGAAGGAGAAAGTTTGCTTAAATATGCCATTACTTTAGCTGATTATACAAGGGAGGAAATAAATAAAATTCCAGGATTTTATTGCTTTGGAGAAGAGGTTTTAGATGGAAAAGGGGCTTATGCCTTTGACCCTACTAAAATAACAATATCTTGTTTTCAACTTGGTATAACTGGTTATGAACTTGAAAGAATATTGGCAGAAAAATATTATATTCAAATGGAACTTGCAGATTTTTATAATGTTTTAGCTGTGGGTTCTTTTGGAGATACTAAAGAAAATATGGATAAACTTATAAATGCACTTAAGGAAATTTCAAATAAATATTATGGGAAAAAAGAAGCTTTAACTGCTTTCTTTGATATTCCGAAAATTCCAAAAAAAGCTTTAGAACCAAGAGATGCCTTTTATGCACAAAATAAAAAAGTACCTTTAAAAGAAAGTCTTGGAGAAATTTCTTGTGAATTTTTACTTGCATATCCTCCAGGAATACCTTTACTTTGTCCTGGAGAAATAATAACAGAAGACATTTTAAATTATGTAAAAGACTTAAAAAGAGCTAATCTTTATGTACAAGGAACTGAAGATTCAACTTTAACTTATATTAAGGTGGTAAACTCTAAAAAATAAACTAAAAATAGCTGTTACATAAAAATTAATGTAACAGCATTATTTTTTTACTTAATTTCATTATTTTTTCTTGGCGGAGTTGAGTAAATTCCTTCATAAACTAAAAAGATTCCTATAAAATAAAACATTCCTTTAAATCCTAGTGGAGTTAATGCTATAAAAAGTCCTATTATAACTACTAAAGGATTAAGTCCTAAAAAACTTGAAACAAGTTGTTGTTCTAAAAATTGTCTTACTGCAACAATTCCTATGTATCCTATAATTAAAATAATTGCTTTTTTATAATCTCCACCTATAAAAGAAGCAATTATTAAAAATGCATATACAAGACCTGCTCCAAATAAAGGTAGTGCATCTATAATTGCAGTTATTAAAGCAACTACTACTGCATATTTTACCCCTGCTATTTTAAAGGCAATTATACAATATATAAAAAGTGCTATCATTATTAAGGTATATGCCTTTACATATCCACTTAAAATTTCATTTTTCTTTTTATTAAGATTATGTAAAAGATTTAATCCTTTTTGAGAAAACATTCCTTTTATTTTGCTTTGAATTTTATCAATATCTTTTGTGAAAAAGAAGGTTGCAATTATTGTTATTAATATCATTAAAAAAGCTGTTGGTATTGATACTACTATATTTAAAAGATTCTTTATGAAAAGAGACATTATTGAAGATATTGATTCTATTACACTTGTTATTCCTTCATTTATTTTAGCCATAATACTTGGTGTTAAGCTCTTACCAAAGGTAGATAAAATATTATTTACCTTTTCTTTTGAAGAATAAAGAAGCATATTTAATGTATCTTCATTTGTTATATACATATATAAACTTTTAAGTTGTTCTGTTAATTTATATCCTAATATAAATAAAAGCCATGCTATCCCAGATACTATTAAAAGAGTTAACAAAAGAGCAACTATACCATTTGCACATTTTAAATTTTTAAATTTTTTATTTAATGATAGTATTCTATTTTTAATAGGCTTTAAAAAAATAGCTATAATAAAGGCTATAACAAAAGGAATTGCATATTTAAAACTTGCTGCTATTATAATAAAAATAATTGTATAAATAAGAAGAAACTTTAATACTCTTTGAATACCTTCTATA
>OBYZ01001284.1_pt1 | contig 10758 bp, 23 predicted proteins | sample 1501501 | NCBI WGS metagenome assembly OBYZ01 (sample SAMEA2580213, study PRJEB22360) | human gut metagenome | biome: human gut; feature: human-associated habitat; material: faeces | place: Denmark | collected 2008/2010
TGCGGGACATTGTGTCCGGTGACATATATGCAGATGATATCCAATGTACCCAGATATACAGCAGCAGGGCAGGAGAGTGGTGGAGTGACCGCCGGATGAAGAGCGATATCAATCCTATTTCCCCCGAGGTGGCGCTTACTGTCACAATGGCGTTAAGGCCAATGACATTTTATATGGCGGGTGCCAATGAAAAGGATATGGGTTTTGTGGCTCAGGATGTAGCGGACATAGAATCTGACTTACCGCTGTATACCATGTTGAACGGGTTTTACGCCCTGCCATATACAAGCTATGTTGCGCTGCTGGCCGGGGCTATACAGGCACAGCAGGAACAAATTAATAAGATGCGGGAGGTACTGAATGCCTAATAAGGAAATGGTGATATACAGTCAGAAGGACATACTGGTGATTGGGAATCTGATAAATTCCCTGGAATTTAAAGGGGTGGAGGCGGCGCGGAAGATAGCAACAATAGGGACATTGCTGGAGACAGGACAACCGCTGGAGGATTACCTTAAAGAAAGGAGTGATAAGGATGGGAATACTGAGCAGGATGGGCAGGGCGGCAACGGCACTGTCTAAGTACTATTATCCGTTTACCTGGAGGAATAAACCGAGTATCGAATCCCCTATCAATGAAGTGCATCTGAACCATATAGAGGACGGTATCAATGAGATGGATAACCGCATCCTTATCCTGGCGCAGGATAAGGCCGATGCATCAGATTTAACAAATGTGTTCATAAACTTTGAAATGAATGATACCACAGGGGTCATGACATTTACAAGACTTGATGGTTCAAAAGTGACACATGATTCTGCCATTGAAAAAATAGCACTTAACTGTTATCTGGAGGGGAATAATTTTGTCCTGGAACTGGCAGATGGTACTAAGCAGATGGTTTCTCTGTCTAAGTTTATCGATACATATACGTTTTCCGACACGGATATCATTAAAATGACTGTGAACGGCAAGAACGTATCAGCGAATATCCTGGATGGGAAGATTACACTTGATAAACTGGAACCTACCATTATGTCTACCATCCGTCAGTACGCCCTGGATGCACAGACAGCTAAGGGAGTGGCAGAGCAGGCGGCCAGTACGGCACAGGGGTGGGCTATCGGTGGAACTGGATTTGAAGAGACCAATGCCAAGTATTATTCCAATAAATCAAAGCGGTATGCAGTAGGAGGCGTAGAAGCAGGAGATGTGGAGGATAATGCTAAATCGTATTATGAGAAAGCCCAGGCGGCAGCACAACGGGCTGAAAGCATGACGCATATATCAGAGACGTCCTTTTCCATTAATACAGGTACCGGGCATCTCACAGTGCATATAGGGTAAAGGAGGGTATATGATTATTGCTGAATATGGAGTATCACCATGGATTGTATATGGGCTTACCCGATATGATTATGGTCAGATATTGGAGATACGGGGACTTGAAGTGCAGGATGGGACGGAAGTCCACTTTTGTCAGATGAATAGGGCGATAACGCAGTATATGCAGTCAAATCAGGTACTGATACCTGACCATCTATTACAATATCCTGAGGACATATATACTTATCTATACCGCAAAGATTCAGGAAGCGGTAAGACTGTGCTTAAACTGATCCTTCCAATTAATGATAGAGAGAAACCTGGGGATTACGTTGCACCGGAAGAACCGGCATATTCCAGGCTCATACCACCTGGAGGTAATGATGGGCAGGTATTGGCCAGGGGGCCGGATGGATATGTATGGATTGATGCGGAGGACATAGGGAATGGATTCGCGACAGACCAGGAACTTGCAGAGGTAGCCGCAACCGTTCCACAGTTTGCAAGCATGATGGAGATTGAAGCCATGCTGAACGAGGAGGTATCTTAAAATGGCAGATGACAAGGCTTTAAGCCTAAATAATGGATTGCCCGCCATCAGGAACTGGGCAAAGGAGAAGTTCGTAGGGAAAGAGGCTGGAAAAGGATTATCAGATAATAACTACAGCACAACTGGCCGGGATAGCCGAGGGTGCAGAAGTCAACGTACAGGCAGACTGGACTGTGACAGATGCCACATCTGATGCTTACATAAAAGGGAAACCCACATCCATGCCTGCAGATGGCGGTAATGCCGCCACGGTAGGCGGACATACGGTTGCTGTCGATGTACCAGCAGGGGCAGTTTTTACCGATACCAAACCGGTAAACATGAAAGGGGCAACTGCCAGTGCTGCCGGTGCGGCAGGATATGTACCGGCCCCAGCCAATACAAAGTACCTGCGTGGTGATGGGACATGGCAGACACCACCAAATACAACGTATTCTGCGGTAACCCAGAGTGCCAATGGATTGATGATTGCTGCGGACAAAAAGAAACTTGACGGTTTTCAGGAAGCTTCAAAGTACGCATTGAAGGCGGACATTGCCGGGGTGTACCACTATAAAGGCAGTGTGGCAAATGAGGCAGCACTGCCAACCACAAACATCAGTGTCGGTGATGTATATAGCATTGAAGCAAAATCCAGCTATGGTCCAACTGGAACAAATGTTGCCTGGACAGCAGACAATGCATGGGATAACCTGGGTGGTAACTTTTCTATTGACTATGCAACGGCGGCAGAGGTACTGGCAATCCTGAATGCATAGGAATGAGCTGATGGACGATGAAGGCTCTATCCACAGATATTGTTGCAACGATAAGGGATTGGGTAAAGGCTTATGTGGATAATAACCGCTTTGACACAACGTATATAAAGATTGATGCCCGGACCGGGCATTTACAGGCCCATCAGGATGCAAATTTAAAATTCACGCTGGGGTCCGATGGGCATCTAAAAAGTGAGGTGACTTAATTGACAGATCTGGGAAAAGTAATGGTGGTCCCCAAGGGGGCCTACAATGCAAATACAACATATGAGGTTCTTGACCTGGTTACATACAATGGGAGTAGCTACATAGCCTTGAAAAGCACCAAGGGAAATGTGCCGACCAATGCCACTTACTGGCAGTTACATGGGCAGGGATATCCGGGTTCTGCAGCAGGGGTATCTGCCAAGGATACACAGGGGATGGTAGTAACAACCGGTAGTAACTCAACCGTACAAGCGCTGATTGATGCTATCGCGGACCGTGTGATGACCAAACTGCTGGCTAAGACAGCCATTGTGCAGACAGAGAGTACGGCCACGGATAAGGTACCGTCCAGTGCCTATATTAAGCAGGCACTTGGTACCATAAATAGCAATTTAAGCCAAAAAGCAAATGCAACAGACTATGCCTTAATTAATTTAGCTGGAATGAATTTTACATATGACCAGTCAATTAATACAGTTGGGTTCCAGTGGATGTTTGGGGCAAATAAAGAATATGGTTTTGCCATTAATATAAGTGCTGATAATGGAGGGATGCAATTCTACTACCTCAGCAATGGCACATGGATGCCCTCCTGGAACAAATAAACATCTTAGTTACTGGGGGTCCCTATCGTTGTCCAACCGCTCTCCCTCCTGTGTCTGGTAAATAAATGTGAGTCACCCACAGCCATTGCCAATTGGCATAGCCACTGGTCACCTAAACTATATGTAAGGCAAAATCCATTTCCGTATCCGGTATTTCCTGTTGACTTTGGCGTACTGGTAGTATTGGAGTCCCATGCAACTATATTGACAACTCCCACGGTATTATTGTTAATGTCTCCCACAAGGTTTGTTTTGAGTGGACTAAGAGATTCCTTGACATTGTTCAGGTCTGCGGATAATCCAGACACTGTATCAGCATTGGCCTTAGAGCCTAAATTGCTATTTAAATAAGTTAACAGGCAGTTTTGGCGAATTAGAAGTTGGTTTAAAACTGCTCCTCGATATACCAATATTTACGGGTCCGATTATATGGTTCAATACCATGCTCCTGGCAATACATATTATACTTTATTTCCAACATTGTGGAAGACTTGCATTCCTGTTTTAGACATTTTGAAATCGCCGCATTTGTTTCACGTCCGTCTATAAAATGATAGTGCACATGTTTATCCAAAGTGTTTTCTTTATAGCCCAGAAGCCTGCTTGGATAAAAGGAGTAGCGATTTTTACTTTTATCATAGATGCACAGGAAAACAAGGCCTCTTTTTATATATCCGAGTATTTCCTTATACTCAGGAGAGGTTGTTTTTGAAAGATAGGACTCAAAAGTTGATATGTTTTCCAATATATCATCGAGACTCGTAACTAAAGTGGCATTCATATGCTATACCTCCTTATATATGGTTGTGGCTAAAATATAGCATATCCAAGGCGGGAAGTCAAAAGTAGCATAAAATGAATCGTAATCTGCAAACCAGGTCCCTGAAGGGGGCTTATTTTATTGCCCGGCAGGCCGCCGGGCGGAAAGGAAAAATCTATGAATGAAAAAATCAGATTAAAAAACGGTAAGGAGTATCCACTGGTTATCGGAGGTACATCCTCCACTCCCACCACTCTGCGGCTTATCTTCCAAACGGCGGAGCCGCTGGAGGACATCGTGGCCGTGTTTACGGATGCGGCAGCCACGGAGCAGATTAAGACTGTCAACGAGGATGGCAGCACATTGCTGATGTACGATGGCTATACGGTACTGAATGACCCAAAGAGTATTGATGACCACTACCTTATCATACCGTACGGGGAGGATGGAACCGTCACCGCCGAGGCCGTATATGGCCGTGTGGCGCTCCTGACGCTCTCACAGCCGGGTGTAAAGGCTGCGGTAGAACATAACAGGGCAGACATTGATTTCCTGGCTATTATGACCGGGACAGACTTATAGGAGGTAGGAGTATGGATGTAAAAGCATTAGCGATTAAGTATTACCCAAGGCTGTGGGACATTGACCGGCTTAAGGCCTTGGTGGCGGCAGGTAAACTATCAGAGGGGGACTACAAGGAGATTACCGGTGAGACATACACAAAATAAAGGAAGGTAGGATGCAGATGGGATGGAGACAGAGGTAGCTGTAAAGCTTGAAAATCATGACCAGCAGATAAAGTCACTGAAACATCGGATGGAGGAGCAGGAGGAGCAGAGTAAGGCAATTAATGACCTGGTTCTGTCCGTACAGAAACTGGCTATCAACATGGAGCGGATGCTTAATGAGCAGACAAGTCAGAATGAAAGGTTGCAAAAACTGGAGCAGGAACCGGCGAAACAGTGGAGCAATATGAAACGTACCATTTTTAATACTGTAGTAGGAGCCGGAGCTGGGGCATTCGCAACAGGTGTTTTTTTAACAATGGCGCAGTATATCAAATAGGAAAGTGAGGTTATGATATGTTTAAGAATTGTGTATTTAAGGCAGATGTTGATACCGTACAGTGGGCAAAGGCGGCGGCCCGGAGAGCAATAAAGACAATGGCTCAAACCTTCATAGCGACGGTTGGTGCGGCAACTGTTATGGGTGACGTTAACTGGGGGATGGTGGCATCTGCATCCGTACTGGCTGGAATCCTGTCTATGGCTACATCCATAGCTGGCCTGCCGGAGTTGGATACCAAGACAGGCACCTGAGAGGAGGTGGTCCAATATCTCCCACCGCAGGGTTAAGCGGACCGTAACATGTTGACAGGCCTGGGAGTATCCTGGGCCTTATTTTGATTGGAGGTACATATGAACATAGTCAAGCAGTATTTAACGGTAAGCAACTACAACAGACCAGGAACCAAGCGTGGCAGCACAACCGCCGTGGCCTGCCACTACATAGGCAATCCTGGTACATCAGCCCAGGCCAACCGGAATTATTTTGAGAATCTACGGACTACCCACACCACCAAGGCCAGCGCCCATTACATCATTGGGCTGCAGGGCGAAATAATCCAGATGATACCGGAGGAGGAGATAAGCTGGTGCACCAACTCAGCCAACGCGTACACGATTAGCATTGAGGCATGCCATCCAGACAGCACCGGCAGATTCACGGCAGCCACCTACGCAGCCTACGTGGAGTTGTGCGCTGATATCTGTAAGCGCTGGGGACTGGACCCGATGCATGGAGGACTCATCCGGCACTATGATGTGACCAGGAAAGTATGCCCCAAGTGGTTTGTGGACCACCCGAGTGACTGGGAGCAGTTCAAGCGGGATGTGGCTGCTAAGATGGCACCCACGTATGAGGTTGGCTGGCATCACGACATCAATGGATGGTGGTACGCATATAGCACCACGGATTATTATAAGTCCTGCTGGCAGGTCATCAACCACCATAAGTACTATTTCAACCCTGACGGATACGCCCTCACGGATTGGCATCAGATTGATGGTAGGTGGTATTACTTTGAACCAGAGTATGGCCATCCCCTGGAATGCGCAATGTATGTGGCACCGGACGGGGAGCAGCATATAGGGGAGTTTTAGAAGGGCAGTCGAAATAGAATAATAGGAGTTATCCACAAGATATGCACACATAATCCACAAAAGTATATAAAAAAGCTTGTAATTTGTAAAGTATTGCATTAAAATATAAATATAACAGGCAGTGAGTTTACTATTCTGGTATTATGCATACTATGTGGGTAGTAAGCTTACTTTTTTACCCAGGAGGTGGTGGTATGTTATATAATGCTAGTGATATAGCCAAATATATCATATCTTATTGCAGCTCAAAAAACATGCCTATCAGCAATCTGAAGTTACAAAAAGTATTATATTTTACTTGGGTTGACTATTACAGAGAGACTGGTACCGCATTGTTTTTAGACGATATATGTGCATGGCAACTAGGGCCAGTAGTACCCGACGTATACTATGATTACTGTTCGTATGGGGGGCGTCCTATTTATTTGACATACAATGGTATTGAAGATGAGATATCGGAAAGGGACGAGGCCATACTTAACAAAATAATTGAACGGTATTTAGATACCCCTGCAAGCACATTAGTTAACAGAACACATCGTCCCGGCACTGCATGGGATTGTATTTATGATGGTGGTGCTGGAAATCGTGATGTCATTCCATTTTCACTTATTAGAGATAAAGAGTGCCGGAGGTAAGGTATGCTTGCAGCTGAGAGAAAAAGGCGTCAGGATAAGCTTGTCGAGAATATATTTGGATTATCAAAACATTTACTAGGTGATAATGCTGAAGTCAGAAGAGCTGCTCTCGAACTAAAAGAGATATACTCCTCTGACTTTCGTCATAGTTATTCGGAATTTTTTCCTCTTATCCTTCATATACAGGATGAAAAAACGGAATATAGTCTGGATTATTTGTCGGAAAATTTAGAAAGCCTTAGAACTTATGTCGATACGGACTTCTTGGATGGGACAAAAGAGTTTAAGGATATGAATAAAAATTTTGACAAATTATGTGACCATTTAAATTTAGAAATCGGAAGGGTAACATATTATTCGCAGAATGAGAAGCGGACTGAGGATTTATCCAAAAGAATGGAATCTGCTAATAAAGACATGGGTGAGGCTACAATCAAGTTGGAGAAGGCATCAAAGAAGGCAGAGTCCATACAAACAGAATTACTTTCTATTCTTAGCATATTTGCTGCGATTGTTATAGCCTTTTCTGGTGGATTGAGTTTTCTGGGAGGAACATTATCTGGAGCTTCCGAAACATATATTTGTAAAATGATTTTGCTATTGCTAATGTGCGGATTTGTTCTGTTTAATACCATTTTTCTTTTAATGTATTTAGTAGGAAAAATCATAGGAAGAAGTATTTATGCTAATTGCATATCTGAAGATTGTACATGCAAAAAAGGAGACAAGCCGAAGTGTAATGGCATTAATCGGATAAGAAAGCGGCTACCATATGTTTTTTATATTAATGTACTAATGTTGATACTTACGATTGCTGACATTGCAGCATGGTGTGTTGATAAGAATATACTATAAATAAACTGGTGGAGTGATTAACGGAGAGGAGCAATCCTTGCTGCTAATCACTCCATTCTATTAGTTTCCATCCCTTCCACGTGCGGGACGGGTTTTTTGTACGCTTGCCTTTCTCTGTGGCTTTAATCTTCGCAAAACCGTCAAAGGCTTGTTTAGGAGTACCGTCAAACAGTTCTGGACGCTCCCTTATAAAGTGCATAAGGTTATGGCACTTGTATATCTGTCCGATGGGTGATTGGATTACCCAGTATTTTGCATTTACATGTTTTTCACCGGAGTTCTCCATATAGAACCGTTTTCTTCCTTCACATAAGCGCTGCATGGTGTTATCATACACACCATTTTTATGCAATTGTTTGCGATGTTCAGATGAGCAAGCAGGAGAGCAGCATACACTGTCAGCGGATGGGGATGCCTTAAATGTGTTTCCGCATATTGGGCAGGTTCGGTAATGCTGCTTATATTCCGTCTCGCAGGATTTTGAACAGAAATATTTATTCTTACATAATTTTGGCTTACCACATATGATGCATGTATCTGACAAAATGATCAACCCCTTAAAGTATCATTTGGTGTATCTCCTTACCATATCTTACATTTTCAAAGAAATATGGATCAATGCTCTTGGGACAGTATTCGTAATCACTGTCGTCAACCCCGAGTTTTTCCATTTCATCATGGATGTACTTGAAATAATCATCATGAGAGAAGTCACGGGAATCAGCAAATACATTGAAGTCATCTGGTAACAATTTTTCATATGCCATTTTAGAAAATCTGTTAAACAGCTTCTTCATAAGACATGGATGGATGAGTTCCTCCAACTGCCTTATGATTAGTTCTTCTGCCCATGGGGCTGGATTACGTTTACCAGCGTCCCAGTCCTCAATGGTTCTGGACGGGATACCCAAGAAAGCTGATAAATCAGATTGTGTCATATTTGCCTTTAAGCGATATTCTTTGATTCTATTCATGTAATCCTCCCTATTTAACATGCTCTATGATGTATTTGGCATCAGTAAGGCTACTCAACTCATTGATGAGACTTGCGATACCGTTGTGGTATTCATCGGGTGTCATCCGTTTGTTTGATAGCATCATACCTGCAACTTCGTTCACCTTAAATACTTTATTAGCCAATATGGATCTGGCATAGTCTACCTGTCTATCAGTCCCGGCTAATTCCTGCTCAAAACGGAAGACAATGATGGTGTGGCAGTCAGTGCAGTCCACCATGATGTTATATCCTTTAAGTTCCGCTCTCTTTTCCATTGTGTTTTCAGCTGTCATCATCATTATGTATCCATCCTCCTGTTTTATATAATTATTATACCACGCATTGCGTGGTATTGCAAGAGGGAAATATTATTTTTATAAGAATAATAGCAACAAAAAAGACGGATACCCGGGTATCCGCCTAAATTTTTTCGATACACTCTGTTGCTATTTTGAGAACACTCGTTCGGCTCTCTTTATAGAGTATATTCAAGCACCAGCTAAAATGTTATTATATAGGCATCTTTTAAGGCTGGAGCTGGCGAATATGATATTCCAGGATGTACATTATATAAATAATGAGACGGCTGCTGCAAATCTGGAGATGGCACAGATTAAAAGCATAGCCGATGCACCCAATGAGGTTATGTAAATCTCAGTGCGCATTCAAATGGCATTCTGCTCCACAGTTCTTAACAATTCCTAGTATTAATGCTTTTTCCTTCACATAACAGTAACCCCCACAATCGCATATACATTTCCATATCTTCCCACAGCGTTTATTGTTCCAGAACCATTTTGTTTCCAGTTGTCCAAAGGCCAAATTAGGTTTGACATCCATTGTAAAATCCCCTTTTTTCTTTCATTATATCATTAGATGGTGATTTCCAATAATGGTATATATTTCCAGACACAGGATAATTTAAAAGTGGTATATTCATAATTATGAAGATACTGCTGAGAGAAATAAGAGAAGAAAGGAAATTATCACTTCGGCAGATGGAAATATTGACTGGATTATCAAAGTCGGCCTTGAGCAGGATAGAGAAGGGAGAGGTATCCATGACCTTCCACGAGGCAGAGCTGATAGCCGAAGGATTACATATTGGTATTGTAGATTTGTTCGAATCAGCAGTAAAATATAAAAAGTGTCCCGATATAGGGACAGAGCAGAGGAAAAAAAGAAGTGGCCCGTTCAACCATTAAAGGAGGACGCGTCATGGATGATTGTACAAAAGAGTTTGTGAGAATTTTTATTATGATTACAGATATGGAGGAAGATGCATATGAAAATTTTAAATTAAGTTTACTCGACAGTAGCCTCATGGGGACCCAAGATGAGGTATTGGTGTATAATTACATACAGGCGTTAAATAGGAAAAGACAAGAATGATTCTATCGTTATATAGCGTTTAATTTGCCTACTATTTGCCTACTATTGCACTGTTTTTTTGTGTTTAAACAGGTTTTTTAAGGCAAAAATAAGCAATTATACTACACGAAAAGTAACGTAAAATCGTTGCTTTCCGTGTAGTATCCGAAAATTATTGCCCATTGGTAGTGCGGAGGTCACGGGTCCGATTCCCGTCAGCAGCTCGGTAAATCCCTTGATGATTCAAGGGATTTTTTGTTGTCTATTCAGCAGTTCATTGCAACATGTTGCATCTTGCCTACTATTTGCCTACTACGGTTTTTGTAGGCAACAAACTGTTTTCCATAATTTTTGCTGCCTCCTTTCCTTTTTCTTTGAAAAAATAGGAATAAATATTAAGTGTAGTAGTCGGATTGGAATGCCCAAGTACGCTTGCCACTGTTCTTGCGTCCATATTATTTGAAATCAGGATAGCGGCAGCAGAGTGGCGCAGGCCGTGCGGAGGGATGTTATCTGGTATCTTATCTT
>OBYZ01001293.1_pt1 | contig 10685 bp, 5 predicted proteins | sample 1501501 | NCBI WGS metagenome assembly OBYZ01 (sample SAMEA2580213, study PRJEB22360) | human gut metagenome | biome: human gut; feature: human-associated habitat; material: faeces | place: Denmark | collected 2008/2010
TGGTCCGCTAAAGAAACATTCCATATCGACTTTCCAAATATCGCCATGTAGGTTTTCAAATTGTTCCCAAACAGCTGCACCAAAAGAGGCCCGTAAGTAAGCTTTATGATATAGATCTTTTACTACGTCTAAATTGCCTAATTCTTCATTGATTTGAGCCCTTATGCAGTATTCAAAGGTCCACCATTTATAGCCATTATCATCGTCCCAAAAGCTTATGGTCGTCTCAAATGCCGCATCTAATTCTTGTTTATATCGTTTGGCTCGTTGAATATCCCCAAAATGAATGGCCAGTTTAACCATATACTTAACACATACATTATACTCAAGGCTTCCATAGCATAAACTTCCCAGTTCCTGTGTATCCCAGAGAGTGGTCAATTCGTTCCACAGGTCTTTATCAATATGATCTAAATGGAATGTCCACAATGCTTTCAGCCATAAATAGAAATCGATATTAGAATAGTTCTTGCCCTGCGTATCCTTACTAATGTCCAACAGGCTATGCATTTGTCCATAATAGTCAAATTCCATATCAAGTAATGGCGGATACATATCTTTAATATACCGCTCATAGCCAAGACGATTGTTGGTTTCCACATAATGTTGCAACAAAAGATAGCGCAAATGTTCTACACTAAAGGCACATTCTGATTCCTCTAAATTCGTCATGATAGAACCAAAACTTACATGATAATTAACAGGATCTTTTTGTTGCAGTTCCATTAAATCTTGTAGTATCTTGTCTGCTTCATTATTACCTGTGAAAGCATAGGCCAATGCACGGTACCACTGGGATATGCGAGATAGTTTTACAATATACTCTACTTGCCACGTATCGGTTGCGGAGATCTGAACCTTTGCTAGTTTCTCATCTAATTTATCTACGATAGGTAAAATAGAGGCGTACATATGAGTATTAATTGCGTGACGGCACGCATCAAGCATACAGTAAAAGGAACAGCACAACCGTATATCTAGGGATAGAACTGACGCCTTATCTTGTTGTCTATACACATCACTTGGGTTTATACCATTAGTAAGCATTTCCTCTATAGTAGACTGCACCGTATCCTCGTAAGATAATATAAAATCTAGATAAGCTTTACGATGTTCTGCCTTTGGAAATAATTGAACTAGTAAATTTTCTTTTGTAAGGGATTGCACTAGCTTATCTAATAGTGGTCCTATCTGATAATTCTTCACATAACCTAGTACACCATCATCATAGTTTGGAATTTTAAGGGCCAGAATACTTTTAATTTCATCGTACTGATTATCTAAATAAGCTGCTACGAGTTTATCTGTCCAACGATTGCTTTCATCATAAACAGCAATCTTGGCCAACTGACTATCATACATAAATGGTTTATGTATGCCTTCAACAATATGTTGGAAAAATGCATCGTCTGCTAACGCCGCTAACTGCTCACTTTCCGTGCTACCCTCCATAGCTTGCACCATATAGGCCCCCAGAGCATCCGCTATTAATAGGAACTCTGTATTGATGAAAGTTGGCTCGTTCATGGTATACGTGTTAGGAATGGGAGAGACTGTTAAAAACCGTGGTAACGAGTCATGATCAACACCCTCTAAAATTTGTTGAACCCCTGTAGCGGATAAAGGCGTATCCACATGATAAGCACCACATAAATACCCAAGGATACCATCAGGTGAAAATAGGGTTGTCATAAAATAACGAAGCATATGATCGTATATATACTGAGCCTCATCCTTAGGAGATCTATTTTTTTTGAATAGTAGCCGCTGACCTTGATAGCTTTTATACATGGAATACAGTTCATAAGTACCTGTGCGCGGTGTATCTAATAAATCCTCCCCATTATAGGTACCGTATCGGATAAATTCTGGTAACCGATTGATACATTCTGTGCGCAACTCCTCAATAGGCTTTCCGTTTTCATTACAAAGTGCTTTTACAAAGGCTCGAATACGCTGACGCTCTAAAGCATATTCCGCTTGGCCAGAGTCTACATCCTCTTGTTCATCCCCTAAAAAGGTTATCTCTGGTGTATGAAATGTCAACGCAAGCAAAAATGTCGTTGTGTCCTTCCCCTCTATCGGTGGAAACAACGATGGTCGAATCGCATTAAATATACCTGTTGTACTTAAGGTTAAAAATTTCATAAATCCTCCCTGTGCATAATACTACATAATAACAAACTCTCTTTATATAAATGATGTAACATATAACAACTAGTGCCTTAATTAGTACATCAAATCTTATTTCTCCACTTAATACCCTATGCAACCCCTTTCGCTTCGACAGCCATTATGGTGAGGCCTAGCTTTCGAAGATGGTTAATCACCTTAGGATTGTCTTCGTGAAAGCATAATTCCTCTGGATCACAGCCAAAAAACACGCAGAAATCTTGCACCGCATGGGCCACATCATTCTCTGTTTTATTACTAAAGCGTATTGCTCTGTAATCAGTAACCATATGGTGTCTTAGCAACATGCGAACTCGTTCAGGATTGGCCGCAGTCCATAAGGCACATCGCTCACTACCATAGGTGGTAAGTACACGAGCTACAGATGCATTTAACTGAGACATATCCAAGTGGCTTTCTACATACGCCTGTTTTAGGGTAGCCATATGAATTAAATCATACTCTGACAGCTGAGGATACCAGTCTTGTATAATTTCACGAGTAATGCGTGGCACGACCTTGCGAGGTTCTAAGTCCACACACGCTAAGGCATGTACATAGCCAGCTGTATTTAATTCGTCGGTAAAGACCAATGTATTATCTACATCTACAATGTGAAACATGAGAACCTCCTTTAGTCATCTACATATCAAAATAGTTTTTGCTGTGCCTCTAGTGAAGGATTTACAAGGTTTACTAGGTCTTCCACCGTTACCGATGTATACCCTGCTGCCCCTACTCCACTTTGATTTGTCACTAATTGTCGCGCTTTTTGTTGTGAAAGCAAGCTGCGGTTCAATTTCATTTCTAACACTTCGCTATCTGTCGTTTCATCGTACATAGCACAGGCGAGATGTCCGTAAGAATGTGCTTTTCCCATAGCATGACGGGCCCCACTATCACCATCACGACCTTCATAGCTTGCGATGAGTACTACAACCTTAGAGAATAATGCTTGCAACCGATCTCGCTCTACATAGCGGTTGATTGCCTCATGACGACTGCGAGGACCATTGTAATATTCAGAAATAACGAGACCACCTTCTTCTACAATTCGATGAGCCATCTCTCGATGGGCTGCTGGCGAAATTGCGTCTAATGGTGAAGGCAAGATGGCAATCGTTTTTCCACCACAATCCATACAAACCATATGCCCAATGGCATCACAACCTTTTGCAAGGCCGCTCACGATATGCTGACCGCGCTGTACTAATCGGTCAACAATCTTGCTTTCCCTTGCAATGATACCCTCGTTCGGCGTTGTATAACCGATGACCGCCACATTGCGATTTAAATCGCTCAGTAGAGACAGGTCACCCTTGTAAAACAAGAGATAGGGACGATCGCCCTTAGGGACGCTTTCATTAATAACAGGAAAATCCGCATCAAAGCAGCATACTGCACCGTCCATCCAATCCATGTCATCGACCGCAACGGATAGGTCATGCACTACATCATCGATGTCGGGAATGTCACTCATCATGGCGAGGAATTCATCCTCTGTTTTCCAAGTATCGTGAAAGCTCTTTCTCGTTGTAATGCGACTCGTCGTATTATGGACGGCCCAAATTTTTAAAGCTATCGGTGAAATGTTCATATTATGCCCCTTTTCTATAAGAAGAACGACGGTAAGTGTATGCCACAGCGTAGAATACAATACGAGCTGCGCCCACATCATATAATGCTTGAATACAATCCTCATCGACGTTCACTGTTTTCGTATAAATATCATCAATTAAAATAACCGTTTTGCCTCGAACTGCGTCGGCATCGATATGACAAGTATCATTTGTAATCCCTACATAGGGCTCACTACCGCAATTATCAAAGCCTGGTAAAAATTTATGAATATGTGTTGTCTTTGTATCTGTATGTCGCGTAATACAACCGATGCCATCTGTGATACCGGAGTATCCGTTGGCCTGTAATATTCTGACACACTCCTGCACCGCATCGCGGAAGCCTAACTGATTAGGTGACATAAATGCTTTAGATCTTGGTACAACGGCAACCACCGCCTCTTCAAGACCTTCAGCTTTCATAATATCGAGGATATCCCTTCTCACTCTATCATACACTTCCTGACGGGCAGATTTTAGGACACTAGGACAATAATTATTCAATGTATTTTTTAAGGTATTAAGGAAATCTGGATTTCCTGGCTCACGATAGCGTAAATACAAGTCACGGTAATAACCAACACAATCACGAGATAAGTATTCATTGCTAGATAAGGTAAAACGTCTAACCAACTGTTCCATAAGAACCTCCGTGTGTACAAACTACATATAACAAAACTTCAAACACTGTTAAACCTGTGAGATGACCATCACTAAATTTCAATCCGTCAAAAACGGACTCCATACCTTAGGGAGGCAATGTGTGTAGAGAGGAGAAAATTTTATTTAAAAAAGAGAATTATCATTATCATAGAAAGGATGTAAAATGACTACTCGATGTTCGCCCCTCAGGCTTAACTTGTGTGTTCATTATACGGACTAAACGAAAATGGAGATAATCAAAAAAACTAGGACTAATAATAAATATTAGTCCTATAAAAATATATTAGAATTTGTTATAGTATTCATGAAACATTCATTTTAGATTTCAAGGAGACTCCATGCCAAGTGTAACGAATTACCTAAAAAACTTTAAGAATATACGCTTGTTCTTTCGTAGCTTGGCCATGGGTTTGCATACGAGAAATACAGCTCCCAAGCGTGGCATAAAGAAAAGTTTACATGATGATTATCTCAAGCGCCTCACCTATTTCAATATGGGTTCTAAAATTCGAGATACCCAAATCGGTCGAATGCATGTACACACTATCTCTAAACAAGACTTTTACTGGGGGCATAATTACTTATCTTCCTTATATTCTCTCTATGCGATGAAGCCTGAAACAATCATTCTTATCTTGGCCATTATCGACACAATTAGTAATCTTGAAACTTGTTCTATTACAGAAATATACAAAGCCATCAATGACCATCCTCATATACTTTCAGCATATCAAAATTTTTTAGCAAAAAAATACCAACACACTAGTAAATCGCTACCAGATATCATCGAAAAGCAGATGCTTAGTCGCCTCACCAAAAAGCTTGTCACAATAGGTATAGTCCATGAGGTCGCTGAGAGAAACACATATATGTATCGTCTGGTGCCATCTGGTATCGAAGATCTAACAACTCAACAGCTAGACTTACTAGCTAGAGCCATATTTGTATATAAAAATATATCTCTCTTTAGTATGGCAGGCAGTACTTTATTAAAGAAAATTCGGCCATTACATACTAATACATCTCTATTAGATGAGCTCGAACAGCCAACTACACAAAATTACGAATCGCAGTATTTATTTACTTATAACAATCCTCTTCACGTAATTGATGAAAACTTGCTCTATACTATTGCCCAAGCATTACAAGATAATAGAATGCTCGAGCTAAGCTTTTATAATAAACGTCGTCCAAAGGTCCTCGTTCACCCAGTTAAAATTGAATCTGATTACATTGGCAATCGAGACTATCTAATCGCTTTTCACAAGCAAAAACTCGTTACCTATCGAATTGATTCCATCGATACTATCGTTACAAAAGGGATTTTCACAAGGACAAATCAAATACTACAAAAAGGTACTAAATATAAAACAACACTGCACGTGCGCTTTTATAAATTAGATCACTACAAACCCGTATGGGATGACTTTAACAATACACTGCGCCACCTAATGATAGTGGTTAAACAAGATACGCCGGAGTATATAGATATAGAGTTACAGGCGCAGGATGGTCAAGTTCTACTACCTGTATTGCGTACATTCTTACCATATATCCAAATTCTGCATAGTGTTCCTGAAAGTATCCGAACACGTTTTAATGATAATTTACTTCATACACAACATGAAACAGTGTCTGAGCCAAGTAGCTATACAAAGAAGATACACCCTACTTGGAACCTACTTTCACCAGAGCCTGCTGATACAGATAATGTCGCCGTATCACCTCTACTAAACGAGATGACAGCCATCACCTGTAGTACGCAATACCGCATTCAGCAAGATTTAACCAACGGCATTTCATATACACTAGATGATTTGCAGTACATTATAAATCATAGACCATTATTAGATAGCTATGCACCGGTTGAGGAAAATGACCAGTACGAGCAAATGTTGCCAAAGTATTTAGTCATTTCATCCGAGCAAGGCATACAGCCTTTATTCCCACATTTACCAGATTTAGTATTAACCACTGCAGAACGCATGTTCCTTAAGGATTTATTAAAGGATAACCGCATCAACTGGATGTTACCTATCGATATGCAGCAACATTTAGAACAAGAACTTGCAGAGGTATCCACAACTTTGCCAATAAATACATGGACTAATAAAAGTCTTACTATCGATAGAACCGCTAACAGTTATACCAATCATTGGCTATGTACACAAGCAATGATAGAGCAAACAACTCTATCCTGGGAGACGCCTGAAGGAGTAATTACAATTATTCCGTGTAAATTAGAATACAATACGGCAACAAATGGATTCTCACTCATCGGCTACCATGTAGCTGATGAAACTTTCCAGTACTACTCACTAGACATATTACCAATAATAACTATAGGTGAAACACCTATAGAGATTGATACAAATGCCTTATACAAGGAATATCAAGAAACAAAACGCCAAACAGTGGTCTTTACTATTTATGATTTAAATAATGCTATCGATCGATGCTTTAACGCATTTTGTAACTATGAAATTGTAGGTTCTGAAACAGCGCCCAATACATTTACACTCATCGTAGAATACCTGCCATTCCAAGAAAAAGATATAGTACGTATACTCTTGTCCTTAGGCACCGCAATTCGTATCCAAAAACCTACATCTATAAAAAATCAGCTGAAAGCTATTTATAAACAAGCTATTTCATTATTACAAAAATAATTATTACATAATATTTTTAACTATATCTTTTTAAGTTTATCACCTCAATCATCCATAAAAATAGAGCCTTGCTAAGTACTAAAGAAGTAGCAGGCTCTATTTTTTAATTACGCTTATTCTCTAATTCAAGTTTTTCACCGTAGGTCATATTCAAAATAAATGTGTTCTCATAGTTATCAACATTAAAGTCATTACTTATAATTATAGATTTCATATTTTGAGCTTTTAAAGTAATAGAAAAATATTCATTTATTAAAAAAATTAATTTTTGTTCAAATAGAATTTCTTGTAATCGTTTAACAAAAAACATAATATTTCTTTTATCTTGCCTAAACTTTCTATACAATTTGTTAAGCTCAACAAGTCTATCTTTAAGTAATGATGCTTTAGAGCTTCCTTCATCTAAAACAACTAAAAGTTCCTCATAACTACTAATTTTTTTATTGTATATTTTTTTATAAAAATTTTGAAACTCATTTAAAATAACCTTGAAAACATTATGAATGTGAGAGCTATGTATAGTACTATACCTCCACATTTCAAAGATATCTTCTTTTAATCTAAATCGTTGAATATCACCATAACAAGTTTTTTCATTATAATTCTCCTTATAAACACTCTTTCCAACATTATCACATAAAAACCGTAGTTTCAAAATAGTGTTACTAGATAAGGTGCTCATTGATCTAAGCATCAACCAGTTTTCATCAAATTTACTCATTTTAATTACATTATTATAAAAATCAGAAAGTTCTGGAACTACTAGCTTATTTAATTTATCAAAGCTAGGACTAGTTCCACCTAAAGATAAAAATAATGGTGTAGAATAAATATAACTCTTGCAAATTGGGAAATACCCTTTTTTACTATAAAATATCTTTGATTTCAAAACATGGTAAAGTTCACTTAAATATATTCTAAGCAGACCAATATCAACAGGAAATATGAAGCTATAGTTCATACAATCAGCTTTAGAATCCTTAAATAGTTTCACAAAGCTAGGCCGATTATGACCAAATAGAGGACTACGACCAAATGGATCTGGATTAACAAGTGAATCTATACAACGCCTGATACAATCTTTTTCATAGACAGAAAAACTATTGTTTTTACTATTACTAATACAACAATCTATTAAACGGACGTTATATTCATTAAGCTCTTCATCTTCATTAAATTGGCTTAAAAATATATCCAAAAACTCTTTATAAGAGATAGCTTTTAATAGCTCATCAAAACTCTCATATGAATCCCCATCAGCTAAAAGTTCACTATCATAATGATTAGTAGCAATTGCCTTTAACACTATCAATAAACTTCGTATATTTATATTGTCTACATCTTCCGGCTTCTTTTCACCTAAAAATTCAATAAAGCTATCTAAAATAGATAAAAAGCATTCACGTGGGCCTTCAAATAAGGAATGTGGTGAAACCCTGAAGTAGTTTAACCCCAGAAAATCAAATAAATCGTCCTCCTCATCATTATTATTAAGCTTTATATCCCCTAACTTCTTAAGATACTCTTCAGTAAGCACATGATAATGTGAACTTAATCCCTCTATATTTTTAAAAAGTTCTATAAATAGTGATTCTGCCAAATTAGCAGTATTATTAGTTTTACCCTTAAAAATTGTAGCTCCGATTTCAATCATACGATATGCTAATTTTTGTTCTCCCAAAAAATATAGTCCAGATGCTACTATACCTAAAGCTATAGGCATAATCCAGCCCCAATTTTCACCATATTTACATTTATATCCATTTGTAGAGCTAAATCCAGCCCCACAATCAAAAGAATTAAAGATAGCTAAACCAATTTCTATATAAATATAGTATAGATAATCATTAGTGAATTTATTTTCAAAAAGTGATTTCTGCTCAATAAAATATGGTATTAACTCTCCATAAAATTCATATCGATGCATTTCACCATAATAACAATCAGGGTTTAAGTACTTCATATACTTAAATACTAATAAAAATCTAATAAAATCAAAAGTATTAAATTTTGCTTTTTCTACATACTTGTCAATTATCTGATTAAGAAAATTCATTAATAAAATTTCTATTTCATAAGAAAAATGAGTTATGATAAATTTTTTAATCTGTAGATGATTAATAGTATATTTTACAGATTCACCAGATATATGTTTGATTAAAACTGGTGATAAATCATTTATAATACATAACAGTTGAAAATGTTCGATACTATTATCAAGAGCATCTAAAATTTGATTAACAGAAAGAGGAATCTCACTTAACGCTAATAACGCTAATATATTCTTGATTTTTATATAATATTTCTCTGAATAGAAAAAGCCAATCTTATCAAAAAACAGTCTAAACAAATCATCCTCTGAAAGCACAATATAACGTTTTAACTCGTCAGGGATATATTTGATTATATTCGCTTCAAGGAAGGTATTCCCTAGTGCGGATTCCATATAGGCCTTATTATTAATATGTATATAAGACAAATATTGCTGCATATACTGATTAATTAACTTCCTATTATTATAATCATCTGCTTCAACTATATATATATCAGAAAATACTACATTATCAAGATTTTTTCTTATCAAATAATCAAGATTTTTATTAGTTCTTGATGTAATAATGATATAAATATTATCACTCAACATATCTGGAGAAGGTATAATATCTAAAATATCAGACCGACCCTCTTGAAATGATTCATCTATAGCATCTACAAACAACAGAACCTTACTTCCAAGATCATGCCCTGCAATACTAAGCGCCTCATACTCTCGCCCAAAATAGTTCAAAAATTCAGCAAATTCTTTTTTATTTGCAAAAGAAGTATCATGTCCCCTTAAAACTCTTCCATTATCAGTTTGAAGAAAAACACGTTTTATACTATCTTTAAAAAATGTAAGTTCTGAAGAATATGAGTTATTAATATAAAAACAACGCACACTAACCTCAGGTAGTTTAATTGGACTAGTCTTTAATTGCTCTTTTAATAAGGGATCTAGCATTTTTACAAAAGTACTTTTCCCCATGCCTGCATCCATTCGCAAACAAAAAATACCTTTAGTATAATGCTCAATCCAATATTTAACTTTATCTAGTAAATATGTTGGTTTCACTAAGTCTTTAATATTAGAGGACAAATAATTATACTCATCTTCCTCAAAAATCAAATCAGATCTACTACCTTTTATATCAACTTTTTCTATATGGCATAAGTCAGCATGAATATTATTTATCTCTTTAACCAATAATTTTATTTTATCTGCACTTTGATAGTCTAAATAGCCCACCTTACCATTACCAATAAAAGAATCATAAATAAAAAACTTCCCATTTAATCTTATTATAAATGGACTAAGCGATATAATACCCTCTCCCATATTAATAAGAATTTCGCCTTCATCAGGAAGGTTTTCACTATTATTTATATCTATTAAAGCATCCTTAGTATCAAGAGATATATGTATTTTATCAAATAAATCACTGTTATCATGAAGATGTCGTTTTAAAAGCTTTAAAAGTGCCTTTACTTCTTCTTTAAACTTTTCATCAAAATGTTCTGTGAA
>OBYZ01001295.1_pt1 | contig 10680 bp, 8 predicted proteins | sample 1501501 | NCBI WGS metagenome assembly OBYZ01 (sample SAMEA2580213, study PRJEB22360) | human gut metagenome | biome: human gut; feature: human-associated habitat; material: faeces | place: Denmark | collected 2008/2010
ATGCAATCTCGATGGAGGCCTGTTCGAGCATGGTGGATGTGTTGCGCGACGGACTCATCAAAGGCATATGGCCGCAAGAGCTGGATGATGAACCGCTACGCGGTATGCCGCGTGATGAAGTTGGTTCGAGCGGCTTCGTCAAAGACACGTATGAGGCGGCGCTCTGGTGCCTCGCGAATACCGATGATTATGCGAGTTGTGTGCTCGCCGCCGTCAACTTGGGTGACGATACAGACACGACCGCCGCCGTCGCCGGATACCTGGCCGGCATCAAATATGGATTCGATGCCATTCCCGCTCAGTGGCTGGCGGTATTGCGCGGACGTGAGTTTATTGAGGATGTGCTTGGACGGACGGAGTCGGCGTGGCATTAAGGCGCTCGCGGCGAGTAGCAACCTACTGTTTCTGTATGCGATGAAGATGGCCAGTACGCCACCATCAACAGTGAGGACTCCCTGCCTACTGTTCTCCACGATCACGCCCAAGCACTGGACACTCCCATGTCTCGTTCCGCTGAACATTGCCGAGAACTCCCTTCTTCTGGATGCGCATCATCGAATCCCACTTGCTCGACGCCCAGACTGCTTTGGACGGGGATACGCCGCTAGTGGGGGACAGAGATTGAGACGCATCCGGGTTCGAATAGTGTGAGGGATTTGGCTTTGCCAACGGTTGTTGGACACATTCCATACGGTGGTGCCTGTGTTGTTCGCAAAAGTATGTCTATCTAATCGTTAATCGAGGATGACGATATGGTGAGTTTTTCTGCCGCTATAATGTAGGATTATTAACAGGTTACGGCTGAAGAACTGATTACAGTATTAGAACATTTTTTTCTGATATATGTGGTTGGCGTAGATGTGGCATATACGAGGGGCATCCTATGGCGGATGATGAAACTCATATCGGTCGAAATAACGAGGAACGCAAGGAAGACGAAAACCGTCGCATTATGGGAAAGGCGCTGGAAGGTGCTGCGGCGGAAACCGTGCAACGCTTTGGTTCTGCCGTCAAGGAACATTTAGCGGCCTATGCGGGTGATAGAGAGAATGCTGCCGATGGTAATTCCAAACTGTCTAAGACCTTGAAGTCCATTGCTGAAACGCCGACAAGTAATGAATTCAAAAAGCAGAACATAGCTCAGCAAGCGGGTTTTAGTGCCGAGGTTGAGTCGGTAGCCAGGAAGAACGCCGATAACATTATTGCTGGCAACGATACGCGATTCAAACGATATGATGACGTGAAGCATTCAGATGGACGGCAGACATCGAACGACCCCATCGTGGATATTGTCGAAGTGGATGGATTGGGCAAAACGATCATCGGCTCCGAGGCTCAAATGAAGTTCGTCGGCAGTAGCCCGAAAGAGCTGCTTAATGCGTTGAAAAGCAAGGAATATGCGAAATATCGTAATGAAGGCGTCATCATGAATATTCCGGATGATTATTACGATGTACTGATGGGTGATGGGCCTGACGGCATCAACGGACAGATACGAAAACTTCAGGGCGAGCTGGATGGAGGTCGGCTTGCCGGCAAGAATTCTGAGGCTATTCAGCAGCAAATCGATGATCTGAAACAGATTAAGAAAAGCCTGCGGAAAAGTGGACTCACCAAGCGAGAAGCGTTGTATGCGCGAGAACATCCCAGACGCATGGTGGCGAAAGATGTAGCCAGAGTTGCCAATAAAGCCGGTCTGCAGCAGGCAAGGAATGGTGCGCTGATTGGTGGTGGTGTTTCTCTGATTCGAAATATGGTTGCCTGCATTAATGGCTCTATTGAGCCAGCGGAGGCAGCGAGAAACGTCGGCGTCGATGCAGGCTTGGCTGCGGCGTTCGGCTATGTCACCGCTTTTTCCGGCGCTGCCATTAAGGGTGCCATGCAAAACGCGTCGAGCGAGTGTCTGCGTAGTCTATCGAGAACGAACGTTGCAGCTACGATGGTCTCCACTGTAACGGATGTTTCCAAGGTGGTTGCACTGTATTGCCGCGGCGAGATTACTGGAGCTGTTTGTATAGAGCGCCTCGGCCAGCAGGGAATGGGGCAGCTCGGAGGAGTGATGGGCGTTGCCGTGGCGATGGCCGCAGTACCTGCAGATGGTGCTTTTATGGCTGCGATGGTTGGTATGGCTGGAAGCACCTTGGGATACGCTGCAGCTGTTGCCGTATATGAGGAATTATCCACTGCTCTGCATGACTATGAGCTGGCGAAAGAGGAGCGTATTCGTGTGGAACGCGAATGTGCGGAAGCGGTGGAGCTCATCCGCCAATATAGGCGTGATATGTCTAGGGATGTCGAGAATTATCTGGCGACTCATGATGAATTGTTTAATAGAGCATTCGATGCAATGGATCAAGCGTTGATTTCCAATGATATTGATGGATATTTGACCGGAAACGCCGAAATTCAAGAATCCTTGGGATACTTGCCAAGGTTTCGGACTCAGCAGGAGTTTGATGATTTGATGGCGTCAGACGACAATTTCGTTTTATAAGGAGGAGCCAGTTAATGAAGTACATCAAAACACGTGATGCATTACAAGCATTTTATTATCTGATTGCTGTCGATGGATCAGTCCGTGACGACGAACGCGCACTATTCGATCATATAGGTGACAATTTGGATGCAAAGCACTTCCATGATTATCGCAAAGAGATTATCGATTCGTGCGATGAGCGTATAAACCAGTGCCACGATTCCGATGATCGCTACGACGTAATTGTTGAGGGTGTTGATGCAGTCTTGTCGCATCGAACGGATAAAAGAGCTGCAGGAATTGCACCAAGGCTGCTTCTGTGGAATATGTTGTCAGTTGCCTTCGCCGATGGGGAATATGATGCAGTAGAAAGCAGACTCATCAGACATATTGCCCGGACGATGATTGCCGATCGTTCCATATACCCCGAAATGGAACATCTTATGCGCGCGGCGTATGACGTGCGAGGCGAGCTCGACTGGATCAGCAATTCCGAACTGCCATATAGTGAAGTTCGCCCCATGGTGGATCAGCTGGAAGAGCGCGTGAATGTTCTCCAAAACGCTGCCGTGTTGCTGATTGAAGACGAGACGGCAGCGCCAGCCCCGGAAGTCATGGTTCCAGAGAAGGACGTGTTTGATCAGACCAAGGATGCCGTTGACTCGGTGGTCGCTCCGGTTGTGGATCAGGTTCAGCAGGGTGCTCAGGGAGCCGCGGATGCGGTGAAGCATACGTTTGACAATAATGTTGCTCCTGTTCTCAACCAAGTTGGCGATGCGCTGAAGCCGGTGAATGATGCAGTGCTGAAACCGGTAGGCAACGCAGCCAATGAGGTTGCGAAACGTGCGGGTGACGCAGCCAATGAGGCTGCAAAACGTGCGGGCGATGCGGCCAATGCTGTACAAGGCTTCTTCGGTGGCCTCTTTGGACGCAAATAAGAGAAACCCAGGAAGGAATTCACTATGCCATTTTTTGTTGTTCCACTATTCATCGGAATGGCCGCTGCTGCCGGTACCGCAGGCGTGGGTATGGCTGCCAAAGGTAGTCTTGATCAGCACACGGCGAATCAGCTTAACGACAATTCCGGAGCACGCATTCGATGGGCAGCTAATAACCTCGAAAAGCTTCGTAGGCAATGTTCAGATTCCCTGAATGCCTTGGGCAAAGAGAAAGTCATTATTTTGGATGGGAGCGTTCAGCGCTTCCTTGATGCTTTTCAACAGCTGAAAAATGTTGATTTCACCGCGTCCGAAGGGCTTGATGAGCTCAATAAACTGCGCATAGACAAAGCGGCTTTTGCTGAGCTCAAAACCATGGGAAACATAGCTTCGTCTTTGCTGGAAGGCGGTGTGACCGGGGCGGCCAGCGGTGCATTGGCTGCGTTTGGTGCATATAGTGCCGCGTCGGCACTCGCCACGGCTTCCACAGGAACTGCGATCAGGGCATTAAGTGGTGTGGGTGGGAACATATAGACGTTGGCGTTCTTCGGGGGAGGGTCCTTGGCCGCAGGTGGCTTGGGCATGGCCGGTGGTGCCGCTGTACTTGGAGGTTTAGTCGCAGGTCCTGCATTGCTGGTCATGGGCGTTATCATCGGTGCCAAGGGTGGTAAAAACCTTGAGGAAGCGAAGACCCAGTCTGCTGAGGCAAGCAAATATTGTGAGCAGATGATGGCCGGTGCGGACCAGTGCGTTGCCATTCGTAGACGCAGCTATATGTTCCACGCTTTGCTTGCCCGTCTTGATGCTAAATTCCTGCCTTCAATTCTTGAAATGGAAAATATCATAAAGACCGAGGGAACGGATTATTCGCAATTCCGTCAGGAAAGTAAGAAGACTATTGCCGCAGCTGCGTCCACTGCAGCATCAATCAAGGCCGTGCTAGATACTCCTCTGCTGGCCGAGGATGGGTCACTTACTTTGGAGTCGGAGAAGCTGATGAAGAACAGTGGCATGTGATGGGATGAGGATTCCGGAGCTGGACTGATGGTTCTGTGTCTTCTTCCGTCATTTTTCAGGGCTTCATATAGATACGACGCATGACGAATTCTACCAGGCGATCTGGGAGGAAGCGCTTGAGTTGCATCAGGGCCTTGTAGCTGCTGCCGACGGCGATGCGCGCCGGGGGATTGCGTTTGCCGAGCGTCGCGACGATGACTCGGGCCACGCTTTCCGGACCGTCGCCGGTCTGCTCGTCATGAGCCATTTGCCCGACCGAACGTTGGCATTCGTCGTAGTACGGTGAATTGGCTGGTTCGGCGAGGATACGCAAATGACGGGGCGAGAGCCGGTGAATCCAGTGGATAGGTCACCCGGTTCGATGATTGTGGCGGTGATGCCATGACGGCGCCCCTCCAACCGCAGCGCCTCCACATACATTTCCAGCGCCGCCTTTGTGGAAGAGTAGTGCGATTGGAACGGCAAACCCAGCCGTCCTCCAATCGAGCCGACAACGATGACTCGTCCCCGCTTACGGTTGCGTGCCGCGGTACGGCGCAGCAACGGCAGTGCGATTTCGTTGACCTGCAACACGCCAAAATAATTCACATCGAACTGCTTGCGAGCGAGCGTCATTGGTGTGCATTCCGCAGAGCCGGCGATGCCGAATCCCGCGCAATGGACGATAGCGTCCAATCGGGGGAGAGCGCCGAGAATGCGCGTGATGTCAGCCGGCTTGGTGACGTCCATTTCGTAGGTAAGCAGTTCGCTGTGGCCAAGACGCTGAGTCTCAGGGATATTCTCGTCCGCACCGAGTCCCACTGCAATCACACGCCAACCCCGCACAGCGAGCATCCGTGCAGTCGCCTTGCCGATACCGCTCGTGCCGCCGGTGACCAATGCCACCGGCCGTCCATCATCTTTGATTGGTTCCATGTGTACTATTATCGCGCGATTATTGTGCGGTGAGGATACCGAAATTGCGGTGTGACAATAACAGTAGATTCTTGAAATGTTAGAATCCTTAGTGCAAGCGAAAACCGTGCACGAAGCTAATGCGGTACTTCCTCTCAAGATGAAGCGCATATTTGCTATGTCGTTTGGTCCTGACTATTGTAGGAAATGGACTTTGAGCTTACGCGTGGTTTGGGTCCGAGGTCGGTGACACCCCCGCTGATCCGTTGGGTTCCGCTGAAAGAGTTGGAGCTGATGACGGTGACTGTGGGGGTGTGCTGTTTTTCAGGTAATCGACACCGTACTTGAGGAAATCGTAGATTCTTATGTCCTTGCGCAGGTCGTAATCGAGTTGTTCTCCTGACTCGATTCTGACTTTGGCCACGGTCTTCAGGAGTCTTTCAAGCTCATTGAGATCGATTTCAGATTGGTACAGCAGAACAAGGCGTTTGTAAGCATCATTGGGGAATGCGCTGATGAGACCAGTGACACTTTTGTCCTGTAGTTTTGCTCGTCCGGTCTCACGAATCCTCCGATCTGTCTTGTTGAGATACGCTTCCATCGTAGTTTTATCAGCAATTTCCTTTTGCGTTCGCTGCCCGAGAGGCCCGTCGTAACGACGCAAGTAATAGTACATGGGAGCACCGCCCTGCTTTAACATCGCATCCAAGTATTCTCCAATAACCAATTCCGGCGAGAATTGCTTGTTTTTGAAGAGTGCATCTTCATGGAGTTCCGACAATGTTACTTTGCGGCCGTAGTCCACCACCCCAACACCAACAATCACATTTTTGTTGGGCGGAAGTTCGTCCATATGCGAGAGTTCTACGGCAACTACACTCTCTGCGCCGGTTCCGGTATAAGAAGCCTTGTACAACTGCCTCAGAATTTGGTTCAGCACTTTCGGCGCATAGCGCTGATTTGTTTTGGCTATGGCTTCATAAATCGGAGCAAAGTCCGGCGTGCTGATGGCAGTCATCTCCACAGTCTGGCCATTGTCTACTTCGTAGCTTGCGCTCTTTATAGCGCGGGAGTCTGAATACTGTACGAAGATGAAACGCTTGGCTATTTCTCGTGCCCGAGTTTCTCCAGCACAAGAAGCAATTGAAGAAATAATCTCCCGTATATCCTGGTCATTCAACGAATATCCCAGGAAAATAATCGGATATTCGCCAAATATAGTGAGAATTTTTGAAGTCAGGTAATCCTGATGCTCTCGCAGCCGCTGGTAGTCTCGTTCATTGATGACCATGGAACTTGGATCAGTTGCCGACCCGTGAATCTTGTAAATTTCGCCAATTCCCATCAGCGGGGAAAACAACAAATCCTCTTGCCGGATATATACGTCATATTTTGGGAATACCGATTCCATAAGACCGTCATAGTTGGTGGTGATTACGCCGGCGACATGACGGGTCGCTTTACGTAATATATCCAACTCCTCGGTCATCAATGTTGGTTGGAACGAAGACAGATGGTCGGCGATATAGATCTTCATTGGTGAGATTCCTGATTCGAACTCCGCACGATGCGTCTCAACCCAATCCGCGAATTTGGGTTGATTGATAGCATCAAGAAAATCTCTTTCCATTAATGAGGCGATATGGGGATAGACCGTGTTCTTCTTGCCGTCGCCTTCCGATTCAGCCGTTAGCTTGTATTGGAAATATGGCTTCATCGGACTCCCGGCATTCTCACATACCCATTTGAGCAAGCCATCCCAGTCTTCAGCTCCCATATAGCGGCGCGACATGCCTGATCCCACGAACAGGAAAGGTACACGGTTGGCCTCGGCCAATAGATGCAGTATTGTTTCTCGCACCTGTGCGTTGAAATCTGTATCTGCCATGGATATCCCCTCTCCATTGTCGGTGTATGTAGGTTCAACACTCTACCGTATGAATGGGATGCTCAGCGTGACCTCGCGAACGGTTACCAATTATGAAGAAGCTGGAGCGCCGGTGTCGCAGACAGCGGCGCTGGCTGATGCGTTGCAGATTATGCCGTCGTTTTATGCTCAATAGTGTGCCATATGTGACGGTAGATTTCGGCAAGACCGCAGAACGTGTCCGTTTTGATATCGCACATGGAATGGGCATCTGATGATGCGTGAAATGGTATCCGAGGATGTAGCTGCCGCAGTAACGCGCGATACCGAAGGTGAAGCTCATTCGTTCGCCGCGAATCTTTTGATGCCGAAGCGCCGTGTTCTGGGCATGGTGCCGACTCACGCTTCAGTGTCGCAGATTTTGGCTGCGAAACATTATTTCAAGGTTTCCGCAATGGCTATGGCTCGCCGGGCCTATGAGCTGGGCCGATTGTCTGAATGGGAATATCGGCAGGTTTGCTCAGAACTGACGGTTCAAGGATACAAGAGTGGCGAGCCACGTGATCTGCGCCCAGAACAGTCGAAGGTATTCCGATTCGTGGCTGATACCAATAGGCAGAAGGGCATATCGGTTTCTACGGTGAGTGAGGAGACCGGGCTTGTGCCCAAAGAATTGCATGGATTGTCGTTTGGAAATATTTGGGCGGTTACGGGTGGGAGTAGCCTGAGTCAGAGAGCCATCTTGGGTCGAAATGAATCTGTTTGAGCTGACATCGCAATCTGGGTTGTGCAATGACTGAGTAACCCCTTGCACTTTTGAAAGACCGCTTCGTCAGCTTCCACGAGCTTCGTTAGTTGCATTTTTGCTGCAATAACGCCAATTCTATCATCTTCGTGAGATTCGTCAATTGCCGCTGATTTCGCCGTTCTCAGAGGTCATCGTGTCTGAATCGTGTCTGAGTCACAGACACGATGACAATCATTTCTCCAACGATGAGATGGCTGGATGACTGAGGAACACCAAAGACGGCAACTCAGTCTTCGTCGCGCGGCGTCATGCGACCGCGAGCATCATTCCTCATCCTGCAATTCTCAATGGATAGCAGCATTCATTATTGTCTGATACAGCTACATAAATAAGGATCATTGCCAGTTCTAGAATCTTCGTCAAACGGCCATTTGTTAGAACTGATTAAAACGGAGTTTGCCCGTAGATTCGAGAATGAGGACACGGCTACTTGCGGTCTCGGCGAGGTAGCCAATATATGGAATAAAACTGTCAAGCCTACGAATATCCCGGGAACGCTCTGGGAGCACTACAGCATTCCGGCGTTTGATGCCGAACAGTATCCTTCCTATGAATTGGGTGACACTATTAAAAGCAATAAGTATGAAGTCGTTTCAAATTCAATACTTGTGTCAAAGCTCAATCCGTCTACTAGGCGGCTCTGGATACCGCAGTTAATAGATGAGAAGAGCGCAATTTGTTCTACGGAATTTATGGAATACGTGCCAAACAATCCGAAAGAATACAGCTTCTATTGTTCCGCGCTTTTGCAAGATAGGTTCTTTAGTTATCTTGCTGGTCATGTCACAGGGTCTACTGGCTCTCGCCAGAGAGTCCACCCTAGCGACACTCTTGCATATGAAGTTCCCAATCCAGATGCTTCGGAGATTCTGAATTACTGCAATTATGCTGATCCCCTCATTAAGCAACTCAGAAATTCAAGTATCGAAAGGCAAAAGCTAACACAACTACGCGCTGTGCTGCTGCCCAAGCTCATGTCAGGTGAAATTGACGCATCAAAGGTCGAACTGCCTACGCCGCCAACACAAACTGCTCCGACAAATGGCCGTTTGTGGTTGGTGAGAGTGTTGTTTTCGTGTTGTTCCGCATTATGTATATGGACATCCCGCACGAGCGTTGAAGCGAAAGGCAGCACAATGGTAGGCAACCATACCGTGGAATCGATATTGAAAGCTATGCAGAATACGTTGAACGCACACCAGCTTAAGCGACTCAAAGGCGTGTTATCAGCTAATCTCGCCGTAGAAACGAATACTGTTGAGGACAATGAAAACAAGAACTTACTCAATTCCTTCCTCACGGCGAAAGAGCTTGAAGGATGCAGTGAACGCACATTGAAATACTATGAATCAACGCTTGCTCACTATATACGGGAAACCAGTGCTCCGCTCACCCAAGTGGATACTGAGCAGCTTCGCGCATATCTCACCGATTATCAAGATACGCACGTCGTGGGCAAGGTAACAATTGATAACATCCGTCGTATACTTGCCACGTTCTTTTCATGGTTGGAGGATGAGGACTACATCGTTAAGAGTCCTGCTCGCAAGATTCGCCGTGTAAAAGCACCTGTCAGAGTCAAGGAAATCATTTCGGACGAGGATATGGAGCGCCTGCGTGATGGTTGTGAGACAATAAGAGATCTTGCAATGATTGATTTGCTCTCATCTACCGGTATGCGTGTAGGAGAACTGGTGAAGCTCAACAGGACTAGTATCAATATGGGGGAACGCGAATGCATCGTGCAGGGAAAGGGAAACAAGGAACGAAAAGCGTATTTTGATGCTCGCGCTAAACTTCACCTCGAAGAGTACTTGCGGGAGCGCAACGACGACAATCCAGCTTTATTCGTCGGCCTTTGCGGCAACCATGCACGAATCTCCATCTGTTCTGTGGAAAATCGTTTGCGTTCGCTTGGCAAAAAGCTGCAATTGCCTCGCGTCCACCCGCACAAGTTCCGTCGTACTATGGCCACCAATGCCATTAATCGTGGTATGCCAGTTGAGCAGGTTCAAAAGCTTCTTGGGCACGTTAAGATAGAGACCACTATGGAATACGCTTTGGTCAGCCAAAGTAACGTAAAAGCATCGCATAGGAGGTATCTGGGATGACTTTCCTAGGTGATTTATGCTTCAAGATCGGTAGCGGGGCCACTCCCAAGGGAGGAAAGGACTCATACCGAGGTGGTGGTTATGCACTAATACGCAGCCAAAATGTGCAGGACTGGGAATTCACCAAAAGCGGATTAGCCTACATTAATGATGAGCAAGCTTCAAAACTTGATGCGGTGCAAGTTGAGTCTGGTGATGTTCTACTCAACATTACGGGGGATTCTGTCACGCGTGCTTGCATAGTGCCGGCTGATATACGTAAAGCTCGTGTTAACCAGCATGTCTGCATTGTCAGACCCGATGGAGAACGGTTGGACAATGTGTATTTGCTGATGTTCTTGGAAAGTATAAAGAGGCGGCTTCTACAGATTGCTTCCTCGGGGGCAACAAGAAACGCCCTTACGAAAGCGTCCATAGAGGCGCTCGATCTCCGTCTTCCAACTATTGAGGAGCAGCGGAGAATAGCTGCTCCTATTAGAAATATCAGCGCACAAATTGATAATCTCACTCAGATAAACGGCCATTTGTTGGAGCTCACGTCAGCCAAGTATGTGGAGCTATCCAAGAAT
>OBYZ01001299.1_pt1 | contig 10633 bp, 10 predicted proteins | sample 1501501 | NCBI WGS metagenome assembly OBYZ01 (sample SAMEA2580213, study PRJEB22360) | human gut metagenome | biome: human gut; feature: human-associated habitat; material: faeces | place: Denmark | collected 2008/2010
TTTTTCCCCCCGGCCCGCCAGTCTTTTTGCATCAGCCCCTTTATGGGTGTCCCTATTCCTGTCCTTCCGGCAGCGCCCCCTTGGCCTGTTCCTCCTCGTCTGCATGGCCGGCGCTCTCCTTGCTCTCCTTCAGTTCTTCCACAGAGTCCTTCAGTTCCTTACCCTGGCTTTCGGCCAGCTGGTCCGCCTGGTCCCTTAAGCCGGCAAGTTCCCTTTCCTTTCGTTCCAGGGCGCCCATTTCATTATCAATCATGTCCTTGACCGTAACGCCCTCCCCTTTGCTTGACAGCACATCCACATGAAGTTCCCCCATGCCAAGCTCGGCTTCCCTGACATGAATCTCTCCTTCCACACGGTCTTTCACCGAAGAAACCGTCTGCGCATGTTTAATGCCCTCAGACAGATTGGCCAGGTTGCTCAGATATTCTGTCTCAGCCTGTTCTTCCGTCCTGGCGGTATGGGACCTGCCTGACTTTTTCTTATCGTCCTGGCCAGCGGCCTCTTTGGCCTGCTGGGCATAGAGTCCTGCAATCTGCTTATCAATATCAGCCAGCTGCCTGCCGTAGTTTTTCAGCTGGTCCTTAATATCCTCCACCTTGCCACCGTTTTTAAGCGTGTCCTCAATCAGGCTGTTTTTCCGGTCCATGATGGACTGTTTCTGCTTTGTCAGGTTGTCTATCATGCTCATCAGCTTCCCCTGGGGCGAAAGCGTCAGACGGTCCTTCCTGGCCCTGTTCCCCTGGCTTTCCCGGCTGCCGGCAGCCCCCCTTTTTGCAAAAGATGCATTGACCCTTGCAGCATTGATGACCTGTCCCGCACTAAATTGAATCCTCATCCTGTATCCTCCCTCTTGGCCGATAGTAAATTTCTTTTTCTGTTACTTATATTATCGTACCATCAGGGAGGAAACTTTACGGTATTATAGGAATCCTTTCACCTGGCGGTAAATTCCTTCTGTATCTAGTCCGTAATAATGCAGCAGTTCTTCTGCCGGGCCGGACCGTCCATACACATCATTTATCCCGATACGCTTCACAGGTATCGGAAACAGTTCCGACAGCAGCTCTGATACAGCGCTTCCCAAGCCCCCAATCACAGAATGCTCTTCCAAAACCACAATCTTTCCTGTTTTTCCGGCCGCCTTGAGAATGATTTCACTATCCAGCGGCTTAATGGTATGGATATCGATTACACCCGCATGAATCCCGTCTGCCTCCAGGTACTTTACTGCCTCCAGTGCCTTTGCAACCATCAGGCCGGTAGCGACCAGGGTGACGTCCTCCCCCTCTGACAGCTGGATTCCTTTTCCAATCTCAAACTTATAATCCGGGTCAGAATGGATGACCGGCACAGGAAGCCTGCCAAACCGCAGATATACCGGTCCGTCATACATAGCAGCGGCACGGACTGCCGCCCTTGCCTCCACGTCATCGGCCGGATTGATTATCACCATGCCTGGAACCGTGCGCATTAATGCCACGTCTTCATTACATTGATGGGTAGCGCCGTCCTCTCCCACCGATATCCCTGCATGGGTTGCCCCTATTTTTACATTTAGATGAGGATATCCAACAGAATTACGTATCTGTTCATATGCCCTTCCTGCTGCAAACATAGCAAAACTGCTGATAAAAGGTATCATACCGGCTGTGGCAAGTCCTGCTGCAATTCCAACCATATTAGCTTCTGCAATGCCACAGTCAATGTGCCGATCAGGATACGCCTTTTTAAAGTAAGCCGTCCTGGTAGCCCCTGCCAGGTCTGCATCCAGGACCACAATCCTGTTATCTTCCTTTCCCAGTTCGACCAGGGTATTACCGTAGCTCTCCCTTGTAGCGGTCATTTTTACTCCCTGCATAATCCTGCCTCCAATTCCTCCAATTCCTTCATTGCCATCCGGTATTCCGCTTCATTGGGCGCTTTCCCATGCCATCCTGCCTGATGTTCCATAAAAGAAATGCCTTTTCCTTTTATGGTCTTCATGATAACGGCACTGGGCTTTCCCTTTATCTGCCTTGCCTCCAAAAAAGCACTTCTAAGTGTTGAAAAATCATGGCCGTCCACGCATATGGCATGAAACCCAAAGGACTGGAATTTATCCGCAATCGGATAAGGGTTGCAGACATCTTCAATCCTTCCATCAATCTGTAGTCCGTTATTATCCACAATCACGACCATATTATCCAGTTTTCTGAAAGCGGCAAACATGGCTGCTTCCCATACCTGTCCCTCCTGAATCTCACCATCCCCCACCAGCACATAGGTGCGGTAATCCCTTTTCTGCATTTTAGCTGCAAGAGCCATTCCCACTGCTGCAGATATCCCCTGTCCAAGGGAGCCTGTAGACATATCAATTCCCGGGGTATGCTTCATATCCGGATGTCCCTGCAGATAAGACCCAATGTGCCGGAGTGTCCTTAGGTCCTTCCTGGGAATATATCCCACTTCCGCCAGAACGGAATACAGACCAGGCGCCGTATGTCCTTTTGACAGCACGAATCGGTCCCTGTCCGCACTGTCGGCCAATGTCGGCGACACATTCATTTCCTCAAAATAAAGATATGTATCAGCAGCTGAAAGCGAACCCCCCGGATGTCCTGAACCAGCCCCATAGATTGCTTCAAGCGCACCTTGGCGCACTTTTACTGCTTTCTTCCTAAGTTCCGTATCCTTCATTTTTCCCTCCAAAAAATAAGCGGCTGAATGAATCAATCCCTTTCATCCAGCCGCCTGCCATTATATTCTGCAATCATCCACTAGCGGAATAACTCCATTGAAAATAAATCCGCACAATGCAGATTATATGCATCTGCCTTAACTTCTGCCGGCCCGCCTTCGGCTACGACTTCCACAGTTCCCTTTGTAATGGCCTGAGGCAGCACGGATGTCAGGCATGTGCCGTCATCGAGGAACATCTCTATAACCGTCCTGTCCAGGAATATGGTCAGTTCATGTTCATCCTTTTTCTTCAAAGGAGCCTTTTTAGTACCGGCGCTTACAAAATCACTTCCTATCCTGATTTCCCCTGCCAGTCCCGGAGGCAGGATGAGTCTGACGGCGCTGCCTGGCCTGACCCAAAGCTTAATTTCTGCGGTGCCTTCCCTGATGTCGAAAAGCTTTTGGCTCTTATCTCCCGTCACCACACCGGAAAATGCAGTATGATCATTCCTAAGGGATTCAAGTTCTTTTACCGGACCCTGCCACAGATGACCGTCCCGGGAAACAGAAAGCTGCCTCGGAAGGGATACGCACCCATTCCATCCTTTTGTATTGGAAAAGCCCTCTACTGCCCCCCACATGATTTTGCGTTCCCTGTCATCCTCAAGTACATTTGTTGCATAGAAATTTGTGCTAAAATCAACCATTCCACTGGATTCCACAGTAAACTGTGCATGTTCAAAATCCATATTCCCCACATAATATTCAACTGCGCCATGAGGGGATACCAGTATGACCCATTTATCCTGTATCTTCACAAGATTAGGACACTCACAGCTAGGGACCTCCCGGTTTTCCAAACTGAAAATGACACCTTTATAGGACCATTTCGTATATTCAGGATTCTGTGCTTCATATAAGGCAATGACTGCATCATTCTTTTCTTTCCCAACGCGTCTGGCTCCCAGAATCAGATAGCCTTTCCCATCATGCTTCACGACAAAGGGGTCCCTCCACTCTGTAAGCCGTTCATCCCCATGCAGATCATAATCCAATATAGGATTATCCTCAGCCGGTTTCCATTTTATCAAGTCATCGTCCCCAAACCACAGCCACTGGTCCGCCGTGTCCTCCGGCCGCTTGTCAGGACCGACACTGGTATAGACAGCAATTGGGGTTCCATTCTCATTTAACGCGGTTGTCCCAAACCAGATAAAATGCTCTCCCTTTTCAAGGACAGGGTAAAGGGCTATGGGCAGATGCTCCCAGTGCACCATATCCTTGCTGCGCGCATGCCCCCAAACCGTGATTCCGCCGGTCCAGTCCTCATGCCCAGGGTCCCACACCCGGTGGGCAGTCTTGTATACCATCCCTGCGCGATGCTTTGATGTATTGGGATTCAAGCTGTACATCATATGGTAGTACCCTTTATGATAAATAATACCGTTCGGGTCATCCATCCATTGGGACGGGGAATGGAAATGATACCTTGGCCTCATTGGATCTTTGTCAGCAATTTCCGCTGCAGCTTCAATATCACTGACCCCGTTTTTTAACAGTTCTTCTAATTGTTCCCGTGTCTCGAGCATCATACATCCTCCTAACCTTTAATACCAGACATTGCAATTCCTTCCACAAACAGGTCCTGCATGCACAGGAAAAGTATCAGTGCCGGGAGCAGGCTCAACGTACAGGTTGCCATCAGGACCGGCCAATTTGTTGAGTAGGTCCCCTGCATCAGGTAGATTCCCAATGTCAGCGTATTCTTCTTACTGTCACTTAAATAAATCAAAGGCTTTAAAAAGTCATTCCATGTAGCAATAAATATAAAAATAGATAGTGTTGCAACGGATGGTTTTGAAAGGGGAAGATATATCTTAGTGAAAATTCCCCAGGGTGTACACCCATCAATCTTGGCAGATTCTGCCAGTTCAATGGGAAGGTCCCCAAAAAACTGTCTCATCAGGAATACGCCAAAAGGAAGTGTAAGGACCGGCCAGATTAGCGACCACAGGGAGTTCAGCAGATTCATATTCTTCAGCAGTTCAAAAGTAGGAACCAGCATGACATGGAATGGAATCATCATGGAAATCAGATAAAACAAAAACAATATGTTCTTTCCCCTGAACTTCAGGCAGGCAAATGCATATCCCGCCATGGTACTTGTAATCAGTTCAGTCACCAATACCCCAATGGTCACCAGAAGGGTATTGGAAAACATGGGAAGGAAATCAAACCGCTGCAGTACATCCACATAATTGGACCATTTTATGAATGAGCCAAAAAACTTGGGAGGATACACGAATACATCGCTTAAATCCTTAAAGGAAGTGGATACCATCCAGAAAAACGGAAGAAGCATCAGTGCTGAACCAGCCAACAGGATAACCATTGAAAAGGTCTTTACAAGCCGTTCTTTTGTTTTCTTTTTCATACCGCACCCCCTAACCGTCACTTCGCCCATTAACCACGAACATGATTAATGTGAGTATGAATATAATGGCAGCCAGTACCCATCCAAGGGCACAGGCATACCCCATGTTATAAAATTTGAATGCATTTTGGTAGATGTAATGTACAAGGACGGATGAATGTCTGGCTGGTCCGCCTCCTGTCATGATGACAACCTGGTCAAATACCTGAAAGGAGTTAATGATTGTAATAATCGTTACAAACAATGTGGTGGGTTTTAACAGCGGTACGGTTATGTACCTGAACTTCTGTAAGATGGTTATCTTCTCCAATTCCGCCACCTCATAATAATCCCCCGGTATATTCTGCAGCCCTGCCAGGAACAGCATGCATTCAAACATTTTTCCAAATGCTTGTAAACATGCCCGCCGGAAGTGCATACGACTTATCCGTCAGCCAGTTAGGGCCGGGAATCCCCAGCAACCCCAGAATGTAGTTAACCATCCCAAAGTCCGCATTGAACATCCACTGCCAGATTAATGAAACCGATACCGTGGAGGCAATGACCGGAACAAAGTAGGCTGCCCTGAAAAACCGGATTCCTTTTATCTTCTGATTAAGTGCAACCGCCAGTACCAGCGGAACTATAATCAGGACAGGAACCGTAACTGCTGTATAGGCAAGGGTATTCTGCAGAACCCTTAAAAACTTTGTATCCGAAACCATCTTAACATAGTTTCCAGCACCTATGAAGTTAGCCTTATGCACAAAATCCCAATCCGTAAAACTCAGATATAATGATTTAAACAGCGGATAGATTGTGAATATCACCAGCCCAATCAGGCTGGGCAGCAGGAATATGCCTGCCCAGAAGGCATCATTGTACACAACTTTCTTTCGTCCCTTACCCATTGTACCCTCCACGTCCTGTCCTGTAAGTCAACTTGAAATCAAACTTTCTATTCTTCCAGAAGTGCATTTACCTCTTCCTGCCACTCCGGAAGTATGGAGTCCAAATCGCCGTCATTATAGAAATAATCCTCCATATAAACGGTACATGTATCATAAATCTCGTCCGTATTGCGCAGATGGTCAAATGGCCTCAGGGACGCCTCTGTCCACAGCCATGTCATATCCAGCCACCCTTGCGGATATACTTCAGGGTTATACCATTTATCCTGGTTCTCTTCCTTGTAAAGTGAAACCCGGTTAGGCATCCAAAGCCCTGTCTTATAAACATCTGAGCATACATCAACACTTGTCAGGTACTGCACCAGTTCAAATGCCTCTTCCGGATGCTTTGTATCCTTCCAGATACAGTCAAGGTTAGCTGAGCCGATTGGTTTTGTTCCTTCTGCCATCTTGGGAGGAAGTCCTGCACCAAGATTGATTCCTGATTGCGACAGTTCCTGGAGCGCATAAGAGCCTACAAAAATGGAGGCAACCTGTCCTGTCATGAACATCTGGGTCGGTGAATGGCTTGTGTCAACACCAACCGCCGTTGGGTTGGGGGCAACACCGTACACGGTCCTGAGTTCCTTAATTTTAGTCAGGGTGTCCCTGGTTGCTTCCGAATCAATCCCTACTGCCTGTGTATAATCATCATTAAACCATTTAGCGCCATTGGACCCTAACAGTTCCAGCGTTGTGTATAGGGAGAATTTTTCCTCAAAATTGCTGGTGCCGTACTGTACGGTCTTGCCATCTTCCACCTTAGTAAGTTTCTTCATGTTTTCCACAAACTCATCCCAGGTCCATTGATCTTCCTTCTTGGTAGGAATGTATTCCACTCCTGCTTCGTCAAACAAATCCTTATTATAGAAAATGACCGGTCCTACAATACAGCAGTCAACGCCATAAATATGCGTATCCCCATCCTCTCCCACATACTGCATTTTCTCAAGGGATGAGGGCAGATAATCCGATACATCCACACCCTTCTTATCCATAAGGTCCGTCAGGTCCATCAGCTGGTCACGGTCCACAAAGTCCCTCATATATTCCGGATTCACCCAGAATACATCCGGGGCATCACCGGCATTAATCTGTGTATTAAGCTTGGCATGATGCTCACTAAAGGAATTTACCGTATATTCCACGGATACATTGGGATGAGAATCCTCAAATCCGTCAATCGCGCGCTGGATGGCCTGACGTTCCAGGTCGCTGGCTTCCCATGTGGCAAATTTAAGGGTAATGTCCCCTCCTTCCTTAACCTCTGCTGCCGGTGACTCCTGTCCGGTTGTCTGAACCGTGCCGTCCGGCGCCCCGGTTGTCTTTTCCTCTGCCTTCTGGCCACACCCTGCCAGAAGGGACTGGCACATACAGATACTTAATACTGCTGCAACTAATTTCTTTCTCATAAATACCTCCTTAATACATTCCATTGTTTTTGCTATAAAAACAATCTCCCTTAAGGCGCTTACTCTCCCATACCATTCTCCACCGGCTCCAGGACCCTGCCGAAATCTCCCCCTGTGGCAAGGAACCGCTCCAATATAAAAGTAGCTGCTCCAATCCTTTGCCAATAACGATTTCAAACTCATTGTCAATATATCCGGCATAGCGTTCATTCAGCGCCTGCTCAAACAGGCTCATGAATACATCCCCGGTCCTGCAGACCTTACCTTCAAATATAATCAGCTGGGGATCCATCAGGTTAATGACGCTGGAAACAGCCATTCCAAGATATTCCGCTGCATCCTTTAACACCTTAAGCGCCTGCCTGTCATTATTCCTGGCCGCTTCAAATACAGTATATACATCTATTTTTTCCACATCCCCAAAAACCAGGTCATAAATCAATGAATTATGGTCCCTCTGTATCATTTGCTTTGCATTCCTTGCTATGGCATTGCCGGAAGCATAAAGTTCCAGACATCCATGATTTCCGCAATTACAGGAAAAACCGTCCTTTTCCACTACCATATGGCCCAGCCTTCCTGAGGATTTGTTATTTCCATAATACAGGTTCCCATTCATTACAATGGCAGAACCGATACCTGAACTGATATTGACATACAGGAAATTCTTCACATTCTGTGCCCTGCCAATCCGCATCTCGGCAGATGCCATGGCACGGGTACGCTCTTCAATGACAATCCCGCCATCAAAATGTTTCCGGAATATTTCCTTCATCCTCACATCACGCCAGCTAAGTTCCGGCGAATAGGATATATATCCCTGTTTGGGATCAATCAGACCCGGTATGCCCATTCCAATGCCAAGAATCCTTCCTTCCTTGTCACTATTATGTTCCAGGATTGTATTTATTTCCTTTATGACCCGCTGGGTGACCGAGTCAACTGTATCTGTTACCCGTATATCCTGAATCCTTTTTTCTTCTATTTCCAGTAAAAGATTCACAAGAACAACTTCGGTCCAGGACTCATTGATGTCAACCCCGATAATGTAATATGCCGATTTACTGAACTCCAGCATCACAGGCGGTTTTCCTCCGCTTGAGACCCCTTTGCCAACTTCCTTTACCAGACCCCTGGCAGACAAATCATCTATGATTTTCATGACAGTAGGTATGGAGAGACTGGTACATCTTGCAATTTCAGCGCGATAGATTGATGGTTCTTTCCATAACAGATTGAGTACATTTACTTTATTGGTAAAATTGATTAAACTGTTGTCACCCTTTTGCATATGTATCCTTCTCTTTCCTCAAAAGGATTACATATCTCCCTGCATCTGTTCAATATGACGTCCTAATGATAGATATTTTTTATATAGAATATCATATTTCCCAAACATTTTCACATCAGGTGTGTAAATTCTTTCAAAACCTTCCACCATATGCTCCTGGGCTTCCAGTAAATCTGTATAAATGCCTGCTGCGGCAGCCGCGTACATGGCAGCGCCCTGGGCACAGGCCTGTTCGGACCTTGCCACTTTAATGGGCCTTTTCAACACATCAGCCATCATCTGCATCACCAGCGGGGAACGCTTGGCTATGCCGCCCACCGTTATCACCTCGTTAATCTTAATGCCCCGGGTGATGAATGAATCAAAAATACGTCTGGAACCAAATACAGTTGATAGGACAATGGCCCGGAACAATGACACTGCACTTGTCCCCAAGGTCAGCCCGCTGACCGCGCCCTTGACCGACTCATTAATCATGGGGTAGCGCCTGCCATTAAACCAATCCAGTACAATCAGGTCTTCGTCATCATCCAATTCCATGGCATCCTGGCAAAGCTTATTAATCAGTTCCTTCTGCATCATGGCTATGTATTGTTCCTTTTCCTTACCTGCCATCCCCATCTGGCACGCCAGTTCCTTTACCGGCCACATCAAAAGCCTGCGATACCATGAGTAAATATCGCCAAAAGCCGCCTGTCCTGCCTCCATCCCTATATACCCAGGGATAATGGAATCCTCAGCCTGCCCGCAGCAGTCCTTTAGGTCACTGCCCCGCAGGTCTTCCCTTGTGTTTACCAGCATGTCCACAGTAGAGGTCCCCACTACCTTGACCAGGATGCCCGGCTTGATTCCGGCGCCAACTGCTCCGGCATGGGCATCCAGGGAACTTCCGCCAATGACCACATCCTCATTCAGTCCTAACCGTCCGGCCCACTCCTTTGTTATTTTTCCCACCGGGTGTACCGAGGTCCTTGGCTCTGAAACATACCGCTTAATCACGGTCCCTAGATAGGGATCCACATTTCCCAGGCACTTTGCTGACGGAAGCCCGTCAAAATCACTGTGCCACAATGCCTTATGTCCTGCTGCGCAGCTGCACCTGTACATGGTGTCCGGTTCCATCTGACCGGTCAACATCCCGGGAATCCAGTCACAGTGTTCCACCCAGGAATAAGCCCTTTTCCTTACTTTTGCATCCGTCCTCACTCCATGCAGGATTTTTGCCCAATACCACTCTGAAGAGTATGTTCCCTGAAACCTAGTATAATCCTCCCCTTCAAAGTTACTAAGCGCTTCATTGATTTCTGCTGCTTCTGCAATTGCAGTGTGGTCCTTCCAAAGATAAAACATCGCATTGGGATTATCTGAAAATTCCGGAAGTAATGCCAGAGGTATCCCGTTCCCGTCAACCGGACATGGGGTAGAACCTGTCGTATCAACGGACAAGGCCCTTATTTTTTTCCCTGCATCCGGTCCCGCATCTTCCAGCGCTTCCCTCACACTTTGTTCCAATGCCTCTATATAATCCTTTGGATGCTGTCTGAACATTCCTCTGGAGGAATCACAGTACCTTCCTTCCATCCACCTGGGATATTCACAGATACCCTCCCCTTCCTTATGTCCATCCTTTGCATCAATCACAACTGCCCTGGCAGAGTCACTTCCGAAATCCACCCCTATTACCAAGTCCAAATTACCATCCCCCTTTACCTTATATTCAGAAGCTTTTCGGACTAACTTAATCCCCTTAAGTAACTCATATCTATTATTTACCACACTCTTTGTGTAAAGTCAATATTTTTTCAAAATTTCTACATATTTTTTATGAATTTTCACCTTTTTTTGTTCTTACCAATATCTTCCTTCGTTAAATCATACGAATCCATCACAAAATCCATCCTTATTTTGT
>OBYZ01001304.1_pt1 | contig 10560 bp, 7 predicted proteins | sample 1501501 | NCBI WGS metagenome assembly OBYZ01 (sample SAMEA2580213, study PRJEB22360) | human gut metagenome | biome: human gut; feature: human-associated habitat; material: faeces | place: Denmark | collected 2008/2010
GCACTTGGATTTCGATACGAAAGAGGAGCACGGCCTCGTGTACTGTCGTTACTTCTTAAACATTAACAGTATACTTTTCTCCAATTATCACTGAAAGGCTCCTTACGGAGCCTTTCAAAATCAACAAATCCACTTTTCTACAGTTTTAGCAATCTCATCTTCTACTTTCTCTGCCATTTCTTTATTCTCAGCACTGACAGAAATATAAATTTTCAGCTTGGGCTCGGTACCGGAAGGACGTACCACCAGAGAGCAGTTATTCTCCAACAGGAACTTGAGCACATCAGACTTGGGCAATCCATCCAGTCCCTGTACATAATCCAACAGCCTGACAACCTTCTTGCCACCAAACTCCTTGATGCCACCGCGGAATGCCTGCATAATGCTCTGCATCCTGGCAAAACCGGCGCTGCCATCGAACTCATAGCTGTGCAGGGTGTTCAGGCAGTAACCATATGTCTTATACAGTTCATCCAGCTTGTCTAACAGACTGATGCCCCGAGTGGCATAGTAGCTGAACATCTCGCAAATCATATACGCACCATCCACACCATCCTTGTCGCGGACGTAAGAGCCGGTCAGATAACCATAGCTTTCTTCGAAGCCGAACACATAACTGTCTGCTTTCCCCAGCTGTTCCAGCTTGCCAATCTGCTCGCCGATGAACTTAAAGCCGGTCAACACGTTGACAGTACGCAATCCATAATGGGCGGCAATTTGCTCGCCCATATCCATCGTCACGATGGTCTTGATCATGACCGGGTCAGCAGGCATCTTACCGTGCTTAATGCGCTGACTGCAAATGTAATCCAGCAATAGCATACCGGTCTGGTTGCCGGTCAGCAGCTCATACTCCCCAGCCTTATTCTTGACAGCAATACCCACACGGTCACAATCCGGGTCAGTTGCCAACAGCAGGTCAGCGTTGCACTTCCTGGCATACTCCATGCCCAGTGCCATTGCTTCCTTGATCTCAGGATTCGGGTAAGGACAGGTCGGAAAGTGTCCGTCTGGCTGCTCCTGCTCCTTAACCACCGTAATGTTAGTGTAACCCATCTCCTGCAGGGTGCGGGTCACTGGCTTCAACCCCGTACCATTCAGCGGGCTGTACACGATGGCTACATTCTTGTTGACGTTCTCGCCAAACAAGACTGACTGACTCTTGACCTGCTCTACAAATGCAGTATAAACCTCGTCCAGAATATAGCGGATGCTGCCGTTTGCCACGCCTGCTTCAAAGTTGCTGGTCTTAACGTCCGCAAAGATGTCAAGTTTTTCAATCTCAGCAAGAATCTCCGCCGCTGCTTCGGTCGTAATCTGACAGCCGTCAGCACCATAGACCTTGTAACCATTGTATTTGCCGGGATTGTGGGAAGCTGTCACCATGACACCTGCAGAAGTATGCAGATAGCGAGTCGCAAAAGATACGGTCGGTACCGGCATCAGGACAGGCCAGATATTGACACTGACGCCATTTGCTGCAAACACCCCTGCTGCGACTTTTGCAAACACATCGCTCTTGATACGGCTGTCGTAGCCGATTGCAACAGAAGGTTCTTTAAAGTGTTTCTTCAAATAGTCTGCTAATCCCTGAGAAGCCTTTGCAACTGTGTAAATGTTCATACGGTTTGTTCCTGCACCGATCACACCGCGCAGACCGCCTGTTCCAAATGCCAGATCACGATAAAACGCATCCTCGACTTCCACATAGTCCATTGCCTTCAGTTCCGCAGCAACATCCGTATCTGCCACTGCATTTGCCAGCCATCTTTCATATTCCTTCTTAATCTTCATCTTACCTACCTGTCTTTCCCCATACCCTGGAGTTCTGTATTTTATCCTCTGATATCAAGGAACTGCGCCTGTCCGTGAATCGTAAGGACTTCTGAATCCGCCGGCACAAACACACAGTCTCCCTTATAAAAATTAACAGTTCCCTCATCATAGGATATCGTGCCACAGCCATCCATGCACAGTAATACCCGAAATGCCATCCTGTCCGCACGGTAATGCACCGTCTGTCGGCGTTCTGTATTGATAAGCATCCGGTATACTTCAAAATATTTGCAGCGTATCAACAGCTCCGATGCCATCCCCGGACGGTACTTCAGAACCCGCAGCGGCTGTCTCGGCTCTGCACTGCCGTGAAGATCTGCCACATCCAACGCCTTGTCGATATGCAGTTCCCTTTTCTTCCCGTCCTTTCCTATGCGGTCGTAATCATACAGCCGATAGGTCAGGTTTGAGCTTTCCTGGATTTCTGCCACGAGTGCACCTGCCCCAATGGCATGGATCGTGCCTGCAGGGATAAAAAACAGGTCATCCTTGTGAATAGGTACCTTCTGCAGATACTTCATCACCGTACCTTCTGCCAGTGCCTTTTGCATTTCTTTCTTTGTGCAGTCCTGCCGCAAACCGTAGATCAGTTTTGCATCCCTGGCTGCATCCAGCACATACCACATCTCCGTTTTTCCAAGCTGATCATGTTCCTTCATCTTTGCATAGTCATCATCCGGATGCACCTGCACAGACAGATCCTTTCTTGCATCAATCAGCTTCACCAGGATTGGCAGCGTTGTTTCGCCCTTATGCCGTTCTCCCAGATACTCCGGGTGGGCTTTTATGACCGCAGTCAGCTCCATTTTGTCAAACGTTCCACAACACACAGTACTTACCCCATCCGGATGCGTGGAACATTCCCATGTTTCTGCCAACGGAGACAACTCAATATTCTTCCCATATTCATCATTCAGCCTTTTTCCACCCCACAGGTAATCCTTACCTGCCGGGCGGAGCAAAAGGGGTTCATTTCTTCTTTCCATGCATACGTCCATTGATCACCATTTCTGTCTTTCTTACCAGTCGTATTTTCTATCTTATTTACTGCTCCAGCTCAAACTTCTGCTTATCGTGGACGTTGATATCTGCACCCAGCTGTACCTCAATCAGCTTCAGTTCCGTATCAGCTATCACAGTATGACGGCAGCCTGCGGACATAGTTATAACGTCACCTGGCTTTACCATCTGCTCCATACCATCCACGATGGTCTTTCCTTCACCGGATATGACTACCCACACCTCATCCCGGTTCTTGTGGCTGTGGTAGTTCATACTGTGGCCGGGATTTAAGGTTACCTTAATCGTCAGGGATGTGGTTTCCACATCGACCACCTTAAAGCTTCCCCAGGACTTCTCAGCAAACATAATCTGCTGTTCAAACTTATCTACAAACGGCTTAATGTAAGAACTCTGCTCTTTATCCGAGACCAGAATGCCTTCCGGTGATGCGGAAATCACCACATCATGCAAACCCATTGCCAGCACCGGCACATCCATTTCATTGATGATATGGACTCCGGAGCACTTGTCGTTCAACTCTCCCTTACCAATAATACTTTCGTCCATTGCCTCAGTCAGCGTATTCCATGTGCCAAGGTCTTTCCACATACCGGCAAAACGGACAACCTGAATCTTCGACTCATGCTCTGCCACAGCATAGTCGAAAGAGATCTTCTTCATGGTATCGTACTTGTCGAACAAATCCTGATAGTCTGTAAAATCCATCATCTCATGAGCTTTATCCATCACATAACTCAGTTTATAAGCAAACACACCACCATTCCAGAGTGCTCCCTGTGCAATATACTGTTCTGCCACGTCCGCTGTCGGTTTCTCCCTGAAGGTCCTTACCTCAGCTACATGGTCTGTACTCTCTGGGATGATATAACCGTATTTCTCACTGGGATAAGTCGGTTCAATGCCCATCAGCACCAGATTTGCCTCGCACTTGTCTGCCTGCTCTGACAGTTCCTTCAGTGCTTCAAAGTAATCATCTTCCACATAGGGGTCAACCGGGCAGACTACCACAGACTCAGACGGGGCAACGTGCATCACATCCACCAGATAAGCTGTTGCCAGCGCAATGGCCGGGAATGTATCACGACGGCACGGCTCTACGCTGATGCCCACATCCTCACCCAACTGGTTATGAATCGCAGAAACCTGTGTCTTACCGGTAGCAATGGTCACAGTCGCATCTGTGTCCACCTTCTTGATCTGGCGGTAGACACGCTGCACCATGGACTCATAGGTGCCATCCTCCTTTTTGAAAATCTTAATAAACTGTTTGGAACGGATGTCATTGGAAAGGGGCCACAGACGCTTTCCGGAACCGCCGGATAACAAAATGATATTCATAATCTTCTCCTCGTAAAAATAAGATCAGCGTTCAGCGCGCATGGGATTATTCAGGAAGTCCTCATACGCAAGGCGTATGCCATCCTCAAGCTCAGTTTTATACGTCCAGCCAAGGTTCGTTGCCTTGGAAACATCCAGAAGCTTACGCGGTGTACCATTTGGCTTATCAGGATCCCATTTGATCTCACCGTTATAGCCTACAACCTTCGCAACCAGCTCAGTCAGCTCCTTAATAGTCAGTTCCTTACCGGTACCGGCATTGACAGTCTCGTTACCTGAGTAGTTGTTCATCAGGAACACACACAGATTTGCCAGATCATCCACATACAGAAACTCACGCAGCGGAGAACCATCCCCCCAGCAGGTTACACTTGCAGCACCGCTCTCCTTCGCCTCATGGAAACGGCGGATCAGCGCCGGAAGCACATGACTGTGTGTAGGATGATAGTTGTCATTTGGACCGTACAGATTTGTCGGCATTACGGAAATATAGTCTGTACCATACTGGCGGTTCAGAAACTCACAGTACTTTAACCCGGAAATCTTTGCCAGTGCATATGCCTCATTGGTTTTCTCCAGTTCAGAAGTCAGCAGGCAGCTTTCCTTCATCGGCTGGGGTGCCATACGCGGATAAATACAGGAAGAACCTAAGAATTCCAGCTTCCTGCAGCCGTTCTTCCATGCAGAGTGAATCACATTCATTTCCAAAATCATATTATCATACATGAAATCAGCCAGTGCATTCTGGTTTGCCACAATGCCGCCTACTTTGGCAGCTGCGAGAAACACATACTCCGGCTTTTCTGTAGCGAAAAACTTCTCCACTGCATCCTGACGGGTCAGATCCAGCTCCTTATGGGTACGTGTCACAATATTCGTATATCCCTGACGCTGCAGCTCACGTACAATGGCAGAGCCTACCATTCCGCGATGACCTGCAACATAAATTTTTGCATTTTTTTCCATCATAATCGTATGCCTTCTTTCTTACATAACAGCCTTCATGGCCTTCTCGCGCTTTGCAAGCTCACGGTCATTCTTTGCCATAATCTCCACCAGTTCTTCATAGCTCGTCTTCTGTGGATTCCATCCCAAAACCGTCTTCGCCTTAGTCGGATCGCCCCACAGATTGTCCACATCAGTCGGCCGGAACCACTGGGGATTTACGCATACCAACATCTTGCCGGTAGCTGCATCGTAACCCTTCTCATCAATGCCGGTACCTTCCCAGCGGATGGTCATACCGTTAGCTGCAAACGCCTTCTCAGTGAAGTCGCGGACAGTGTGCTGTATACCTGTCGCAATGACAAAATCCTCCGGCTTCTCCTGCTGCATGATCAGCCACATACACTCAACATAATCTTTGGCATAGCCCCAGTCACGCAGGGAATCCATATTGCCCAATTCCAGATGATCCTGCAGACCTTCTGCAATGCGTCCTGCAGCCAGTGTGATCTTACGGGTAACGAAATTTTCACCACGACGCTCAGACTCATGATTGAACAGAATACCGTTAACAGCGAACATTCCATAAGCATCACGATATTCCTTCACCATCCAGAAGCCATACTGCTTTGCCACAGCGTAAGGGGAATATGGATGAAACGGTGTGGTTTCTTTCTGTGGAACCTCTTCTACCTTGCCATACAGTTCAGAAGTAGATGCCTGATATACTTTACAGGTCTTTGTCAGACCGCAGACACGGACAGCTTCCAGCACGCGCAGAACACCCAGTGCATCCACATCACCGGAATATTCCGGCGCATCAAAGGATACCTGCACATGGCTCTGGGCAGCCAGATTATAAATTTCATCCGGTCTGATCTCTCCCACCAGACGGATCAGCCCTGAAGAATCAGACAAATCTCCGTCATGAAGTTTAATCACATTTTTTTCGATCAGATGATCGATACGGGCAGTATTTGAAATGGAAGCACGACGTACAATACCGTGAACCTCGTAACCCTTCTCCAGTAAAAATTCAGCCAGATAGGAACCATCCTGACCGGTAATACCGGTAATCAATGCAACCTTAGACATATATTAACCTCAACTTTCCTTTTGATTTACTTTCTGTTGATCAATAGCAACTGTTCAATACCTCCACAGTTACTGCATTTATTTTAGTAAAAAATCCGGAAAGCCTGAATTCACGATATTGCCCTTTCTCCCTGTTTTCTTACATTATCTTGCTCTCTTTTCTCACTTCTCCCACTTCTCTCTGTACTCTAAAGGACTCATGCCTTCCATCTGTCTGAAAACCCGGCTGAAATAATGAGGCTCTCCCAGACCGCATTTATAGCCGATGGTCTTTATCTTTTCGTCGGAAAAGCGGAGCATATATTTTGCCTTCGTGACTCTCCTGTTCATCAGGTAGCTGCTGATACTGACACCAAACTGCTCCCTGAATACACGGGTCAGATAGTATTTACTGATAAAAAAATGCTCTGCCAGAAAATCCAGGCTTATTTTCTCCTGATAATGCTCATCCAGGTACTGCTTTACAGGAAGTACATTCTGTTTTTTCAGATCTGCATCTCTGTGTTTTTCTCCCGGGTGCCAGGACTCATTCATCAGAAGCGTCAGCAGATAATTCAGCTCACTGTTGATCTTCATATCCCGAATGTAATCATCGGAATCTGCCAGCTCATAAATCCTGTGACAGATTTCCAGAAACCCGGAAACAGAAACGGGGTGGAAGACTGCTCTTCCACCCCGCTCTAAATACTTATCATAAATTGCTGTCATATTCGGACCATAGAAATGTATCCAGGATAAACTCCACAGCTTCTCCGAACTACTGTGTGCATACTGTTTCCTACAGTCAATAAACACACAGTCTCCTGTACGAAGAGAATAAGTTCTGCCTTCACAGATGAGCTCACCCTCGCCATCTGTCACTGTAAAAAACAAATAAGAGGACAGGTTACTTCGACCCGTGCTGTGAGGCTTATGTACCCGCAGAGAGCCAATCTCCTGCAAATACAGTAAAGAAGTCCTGGCAAAATTTGACGGTGTATATAAAATCCTGTCAGAGGTGACAACCGGTAATTGTGTATTAACAAATAAATCTTTCATCTGATCTTTTCCTTCGGAATTTCTATTCCCATACAAGATTACAGTCAGCTACGCCAACGAGGCTGTCCATAAATACTTCTTTCAGACGTTCTTCTACCATCTGCCTTGTCACACCCTTTTTCAGTATCACCTGAAGGAAACCACCGCCACCGGCACCACATACCAGCTTTCCGTCCACCAGCTCCTCAATACTGCTGAAAATCTGCTCAATCAAAGTGTTACTGCTTCCGGCATCTATTTTCTTACTCAGTTCCCAGTGATAATCCAGAAGCTTTGCAAAACCGTCTACGTTTCCACGCTCCAGTTCAAAGCGCATCAGTGCTGCTGTTTTCTGGATCTCCTCCAACGCAAACAGACTGTCCGGTTCATTGCCCACATAGCGTCCCACCACATCACGGAGAAGATTTCTCGCCAGACGCCTCTGCCCTGTATAGATCAGGACAAATCTCTCATCCAGTTCCTTCTTTGTCTGCGGTGAAAGCTCTATGTGTGCTACCTGAAGCTGCTGTTGAAGCCCAGGCATGGAGGTTATATATTTAAGACCAGATGTAATACCTCCAACCTGATCCTGCCAACCGCCTCCTGTGGACATGATCTGCTCCATTGCCAGTACATGGGCATATAAATCTTCTTCTGTATATGCGATTCCCATAAATTCAAACACTGCCTTCACACAGGCTGCCGAAAGAATAGATGAGGTGCCAAGACCGGAACCTTTGGGAACATTTCTTACCTCAGAATGCATAACAAAACCACTGCCAAGGCGTTCCAATATTTCACCCAGAGTATGTCCTTCCCTGGGAATGATCCCACAGGCAAGAAGGCAGGCCTTCTGCAGGGCAAAAGGATCATAAGGGTCACCTGTGGCCTGCAAAGGCTCAATCGTGTCAAACTCTCCATGAACATCCATATCCCGGCTGTCAAAAACAACCTTCTGCTCAGAAATCCTCTCCAGTGTCACCTCTACCGGCTTCTCCCCGTTCAAAAGAATAGCGGCATTTAATACAGTCCCGCCCTTTTCATTACAATAGGGCGGTGTATCACTCCAGCCACCTCCCCAGTTCACACGAAGAGGCAGCCTGACTGTATGATGATCTGTGACAATCCTTGCCTGTTCATTATAAGCAAGGCTTTTGATCGTCGCTTCAAGAACTTCAGACTGAATAATGCGGAAACATTCCTGCACCTCATTCTCATCCTCAAGAATCACTCCCAAATAATAATGCAGACGCATTTTTTCACCGAAATCTGCTTTTCTCAGACGCTTTCTCAGCCATTCCTTCTGAATCTTTGTCAGAGACTGCAGCTTTCTTATACTCCCTGCAGGAACCTGATCTCTGATTGCCTTTGCAATCCCGTCCATAGTTACCAGATCTGCCATCCGTTTATTCCACGCTATGATAGCATCCGGATCCGCCTCATTAAATCCGGCGCAGAGAGACTTGTGGGAAGCTGCAGTCCATAAAGATCTGTCAAAATCTTTCCCTCCTGTGACAATCTCATAAAGTTCCAGTGCCGCATCTGTTGCCTCCCGGATCGTATCTGCCTCCTGATACAGCGCAGCAGACCACAAGGTATGTGCCTGTCCGTTCTCCTCCCAGAATCTCACTCCAAGTGTATCTTCCAGTTCATCCAGATCCCTGCCAAACAGCCGGTTCTCCTTAGGATTATCATTTACGCCAAAAATACGAACAATAAATTTTCCGTTTCTCTGCTTCAGCCCATGGAGAACAACATTATCAGGAATAACCTGATCCTGCACATCTATGTAAGAGAGCACACTGTGGCTGCCAATCCTGGAATTTCCATGCACATAGGAAACCTCCAGATAACAGTCCTTCCCAACAGATGCCCTGCTGCTCAGTACACTGTTATAGCCAGACACATCACTACGGATACTGCTGCCCACTTTCCGGCTCCATCCAAGATAATGGTACTCGTCCACACCTCCGTTCATCAGCTCCAGTATCTCCCTGGTCGTTCCAAAATGAATAAACTTCGCAGGTGCCAGACGCAGAAGCTTCATCCTGTAGGGACGCAGCACCTCCCACACACGGGTTCTGGCAGCCATCAGCTCCGGACAGAATTCACCCTCCGGCTTCTCCCTGTAAAAATCCTCCAGCGTAGAATCCGAAGCCAGAGGATAAAGAAAATCAGCGTAAAGAGAAAGACGCGTTCTCTCATTGACATTTCTGTCATAGTCCGCGTCTGTTTCAATCAGTGAATATAAAGATTTCATAATGTCAGTACTAAAGATCAGTGCCCCGGTATCAATATCCACACAACCGGATTCATTGACTGCTCCTGCTTCCCGCAGGACCTCCACAGATTTCTTCTGCAGACAGCACTTCACATTTCCGTCCGGTCCATTCAGATAAACACCATGGTTCTTGCCGGTCTCTACGTTTTCCTTAAAGGATATGGCAGCTGCACCCACATTGTTGTAGTCAATCTGAAGAGGATTAAATAAAAGCAGTACATCTCCCGACAGCAGCACCATCCCTTCACGAATCCGTGAAGGAACAGAGCTCATGCATATCATGAATTCATCAAATAAAGTGGAACTACGTCCATTGGGTAATTCATGAGGCACCGGCGAAAAAAGCTTACCCAGCGCAGAATACTGGGGAACACGCTTACTGTCCCCGCCTGAATGAATCACCAGCACACGAAGGCTGTCAAAAGATCCTTCCTGTTCATGAAGATATCTCAGAACCTCCAGCGTAGCCCCTCCGGAGCCGACACGCCTGCCATCACGATCCGGGATGGCAACAAACTTCGTGCCTCTCGGCAGGAAGTTCTGCCTGTCTTCAATCTGTTTGCGAAAGCCTTCTGCCTGCTGTTCATTGGAAGCAGTCAGAATCACGTAATCCCAACGTGGGAAGCTACGGAGTTTTAAAGATCTGTTGTAATCGTCCCAGCAGTCATTGTAGGCCTGGGACAGGAAAAGGGAATTTAGATTTGTCATTTGGGAGTCCTCCTTGGGTATAGATTTTTCACAAGTCAAGGCTGTTTTCTATCAAACGAAATGATGCCTTGACAGCTGCTTATGGAAATGATAATGAGGCAATATTCAGTGTAAAAGTGGATCAAAAGAGAGCGTAAATCAAGATATTTCATAGTGTCTGCCCCATGTATAACCAAACATAACGTTTAACCTTTCCCAGTACACCATGAAGTTTTTTTCTTTTACAGACCTTTCTTGATTTTTATTATTCCCCAGTAGCACATACCTCCAAGCACTCCACCAACTGTGTTGTAGAAGATGTCTGATAATTGGAATGT
>OBYZ01001306.1_pt1 | contig 10493 bp, 8 predicted proteins | sample 1501501 | NCBI WGS metagenome assembly OBYZ01 (sample SAMEA2580213, study PRJEB22360) | human gut metagenome | biome: human gut; feature: human-associated habitat; material: faeces | place: Denmark | collected 2008/2010
GTACCGTCCACCGTATTCTCAAGGATATGGAACAGAATCACATGCTGGCCCTGTGCGGCGGCAAACTCCTGCTGACCACAAGGCAGCTGGAGGATATGGCCCATGGACTGGAACCGTATTCCTAGTTTCATCCCAAAGCCTGTTTCCTATTCACCAACCACAGCCCCGATGAAATCCAGCACTTGATTAATATTTTCCTCTGTCTCAAAAAACACGGAGGAGTGGATGGCTCCCGGAAGGATCTGAAGCTTCACCCGTTCCTCCCCGCAGACCCGGTTTGCCTTCATGGCAACCCGGACAGACTGCTGCATGGGCAGTATCTGGTCCCCGCTTCCATGCTGGATGAATAAAGGCGGCATATTCCTATGAATATGATGGATAGGGCTGGCAATCCTTACCACCTCTTCCCCGCTTCCCGGATTTGCACCCAGGAACAGGGCGCAGACCCCATTCTCCTGATTATGGAACGGGAAAGCGCTGTCCTCCATCACCGGAAACGCAGGTTCGTACTCACGCTCATTCCAATCCGTGTCATACGGTCCAAGAAAACGCCCTATGATACTATTTGTTTCCAGTTCCTCGTCAGCCGTCAGAAAGTCAGTCTGGGGATACCAGGCCACCCCGGCTGCCAGGCCCGCGTCCATTTCCCTGTACGGGTCCGCTTCGCTGTCAAAATACCTGTCCTGTGCACACAGACATCCCATCAGCGTCATATATCCTCCTTCCGCCCCATGCGGCCAGCCGGTCCGGGCAGATGTCCCATTCCTTTGCATTGGCCTTTATGAAACGCACAGCCCTCTTAATATCCCTGACCGGTTCCGGAAAACCGGATTCGCCTGCAAGCCTGTAATTCAGCCCAATCACTGCAAATCCCCGATTCAGCCCTGCAAGCATTGGCTCTATCATCTCCTTCTGGCGTTTATCGCAGGCCACATACCCGCCGCCGTGGATACTGATGATGGCCGGGGACGGCCCCTGTCCCCCAGGCAGGAATACATCCAGCTTCTGAGACGGTGAATCCTGCCCGTACGCCACATCAAAATACCCCTTTCTTCCTTCCACTGAAATCATGGGTCCATTCTTTCTCCACAATCTTACGCTCATTTATGATCCTCCCTTAAATAACAGCTTTTTTTCATTCTCAAAATAATAAATACAACCAGCAGCACTGCCGCGAACACCATAAGGATGTTGCTGTAAAGCCCTGCATTTCCTTTTACCAGTGAAGGACCGCCAGCCAGTTCCCTGGCAGACATCATCCTGCCTGTAAGTGTAATCAGGAGCGAGGGGCCGATACTGGTCATCAGGTTAAAGAACCCGATTCCCACCCCCACCTGTTCCGGCGCCAGCGTGGAAATTACGATTTCCATAAATGGCGCGTATACCAGTGCAAAACCGCCTGCAAACAGACATGCGCAGGTCCCCAGAACCAACATCCCCCTGTCCGTGCCCAATGCCCCGAAGGCAAGGGCAGCCATTACCAGGACCAGGGCCCCGCATAAGGTACGAAAGCTTTTAAACCGTGTTACAATCCTGCCGCTGTTCATTGCTATGACTGCTGCAAATACATAGCTTGGCAGCAGAATCAGGGATACCTTATCCAGCGTGACCATATATACTCCCTGGGCCATGAAGGGGAACAGGAATGAAAATGAATTCTGTATTCCAAATGTCAGGGCCACCAGCAGGATAGCCGTCACATAATTCCTGTTCCTGAAAAAATCCATATGGATGAATGCCCGCCCGCTCTTGGAGATATAGATAAAAAACACCGCCAGCACCACCATTGACAGAAGCAGATATCCCGTGCTGCCCATATTAAAATACATGGATATGAGGAATGTGAATCCCACCAGCAGCATCAGCCCCACAATATCCAGCCTGCCCTCCTGATTCAGCCTTTCATCCGGCACATACCTGCATATGGACGGAAGGGCTGCCAGTGAGACCAGCGGAATCAGGAACGCATACCTCCACCCGATGTACGTTGCAAAAAAACCTCCCAGCAGGATACCGGATGCCTGTGAAATGGACACGCAGGCAGTATTGAACCCATAATATCTGGCATGCTCCCGCTCCCCTATGTACCTGCTCACCAGGATAATCATCAGCCCGGAACCGCAGGTCCCTCCCGTAATCATCAGGGCGGACGCTGCCAACAGCATGTAAAAACTCCTTCCCGCTGCCAGAAATCCCATAACTGCCCCCACATCCATCAGGCACACCCCAAATAACATCAGCCTGCGGATGCTCAGGTAATCCGACAGGGTGGAGTAGGCAACCGATGCAACCCCCATCATCAGCATGACCGTCATGCTGAGAAGACTTACCGTGGTAGGGCTGATTCCAAAATCCACTGTCAGCTGCGGGGAGATGATGTTGATGACGCTAATCATGGTGGCGCTTGAAATAAACACCAGCATAATCATGGGAATCACCCGTTTGACATTGTTTTCATAGTCCATTTACTATACCTCCTATTAAATTTTTGTTTATGTAGTATACTTAATTGTATAAAATATACTTCTATCATCAATATTTGTCAACTATATATCAGCCTCCCTCATTATTTTCATCAGAACAAACAAAAAAAGCCCATGTTTTTTGGGCTTTTTTCCTATAATCCTAATGATACCAGTTCAGCAGCAAATCCACTTCCTCATAGGGGATGAAATGCTTTGTAAATACCAGCATTTCACCCTTCTGGTTATATATTTCCTCAAAAATCATCAGAAACAGGCGGTCCGGGCGGTAAAATTCCTCCTCTTCAATGCTCTGTCCCTGCGCGGTTACCTTCATCTCCATCCTCACCCGGTGGAAATGCTCATAGATATCTAATTCCAGGAACCTCCGGACCTGTTCCTCTTTGTTTAAATCCAATTCATAACCATCCAGCACATCCCCCAGGATTGCGGAATAAGAATAACCTACCATCAATCCCTGGAACCGGTACCTGCGCCTGGCCTCCAGTGAAACCGACCCTTTCCGCTTAAAGATATGTTGTATATATTCATTGGCCGGCCTTAATTCCATGGAAAAATCCATCTGGTCCGGCTGATGCTTCACTACTTTCCTTACCGGACTGCCCGGCTTCTCCATACCTATCTCAGCCTTCGCGGTCTGTTTCCTGACATAATTGCCCATGCCATGCCTGGCTTCAATGATACCATCCTCTTTTAACAGGTTCAGGGATTTCCGAAGGGTCATCCTGCTCACATTCATCTGCAGCGCCAGCTCTTCCTCAGGCGGCAGTTTGCTTTCCTCCGGATAAAGCCCCTGCTGTATCAGTCCTAATATCTCATTATATGTAATTACAAATTTGGGAAATGCTTTCTTTTCACCTGACACCTGTCCGCCTCCTTTTATCGCCGGCTGCCGCTATCTCATAACCAGGATTCAAAAGGGTACTTGAAAATTCCAAGCACCCTGTGTATAATTAACATAGAAGTAATCAAAAGACTTTCCGCGTCTGATGATTGCGCTTCGGATATGGCGTAATTTTCAGTTACAGGCTATCCTCTACGTGCTGGTAGAGGATAGCTATTTTCTATTCTGATGATTATCTATGTAAGCCAATGCTGCAAATATAACCAGCACCAATGTCAACACCTCAAGTGTATCCATATTACATTTCCTCCCGGATTTATTTCCGAAGGAAACCACCAGACTATCCTCTATCCCCTATTTAATTATACAACCCTATTTTAACACTTATATCATGGTATGAATAGGGCTGAGCTAAAAACATAAGCCCAGCCCTTTTTAACATGAAACTTTACCGCTGCCTGTCAGCCATCCGCTGCAATACCTTATTTCTCCTTTGCCGCAACCAGCAATGAAATCCTCAAGTCCGGCAGCGCCTAAATCTCCCTTATCCCGGCTTCTGACCGTGATGGCGCCCTCTGCCGCTTCCTTCTCACCCAGCACCAGCATATAAGGAACCTTTTCAAGCTGGGCCTGGCGGATTTTATATCCAACCTTCTCATCCTTGTGGTCTAACTCGGTACGGATACCGGCTGCCTTCAGCTTCTCATATACGCCTGCTGCATACTCCATGGACTTTTCAGAAACAGGAATGACCTTAACCTGTACAGGAGCCAGCCATACCGGGAACTTACCTGCAAAATGCTCAATCAGGATACCGATAAAGCGCTCGATGGAGCCAAAGCATACGCGGTGAATCATAATCGGACGCTTCTTGGAACCGTCCTCCGCCGTATACTCCAGATTGAACCTCTGAGGCATCTGGAAATCCAGCTGGATAGTGCCGCACTGCCATGTCCTGCCCAGGGAATCCCTCAGGTGGAAGTCAATCTTAGGGCCGTAGAACGCGCCGTCGCCTTCGTTGACAATATACTCAAGGCCCATATCCTCCAGCGCCTTTTTAAGGCCGTTTGTAGCCATCTCCCAATCCTCGTCAGATCCCATGGAATCCTCAGGCCTTGTGGACAATTCCACAAAATACTCGAATCCAAACTGTGTATACACTTCATTAATCAGCCTGGTAACACCCTTGATTTCATCCTCAATCTGGTCATCCCTCATAAAGATATGGGCATCGTCCTGGGTAAAGCAGCGCACACGCATCAGTCCATGAAGCTGGCCACTCTTCTCATGACGGTGGACCAGGCCCAGTTCGCCTACGCGCAGGGGCAGGTCGCGGTAAGAGTGGGGCTGGTTCTTATACACCAGCATGCCGCCCGGACAGTTCATGGGCTTAACCGCATAATCCTCCTCATCAATGACGGTTGTGTACATATTATCCTTGTAATGATCCCAGTGGCCGGAATTCTCCCACAGCTTACGGCTCAGGATAATGGGGGTGGAAACCTCCTGGTATCCTTCCCTCAGATGGATCTCACGCCAGTAGTCAATCAGTGTATTCTTAAGAGTCATACCCTTTGGCAGGAAAAAGGGGAAACCTGGTCCTTCCTCAGCAAACATGAACAGGCCCAGTTCCTTACCCAGCTTCCTGTGGTCGCGCTTTTTAGCCTCTTCCATCATGGTAAGATAATTCTCTAAATCCGTCTTATTGGCAAATGCAGTACCGTAAATCCTGGTAAGCATCTTATTCTTCTCGCTTCCTCTCCAGTAAGCGCCTGCAATACTGGTAAGCTTAAATGCCTTTACACCCTTTGTATACATGATATGGGGTCCTGCGCACAGGTCCACAAACTCGCCCTGCTGGTAGAAGCTGATGGTCTCCTCGTCAGGCAGGTCTTCAATCAGCTCCACCTTATACGGCTCGGCCTTTTCCTCCATGAACCTGACCGCCTCATCCCTTGGCAGCACAAATGGCTTAACCGGAAGATTTTCCTTTACAATCTTTGTCATCTCAGCTTCCAGCTTCTCCAAATCCTCAGGGGTGAATCCGCCCTCCCTGTCAAAATCATAGTAAAACCCGTCGTCAATGGCTGGTCCGATTGCCAGCTTTGTCTCCGGATACAGCCTCTTCACTGCCTGTGCCAGCACGTGGGATGCTGTGTGGCGGATGGCCCTTAACTCATCCTCTGCTTCCTGTACGCTTCCGTCCGGTAAAATAATCTTCATACTATTACTCCTTTCATCCTCTTTAGGAACTAATCCCGGCATCCTTCATGATTATCATTTTTTCACTCAGTATATGTCCATCCGCCGGATTGGGTAAATAAAAACCCCTGGACATATTCCTATGTCCAAGGGTGCATATACACGGTTCCACCTTGATTTTCACTCATTGGTCCCTTAACGCGGGATACGGTGTCATTTCCTCCCGGGAATCCTTAACATACATTGGGTTCCTGCCACTGTCATCCATAAGGAATCAGCGGCTGGGTATCCTTGACACGGCTCAGGACCGGTCTTCATCAATATTCGGTATACAACCCTTCCACCAAAGGGGCTGCTCTCTGGATACTTCCCATTGACTACTGATTCCTTCAACGCCATTAACTGCATTTCTGCTAGTTTTGATTATAGCATTTGGCCATGATTTGTCAAGGCTTATAATGATGCTCCGTTATAAAAAATGCTGCTCCGGCACAAGATGGCATTACTCCGTTACAACCGGATAACCGCCGCCAAGCCATCCGGCCCCGCCTTCCTTGCCCATGCCGCCCGAAAGTGAGTATGCCTCATATCCAAGAAGGCGCAGGATTGCTGTTGTCTGTGAAGATGTCTGGCCTGTGTAGCAATACACAACCACTGGTTTATCCATTGGGATCTGGCTAAACTGTTCCTGCATTCCTTTAGCAAACGGGATATTTATTGCGCCTGCAATATGTCCCTTTGCATAATCCTCTGCCTGACGTATGGACAGGATGGTGTAATCCTCACTCTCCGCGTCCACTAATTCCATCAGGGCCTCCGGCTTAAAGTTAAAGGATGCAATGGCATTACTGGATGCTTCCTTGTAATAGTCAGCAATTGCTGCTGCAATAGCAGGATCCACCTCATATGTATCTTGCGGAATGGCCGTTTCCTCAGTATCAATATAAGCCTCATATCCTTCTGTCTGGGAAATGCCGTTATTCCAGCCGCTCTGGATATTGGTGGCATATTTGCCCGCCACATTAAGCAGCGCCACGGTCTGGGAAGATGTCTGTCCTGTATAGCAGTTCACATAGACAGGCGTATCATCCGGTATCCTATCCAGCGCCTCTGCAACCTCAGGTCCGTAAGGAATATTTACAGCGCCCTTTAAATGACCCTGTGCGTTATCCCCCGCCCTCCTGATATCAATAATGAACATATCCTCGCCTGCGTCTATTTTTTTAAACAGGTCCGGCACAACAATCATGTGCTTATCATCAGGAAACGCTGCAAAGTATGCCATGGCGGCTTCCTTTACCGTTTCCTCATTTGCCGGTCCAGCCATGGTTTCCTGGGCAGCTGTCCCTGTCTCCTTAGAAGTCTCGGCAGGAGCCTCGGCAGAAGTCTCAGCAGGAGCCTCTGTAGCTGCCGGGGCAGCCGTGGCTGTCTCGGTCACAGTCTTTGTGGCACATGCGCTTAAAGATACAGCCAGCATGGTGCATAGCAAAACAGGTATGTATTTTCTCATAATAATCCCTTTCTACAATATTACTACTTCCGTCATTCTGTCATCCGTCATTCTGTGATTCCGTCATTCTGTCTGTTTCTATGATGCATTCTTCTTGACAGGCGCTGCTCCTCCCGCCGGCATCTCCACAGGATTATCACTGTTGGAGGACCACTCCAGGTAAGCTCCGTCATACACGCGGATATTGCGGTATCCAGCCTCATAAAGCTGGACAAATACAGGGGCCGCCCTCATGGAAGTCTGACAGTATACAATAATCTCATCTTCCGGATTAATCTTATCCTCCAGATAATTGATTCTGGTAATCTGTGTTGTCTTAAAGGTTCCGTCTGAGAAGAAATTCGTCTCATAAGGTATTATCACAGAACCGGGAACCTTTCCTTTTTCAGCAAATTCCTCCAATGTACGCACATCCAACAGTATCACATGGGAATCCGGCTTCTCAACCTGCTTTCTGACATCATCCATCTTGGCCAGCCAGTTCCGTGTGGGTTCCTTAGCCGTAAACACAGCCGGTTTTGGTTCCGGTACATCCGTATTCAGTGCAATCCCTGATTTCTGGATTGCATCAAATCCTCCGTCAATCACCTTGACATTCTGGTGTCCATACATGAATAAAGACCACAACAGACGGGACGCGCCCATCTTGTTGGCGTCATAAGCAAGTACGAGAGTATCATTGCCAATGCCGCTGCCGCCCATCACCTTTTCAATCTTCTTTTTACTGGTGAGCATATTCTTCACCGGGACATTGATGACAATCTCCTCAGTGGGGATATTCACTGCCCCGTCCACATGCCCGGCAGCATACTCCTCCGCCGTACGCGTGTCTACGATTACCACCTTTTCCTGCCCCGTATAGGAAGACAGTTCCTCTGTGGGCAGTATCAGTGATTCACCCAGTACGAATGTGTGGGAACTGCAGCCCGTAATCATGGCCGCCAGCACTGCCAAGAAGGAAAAGATTGTTAATTTTTTAGCAATCAAGCCCATAAAATCCTCCCTCTCTAAGCGGATAGTTTCTAGTTATATTTGTAGTTAGCATTCCATCTGAAGAACAAAATAAGGGCCTCAATCTTATTTCGCACAGATTTCATTTATCATTATACCTGATATTTGTAAAAATGCGGCATAAGATTTTGTTATATTGCATTATTTAATTGGATAGTAGCTTCTTTCCGTGCGAATCTTATGGTAAAATAATAACAATGTTAGGGGGATAAATCCCATCGCCGAAGGGAGCTGCATATGGAGAGAAAGCACGGCTTACACAACTGGTTCATCCTGCCAGTTATCATTTACATCATTATTTACGCACTGTATTCCGCTTCCTTCCTGACCCGTTTTCCCTTTGTCCACTCCGATGAAGCGTGGCTGGCAGGACTCAGCCGGGATATGCAGGCAGTAGGAAGCTTTGGCGTGACCGAACAATTCTTTGATTTAAAACCCCGGGTTCCCCACGCCCTTAAGCTTCTGTTCCATGCCCTCCAAATGGGATATATTCATGTGTTTGGATACAATATCCTGTCAGTAAGGCTTTTATCCCTCACATCCGGCCTTATCTGCCTTATCCTTCTTTATTACATTGGAAAGGAACTGGGCGGCAGATGGATGGGCTTTGGTCTGATGGTCCTGGTCAGTCTGGATGTCCCATTTATCTATGCCTCTCATTTTGGGCGCCAGGAAATCATCCTGTGTATCAGCCTGCTGTCCTGTATCCTGATTCTGATCCGGTGCCAGGGATGCCCCTCAACCAGGCAGGCCCTGTATCTGGCATCCATAACCGGACTGTCTGTGGGCATCCATCCCAACAGCTTCCTGTGCGCATCCATCTGCGGATCTGTCATGGCTGCCTGCGGATTCAATATGACTGCCCGCCATTGGCACAAACAAATTCTCTCTCTGGCCATCTATACCGCTGTCACCGGAGCCTTAGCCTCCATCTTCGTGGGAATCAGCTTTTTGTTTGATGCCGCCTTCATCCCTGACTATTTCCGCTATGGGGAACAGGAATTTGAACTTGGACAGACAGCATCCAGCCGTCTTATACAGTTCCTGTACTATTTTAAAAGCATATACGCACAGGAAAGCGGCACCTATTACATTCCGGACCAGCGTCTGGAACTCATCCTCATACCTGTCCTGATGGTGCTCTTCCTCCTGATATGGCTGTTCCTAAAAAATGTCCGCGAAGACCAGGGATCCGTCTGGCGGAGCCATACCCTGGTACTTCTGTCCTCCATGACCGGGCTTTCCCTGGGCATGGTCATAGTAGGCAGGTATAACCAGACCTCGGTTATCTTTTTCCTGCTGCTGGGATGGATATCCATGTTCCAGCTGATGCTCCTGGCCGGACAGGCAGGACGTTCCCTGACTATTGGCCTGACCTTCATCCTGTTGGTATTAAACAGCCGTGTCCAGATAACCCCCTTCCTCCACAGTCCTTCCTATACCCATTATCTGGAACAGCTGGGTCAGCTGGTTCCAAAGGATTCCAAGGTCCTGGCCAACCTGAACACCGGGTTTTATTTTGACCAGGGAATGCTGCTGGATTACAGGAACCTCCCCTATCTGGAACAGGGATACAGCCTGGATGACTATATCCGGAATAACAAAATCCAGTACATCCTCATGACAGATGAACTGGACTACATCTATGAAAACCGCCCTTATTACAATGTGATTTACGGAAATTCTTCCTTTATCCAGGATCTGGGTGCCTACTGTGCATCAGACTGTATCCTGGCAGGCACGTTTGAGAATCCCCTGTACGGCCCCAGAATCATTTCCCTGATTGGCAATCCACAATACGGGACCGTCAGCGTATATAAGGTCATGCAAGACAACCTTCCATCTGTTCCCTGACCTCTGCTGAAAACCCATCCCCACCCTGGTCATACATGCCCGAGAACCTGCCGCTCTCCTTTGACAGCACCCGGATGGATGTGCCAAGACACAGCGCTTCCTCAATATCATGGGTCACCATAACTACGGTGGCCCCTGTCTGTTCCACCATTTCCTTTATACTTTTATACAATCCATGTTTCGTCATATAATCCAGACTGGAAAATGGCTCATCCATAAGCAGCACCCCCGGCCTCAGGCACAAGGCCCTGGCCAGAGCCCCTCTCTGCTTCATCCCACCGGAAAGCTGGTGCGGATAACTGTCCATACATCCTTCCAGACCAGCCATCCTTAAATACGCAAGGGCATATGCCCCATAATCATCTCCTTCCACCCGTATCTTTGCCTTCTTTAACGCGTAAATCATGTTTCCTTTCAGGGTGAACCATGGAAACAGCTGGTTAAAGTCCTGAAAAACCATCATCATATTCCTGGACGGCCGTATCACCCTCTGACCATCCAGAAGTATGTCCCCCTTATCCGGTGCAGCAAAACCTCCCAACATTCTTAGCAGCGTACTTTTCCCGCACCCGCTCTGTCCCAGTATCAT
>OBYZ01001311.1_pt1 | contig 10419 bp, 14 predicted proteins | sample 1501501 | NCBI WGS metagenome assembly OBYZ01 (sample SAMEA2580213, study PRJEB22360) | human gut metagenome | biome: human gut; feature: human-associated habitat; material: faeces | place: Denmark | collected 2008/2010
CAGGCGGACTATTTAGACGCATGGCTGAGTGGTGGCGGCAGGCAGCTTGCTTTTGTTGCTGTGAGTTTTGGAATGAACCGTTTTTTTTATGGTTCCGTGGGAATTTTGGAAAGCGGCCCGTGATTGCTGGGAGCGGCACAAGAGAACGAAGCAAAAGGAAATTGCTATTGTGCAGAGCTATGGGTGGACCTGGGAAACACCGGCAACAGCCAGCGCACGGCCAGAAGATTTGCTCCAGGACTGGGAAGTCAAGACGGGCGGCTATTATGGCCTCCAATACCTGCAAATTATTGAAAAAATAGCAGGAGGAGAAAAGCGAAATGAGAACAGAGGACCAGGTAATAAGACAATTTGACATGAGATTAATCAGGGCGGTCATGCCACAGGGCGCGCCGGTAATTATGGTATACCAGGATCCAGTTGATTATCCTGGCATGGTAGTAGCGCGCCTGTATAATGGAAAAAACGGTACCCATCTGGTGGCACTGGCGGAAACGTTGGAGGAAATACGGGAAGCAAAACCGGAGCAGATGCAGATCGTGAAAAGAATTAAGCATGACCCCGCACAAATTGTTGAAGCCTGGCTGTGATCGAAAAGGAGCAGAATATGGAGATTAAATTTGATAACACCGACATATCAAAATATTTTACATGGAACTTGGCGGATGCAGCCGTCGCAAAACAGCTGGTCGAGAGAGAAGAAACCCCGGAAGCTATTACTTATTTTGCAGAACATTGTGACAGCCTGTCTGATTACGGATATTGGTTTATGCTGAGTACGCTGTGGGTATCTTATACCGGTTTTAGTGATCTTGAATTGTGGAAAAAACTATTTTCTGCAACACGACGTCACAGGGACGCCTGCATAATGAAGCCAAGCGAGCTGATGGCATTCAAAGCATTGCCGTACCATGTGAAAGCATACAGAGCGAACAGGCCAGGAGAAAAAGACTGCATTGCATATACGCTGGATCTGGAAAAGGCGAAAATGTTTGCAACGCAGAGAGGTACACACTGGGTAAGGGAGTACAAAATCAGGAAGAGGGATATCCTGGCATATTTTACGAGAAGAGGAGAAAACGAAATCCTGGTTCTGGACAAGAGCAAGCCGGAATTGACTGGAAAACATTACGTGTCCGTTGATTATACTGGGGATGATTATAAAACCATGGTTCAATCCATTTAGAAAAAGATTGTGGAAGATATGATGCTTCCTTCGATCTTGTTTAACATTAAAACGGGAAAGGAGCATTTTGACGATATGGGAAGAAAAGAACGCAGAGCCATGGAGAAACGCCAGAGGAAAGAAGAAATTCGCATGACGCCGCAGCGCATACAGGAATTAAAAAATGACACGGCAAAGGAAGCCTGCAGGCGGGTAGAGGAAATGCAGAAAGCCAGATCAAAGGAAACTACAGAAAAGGCATTGGATATGCTGCTCGTTTGGTATGACGGTGCTGCATGAGCAGAAAGATTCTTGGGGAAAGAAACGGTTGGAACAATATTATGATGGTTGCATGGCACTCCTGGCTGATTTTGAACAGGGGAAATGTACATTCAGGAGCCTTCGGGATAAGCTGGTGGAGGAAACCGGCATACAGCTGTCGGAGGTATGAGCCTATGGATAAGAACAGGCTGAACGCCAGCGGTTATGTTGATAATACCTGCTATGATGCCATAAACAATATTGCCAAGGAAGAGCAGCAGCGGCGTGATGATGCGGCAGCAAAGCTGATTAAGTCAGTAAAGAGGTTTATTCGCAGCAGAGGTTTTGAAGTGATTGGCCGTATAGGGATCCGGGACAAGCAGACCGGAAAAGAATACAAGTAGGAGAACAGGCGGCGCAAGCCGCCTGGGAAAGGAGTAAAAGTTGAGCATGACAGAGATTATTAGCGGCATGGCGCAGGAAACGGAACCAAAGAAAATAAGAGATGACCGACAGCGTTATAAAGGGATATGCCCGATCTGCGGAAAAGAAAACTGGATTTGCAAAAGCATTGCCATGGAGATAGGAATCAACAGCGGTCACGGTAGCTGCCTGGGGTGCGGTACCTTTATGCACATTCAGTTCAACACGGAACGCCAGGAGATGGATTTGGAACCGTTTGAGGAATATGTAAAATGTGAGCAGGCCAAGCGTGATGCGGATGCAGTGGCAGAAAGCATGGGATATGGAGGGCTTTTTGGGAATGATGAATAAAAGCAAGATAGAATGGTGTGATTTCACATGGAATCCGGTCACTGGATGCAAGCACGGTTGCCCTTACTGCTATGCAGCCAAACAGGCTGCCAGATTTTCCGGAAACATGATGATCAATAAGGCTTCTCCACAGCTTGCACGGCTTTCGGACGGTTTATGGGAATTGCAAAAACCGTTTAGAAATGAGACGGACAGGGTGACACCGTTTCCAGTAGGATTTGAGCCGGTACTACACACATATCGGCTGCCTATGCCAGCGCAGAAAAAGAAACCAGCGGTTATTTTTGTGGTGAGTATGGGAGATTTGTTTGGGGACTGGGTGCCGGACGAATGGATCCAGAAGGTATTTGAAGCGGCGCAAGCTGCCCCGTGGCACACATACCTTTTCCTGACAAAGAACCCGGAGCGATACATAACAATGGCGGATGCCGGGAAGCTGCCGAAACTGGAAAATTTCTGGTATGGTACAACAGTGACACGGTCAAACCAGCAGTATGCCTGGTTTGAGCCTGGTACATACAACTGGTTTTTAAGCATTGAGCCGATACAGGAGGATTTCGGGACGGTTGGAGCAGCGAGAGAAGCAGCCCCACCGTGGATCATTGTCGGAGCAGAGACTGGTCAGCAGAAAAATAAGACTGTGCCGCAGCCGGAATGGGTGCAGCATATTCTGGATTTTGCCAAGGGACACGGGAGTAAGGTATTTTTGAAAAATAACCTGGCACCGTACTGGCCGGGAGAATTATCCCAAAATACGCCAGAGGGCATACACCTGGGATAAATACAGTGAAAATTGTGTATAATGTAAGCATTTTGGGGTGCTGTGCGTGGATAAGCATAGCATCCCATTGGAGGTCAATATGAGAGCAGTGGGATATTTTGATTGCGCGTTAATTACAAAAGAGATGACAGATTTTTTCCACGGGGCAGGGTATACACATGTACTTGTATATGCGTGTAAACCCTGTGGTACTGTGGATATTGCCATTCTTGGAGGGAGATTGAGACCGCCGACACGGGAGCAGATTTGTAGATTTAATGAACTGAAAATACAGGGAGTGTGTTATAGCGTGAGCAGAAACAAATTTCTGTTTGGGAGAAAAATTACTTTATGGAGCAATAAACACTGGGATGTAGATTAAAGGAGGGAGCGGAATGTGGTATGCTGTAATTTTTGTGATAGGAATACTTACGGGTGCTGTAAGCGTTGTGACATACGCCCTGATGGTAGCAAACACAAGGTATGAGGAAGCTGCAAAAAAGAAAAAAACTAACGCGGACATGATGCGGTTGGCGGATAAACAACAGGTAACAAAGGCTATGAAAAGGCTGTATGGGAAAGTTGCAATGCTGCTGACTCCATTACTGAAGGAGGCACAGGAAAAGAAAATTGAAGAATGGCTAGAAAAGGAGGCGGATGCGGAATGGAAAGAGTAACAGATCAGGAGATATGCGGCGGTTGCTGGAATGAAGAGTGCAGAACGGATGAAAAACTCCGGGAAGAAAAAGTGGAGATATGCCGACATATGAAAGAAGAGGATGAAAAAGAAGTGAAGGGCACCAGTATGGAACCTGGAAGCCTGGCCGATATTTACGCCACAATGTCCATGAGAGCCACGCAAGAAGCCGTAAGGGTGGGAGTGGAAGCCGGAACCAGAGCGGCAGAGGAACGTCTGGAAAAGGGAAGAAAGGAGTATGCCAAGGGGAGATTGAAACGCAGGCAGCACAATACCCGGTTGCTTCTGGCAAATTATCGGAATTTAAAGGAACATGTGGCAGGGGCTGTATACAACGGCAGAAAGGCTAATGAGAAGGCATTGGAAATCCTGGAGGGATTGGATGAATTTGAGTATGAAGATAACTATGTGATCAACAGCATTAAGCAGAGCCAGCAGCGTACTATGATTATCCTGACCCACATTGATGCTATGCTGAACCTGTACCGCATAGCCTGTGAGCAGAGCGGCAAGCCGGAGGAAATGCGCCATTATCGTATTCTGTACGCTGCGTATATCGATCCGGAGCGGAAAAGTGCAGAAAAAATTGCAAAGGAAAATGATGTAGAAAAGCGCACCTACTACAGTGACATTAAAAAGGCCATAAAGCCGCTTTCTGCCTTGCTTTTCGGGATTGACGGGGTGCGGTTGACATAGTGCTTGCACGGTGCAAAAAGTGGACATTTTCAATGCACTGCATAAGTGGTAAAATTGATAGAGTGGAGGAATGGAGATATGGCAAAGAAAAAGAGCACAGAGAACTATTTCAGCAATCTGGCTGCATACCAGACTGATGCGGAACCGAGAGCCGTCACGCCGGAGGGGGTCCCGGTTTTTTGTGCTTTTGATGATATGGTGCCTATCGGCAAGGTGGTGCCGAATCCAGGCAACCCAAACACCCATCCACCAAAGCAGGTCGCACTGCTGGCTGCCATTATAAAGGGGCAGGGGTGGAGGAAACCTATTACAGTAAGCAAGCGCAGCGGCTTTGTTGTAACCGGACACGGACGCCTGGAAGCAGCACAGTCCATGCAGGCCAGCGTTGTGCCTGTTGAATACCAGGAATATGCCTCTGAGGCAGAGGAGTACGCTGATCTGATGGCAGACAACCGTCTGGCAGAGCTGAGCGAAATGAACACCGCCGCCCTGGCAGACATGCTGCAGCAGATGGACACCGGAGAGATACCGTTGGAAATGAGCGGCTACACAGAGGAGGACCTGGAAGATCTGCTCAACGCCCTGGGAGGTGTGGACGATACGGAGAACAACGGGGAGGACACTGTACCACCACCAAAAAACATCCCTATGACCCACGCCGGAGACGTTTGGCACCTGGGGCAGCACCGCCTGATTTGTGGCGACAGTACCAAGCCAGAAACCCTGCATAAGCTGCTGGGGGACGAGCTGGCACAATGCGTGAACACTGATCCACCGTATGGCATAAGCCTGGACGGAGGCGGCGGGCATGGTAAGAGACAGAAAGAACAGATCGCAGAGAACGGCATGATCGCAAACGACGAGCTGACCGACGACGACCTCCTCGGTAAATTGCTGATTCCGGCATTTAAGAACGCCGTGAAGTACAGCAAGCCAGACGCTGCATTTTACATTTACCATGCAACAGACACCCGCAGGGACTTTGAGGACGCCATGACGGCGGCAGGCCTGCTGGAAAAGCAGTACCTTATTTGGTTGAAGAACAACCACAACCTGAGCGGTACCGATTACCTGAGAGATTTCGAGCCTATGTTTTACGCAGAAAAAGCAGGGCACACGGCCAAGTGGTGCGGAGATCGCAGCAACAACACCTGCTGGAAGATAACCCTCCGGGATGATGCAGGCATGGCAACCACCCTGAGCGGTGGCATTGTTGTGACTGATGGAGCAGGAGGAAAGGCCTTTATTTCTGACAAGGTACCAAAGGGAAAGAAAATCCGATACCTGAGACTGCAGGAAGATAAAAGTGTTTTCCTGTACCCGGAAGATAAGCAGGGAGCCGTTTGGGAAGTGGCAAGAGATACGGCGACATTCCACCCGACGCAGAAGCCGGTGGAACTGGCCACCAGGGCGATACTGAACAGTTCGGATCCGGGAGACATTATCCTGGACCTGTTTGGTGGTTCCGGCTTTACGCTGATCGGCGCAGAAATGACCGAGAGACAGGCCAGACTGGTAGAGTTAAGCCCGACCTATTGTGATGGAATTATTCGGCGGTATGTGAGCTATACCGGCAACGCTGGCGTGACATGCACCAGGGACGGCAAGGAATACGCATACGTGCAGCTGAATGAGGAAAATATAAAGGCAAATATGCCGGATCCGGAAGAAACGCCGGAATCTGCTGAGGACAAAAATGTCCCTGGCAAAGAGTAACACCTGAGAGGGCGGCCACTATGGCCGTTCTTTTTTATGTTTTGAAGAAAGGAGGGAGCGCCACATGGCAGCAAAGAGAGACGCGCCTGAGCTATGGGAGCAGCAGGAGGGCGAAAAGCTGCAGCATTACCAAAAGTTTTGCCAGTACCGAGATATGCCATACGGTACCCAGGGACGGGAACCGGAGAAGAGAAGCATCCGACGCCTGGCAGATGCTATGGGAATGAAAAGCAAAAGCAGCATTGAGAAGCTGAGTACACAGTGGAACTGGGTAGAACGCGCAGCGGCCTATGATGTTTACATGACCGAGCTGGAACGCTTTAAGAATGAGCAGGAAATCAAGAAAATGCACGATCTACACGCAAAACTGGGCGTGCAGCTTCTGAACAAGGCCACCCGTGGACTGATAGCCCTCCCGGATAATGAATTGTCTGCACAGGACATTGCCCGACTGGCAGACGTCGTGAAGATAGAGAGAATGAGCCGCGGCGACAGTGCGGAGAGCATAGCCGTGAGTGCAAAGGCGACCGTTGAGCATAGCGGCGGCCTGGAATTAAGCGGCAGCATTCCGGACATGTCCGACCTATCAGACGAGGAGCTGGAAAGCCTTGAGCAAATACTGGGAAAGCTACATAAATAGCAGCCAGTTTGACCCAGGAACCCTGTTAAAAGGGATTCGCAGGGAACGGGCAGAGCGGTCCCTATCGGAGTTTATACAGCAGTCCTGGCCGATTATTGAGCCAGGCACAACGTATATACCGAACTGGCACATTGATCTGATATGTGAGTACCTGCACGCTGTTAAAGACGGGGAAATAAAGCGACTTGTGATAAACATCCCACCCCGACACATGAAAAGCATAAATGTAACGGTGTGCTTCCCCTGTTGGACCTGGACCCAGGCACCTGAGAAAAGATTTATTAAGGTTTCGTACAGCGATTCCCTGAGCCGTAAGCACAACGTACTAAGCCGTGATATTATACAGTCCCCCTGGTACACTGAGAACTGGGGCGACATTGTAAAGCTGAAAGACGACGTAAACCGGCAGAACGAATTTAAGAACACCCACCAAGGTATGATGTTTTCGACCTCTGTCGGCGGTGCACTGACCGGCGAGGGCGGCGACATAATTATAGTTGACGACCCACAGAACCCGCTCATGGCCAACAGTGAGACTGAGCGGCAAAATACCATAGATTTTTTCAAGAACACATTGCAGACACGATTGAACGACCCGAAGAACGGCGCGATCATTATCGTTATGCAGCGTTTGCATGAGATGGACCTGACCGGTTATGTACTGGCAGAAAACCTGGGCTATGAACATTTGTGTTTACCAGCTGAGGCAGAGAAAAAGACAATAATAACATTCCCGAAAAGTGGAAAGCAGCTTGTGAGGGAAGAGGGGGACATCCTGAACCCCCAACGATATGACAAGGAATCCCTGGCCGGACTGAAAAAGAGCATGGGCTCTTTGCAGTATTCTGGCCAGATGCAGCAGCGACCAGCACCGGCAGACGGTAACGTATTTAAAAAGGCGTGGTTGCAGCATTATTACACCATGGCCCCGCACTGCAATATGATCATACAGAGCTGGGACCTCGCATTTAAGAACAGCGACGGCAGCGCCAAGGTTGCCGGTTATGTGGTTGGGCGAAGTGGCCCGAACATTTACGTTTTTGACCTGGTAAATGACAAAATGAGCTTTACCCAGTCGGTAAAAGCTATCCGGGACATGACAGCGAAGTGGCCAAAGGCCAGGGCAAAGGTTGTGGAGGATAAAGCGAACGGACCGGCGGTCATGGACGTGCTGGACAAGGAAATCCCCGGAATGGTGCCATACAACCCGCGTGGCAGCAAGGAAGAGAGAGCAATATCGGTTACGCCGTACTTTGAGGCAGGAAACGTATTTTTCCCGGACCCGAACACGGCGTCATGGGTTGCAGATCTGCAAAAAGATTTACTGATGTTCCCGAAAGGGGTTTACAAGGACACGGTTGACGCCCTGGTGCAGGCCGTGTTGTATTTGATGGACAAGCCATCCCAGACAGGACCGCCAGCTGAGGCAGTAGCAGGCGGCATGAGCAGTTATTGGAGAGGAAAGTGAGGTGCAAGGCTATGGGAATGGGAAACAGAAACGCTGCAAACGGCAGCATGATCGCTGGCATGGGCGGTTTTGGTTGTATGTATTACAATGCAACCGGAGCGGCTACCAAGTACGAACCGGAGGCGGAGAACCGCCACATTGTTGCGGTGCAGGCCCTGACAGATACCACAATCAGAACCGTGGGAGCTTCCTGGGACGCCCCGGCGGCGGTTGATGGCGTGATTTTGACCGCAGGCAACTGTTTATACTTGAAAGCGGCCAGCGTGACAATTTCGAGCGGTACCGGAATTATGTACTATGGATATGGCCAAGTAACAGAGGCAGGTGGGGAATAATGAGCCTGTCACTTATGAACCGGATCAACCGGAACAATAAGACCGGCAAGGGAGACGGCAAGAACATGGACAGAAACGCCTCCGTGCAGGTTAAGGTACAACAGACAGCGCAAAAGCTGCTGTATAAGATTTGTGGACGGAAAGGAGGGCTGTCATAGTGGCAACCACAGCAGGAGAAATCGGCCGCATAGGGCAAAAGCGCTATGGCGGCTTTTTTTACGAGGAATTTTTAAGGGAACTCCAGGGCCGCAAAGGTGTGGAGACATACCGGGAAATGGCTGACAATGACGACGTGATCGGCGCCATCCTGTTTGCCATTGAAATGCTGATACGGCAAGCCAACTGGACTATACAGCCAGGAGGAGCCGAAAAAGTGGACGAAGAGGCAGCAGAGTTTGTGGAGAGTTGCATGGATGATATGCAGGACACCTGGACAGATACCATTTCGGAGATTCTGTCCTTTTTGACATACGGGTGGAGCTACCACGAAATTGTGTACAAGCGGCGTTGCGGTAAAAACCGGGATAGCCGCCTAAATAGTAAGTATGACGACGGGCTGATCGGATGGGCTAAGCTGCCGATTAGATCGCAAGAAACGCTGTACCAGTGGGAGTATGACGACAACGACAACCTGACCGGTATGACGCAGATGCCGCCGCCAAACTTCGGTTTGTACACGATACCGATAGAAAAAGCCCTGTTGTTCCGGACAAAGAGCCGGAAGAACAACCCGGAGGGGCGCAGCGTACTGAGGAACGCATACCGGTCCTGGTACTTCAAACGCCGCATACAGGAGATTGAGGGAATCGGTATAGAGAGAGATCTGGCCGGCTTCCCGGTGCTGACTGCACCAGAGGGCATGAATATATGGGACACGGATGATCCGGACATGGTAGCCATCCGCGCCGGTATGGAGGCCATTGTTAAGAATGTACGCCGGGATAGCACTGAGGGCCTGGCGCTTCCGAATGGCTGGCAGTTCCAGCTGCTGAGCACCGGAGGCCGCCGCCAGTTCGATACCAACGCGATCATTGAGCGATATGACACCCGCATGGCAATGACCGTGCTGGCAGATTTTATTTTCCTGGGGCACCAGAGCGTCGGCAGCTTTGCGCTGAGCAGCGACAAAACAGAACTGTTTTCAATGGCAATAGGCGCATACCTTGATATTATTTGTGAGGTTTTTAATAACCAAGCAATCCCACGCCTGATCAACCTGAACGGCGAGCATTTCAGTGGCATTACAGATTACCCACGCATGGAACACGGCGACGTTGAGGACGAGGACATCGAGAAGCTGGCCAACTACATAAAAGAAATGACCGGCGTCGGCATTTTAACGCCAGATAGCCAGTTAGAGGACTATGTAAGAGAAGCAGCACACCTGCCTGAGCGCCTGGAAGATGATACACCCGCGGTACCGGCACCGGGAGGAGAAAACCCAGGAAATACGCGGCAGAGGCAGCAGACAAAACCGCAACAGCAGCGTAGCAGCACGGTTGACCCTGGAGGGAAAGAGGAAGATCCGGACGGAGTGACCGAGGAGGACATACAGGCCGTTGAGGAAGCAAGGAAGAGACTGGGGAGGGACCCATAATGCAATTTAAGAAGATACGGATCCGCAAAGCGACTGGCAAAAAGAAAAGCCAGGGCGGACAAGATGCGCTGAACAAGCTGAACAGCTTCCTGAACGCGGCGTCCGCTGAACCGGCATATATTTTGCATAGCACATGGACCAACCAGCAAAATGCGATTACCTACAAGGAAATCCGTGAGGCTATAATGAACGGCCACATGAGCGAAAGCACTTTCCAACAGTGGCAGCAGGATTATAGCAAAATGGTAAACGACACGCTGGCACCTGTATGGGTTAAAGCCATGGAAACGGCAAGTCTGGGCGTGCAGGA
>OBYZ01001312.1_pt1 | contig 10404 bp, 10 predicted proteins | sample 1501501 | NCBI WGS metagenome assembly OBYZ01 (sample SAMEA2580213, study PRJEB22360) | human gut metagenome | biome: human gut; feature: human-associated habitat; material: faeces | place: Denmark | collected 2008/2010
GTCGGTTCGTCTAAAAAGAGGATTTTAGGTTTATCAATCAAACAAAGGACAAAAGCCAGAAGACGTCTTTGACCACCTGAGAGTTTGTCCGCAAACTGCTGGTACTGGTCTTCCTTAAATTGCAGGAGTTCCTGAACCTCTTGATTGGTCAAGGGATTATCAGAAATAGATTGGAAGAAGGCAATCAGCTCTTCCACTTTTAAACTATTTGGAATGGTATTTTCCTGAAGGAGAACCGCAATTTTATTTTTGGCCTTACCTGCCTTACCATCAATGAGGACCTGACCACCGCTGGGCTTTTTATCTCCAAGAATACAAGACATCAAGACAGTCTTACCCGCCCCATTAGGTCCAATCAAGGCAACACAATCTCCCTGATTTATCTCAAAACTAATATCCTCTAAAATGGTCTTTCCCTTGATTCTTTTTCCAAGGGATGTGACTTGAATAACCGTTTCACTCATACCTGTGATTTCCTTTCTTTTGTATAGGAACCATGCTAATTGACAATAGAGCTGATATCATTGGACTCCCTTAATACTCCACTTCCAACTCCGTACAGAAGAGACTTCCGCTCAGATGAAGTCTCGTTTCAACTTGCTCGAAATCAGATTCGAAACGATCCACCTTCACAGATGACAGAGGATGTGAAATTCCAGTGGTATCCATGACACAGCCGTGAGGAAGTCGGATATGAACTTCACCAAACTTTGCATCAAGATGAACAGCTACCCGATCTGACGCAAATTTGGCCTGACTCAAATCCAACCAAAGCTCACCAAAAGCTAGATTCATATCAATCGTTTCGACTTCTTGAGAATAGATACGATACCTATCCTCAGCCATATAGGTCTTAACAGAAATATGAGGCCCCTCTTGGTCATTCTTATTAACCTTATAGTCTTTAGTGAGACCCTTCTTTTGACTACGACCATAAAAAAGCTCTAAGGCCAAACCAATGAGAAAGATACCGCTAAAGAGATTCCACTGTGCAAAATCAAGGTTTAACAAGTCATGAACATAGGGTGATAAGAAGGCCAAACCAAGAAAAACGAGGAGAGGCCGCCTATTCAGGATACCAAAACAAAAGAAGGCCACGAAGAAAACCAGATTATAATTGACCATGATCCAAAAATCTGGAATAAAGGCACTAGCGATAAAACAAGCTGCTAGTAAAAGCAATAAGAAAGACCGAAGATTAAACCGTTGCATAAGAAGACTCCTTTCTAAAGAAATGATTGCAATTTTCCAATTATTTTCACTATCAGTATAGCACTATTTGTAAACGTATTCAATGTTATATAAGAAGGAATTGCAAGAAAAAAAGAGCTTTCGCCCTTTCATCATTTTTCAATGTTTGACAGTTACCTGTCCAAAGGATACTGAGCCTGTTAGAGAAACTGTAGTGCTAGACAAGTCTCGCTCTCCCAGACTATCGTAGCCTTTCACTCCTGCTAGGCTTGTATGAAGCCCATGTGTATCCACTTGCCAATCCTTAGGCACTCGAATGACAACATGAGAAAAATTGGCCTGAACCACAATCTGAGGTCGGTCCGTCATAAACTGAGCCTGACGCAAATCTAAAGTCAAACGTCCAAAATCGGCATTGGCATAGACAGTTTCGAGGTTTTGTGAAGTCACCACCTGAACAGACTCTGAAAATAAGGTCTTAGCAAAAATCTCTCGCTCATGTTCTTTAGAAACCTTGTAAGAGAAGTTCTTTTTATAACTTGGCTTGCTCAAACGGTCCACCGCAATTCCCAAGATAAGAATCCCTACAAACAGGGTCCATTCTGAATCTAAAGAGGTCATGAATATAGGTTGATAGAAAAGCCATTCCCAAGAAAAAGAGAAATTTCCCCTTAGATTGCCAACTCAAAAGCACAAAAAGCAAGGCCAAAATCAACTTATAATTAAAGGCCAAATACAAATCTGGAATAAAGGCTGTCGCGATAAAATAGGCAGCAATGATAAGTAGGGTGATAACACCTGCATTAAAGCGTCTCATAACAGTTCCTTTCTAAATCCTATCCTTGAGTTTTTCCACAAAAAGGTAGGCTGCTGGACAGAAAAGCGTATTTTTAATAGTCAGATGATTGATCTGATAGATTTTCTTACGGTCTGTGTGAGGAAAGGCTGCACAGGCCTTAGGACGGACATCATAAATATCACAGAGATTATCAGGCCCCAAGAATGGACAAGGCATAGACTTGAAGACCTTATCCCCATCCTCATCTACCTGCAAGTACATCTCCTCAAAGGCAGGTAACTTCATGCGAAAATGCTTGGCAATGCGAGTGATGTCCTGTTCTGTGAAGTCTGGACCAAGCGTCTTACAGCAATTTGCACACTGGGTACAATCAATTTCTTGGAAGACTTCATTGTGTACCTGCTGAACAATCTTATCTAAATTTTTAGGAGCCTTCTTCTTGAGTTGTGCTAGAAACTTTCGGTGCTCCCCTTGCTTTTGACGTGCCAATTCCTCATAACGTTTGACATCAATAGTCTGTGACATGTGTTTTCTCCGATAATTTATAATTCTGTCATCTATTATAGCATAAAAGAAATAGAGCCTAGCTTGAACTAGACTCTATGTTAGTTACATCGATACAATTCTACGATAAGAACGCGACGTTAGGGCGAAAACCAAGACATAGGCTAGGAAGAATACGCCACAAACAATAATAGTGACCACTAACATAAGATCTGGATTGAGAACCCCAATAACACGCACAATCAAACTAATCATATGGTAAGCAAAGGCTAAGTGTGTAAAGGCAAAAATCAAAGGGAGGAAAAAGACAGTAAGAACTTGTTTACGAATGGTTTTCTTGACTTGTTGGTCGTCTAACCCAATCTTTTGAAGAGTAACAAAGCGCTCACGGTCCTCATAACCTTCAGAAATCTGTTTATAGTAAATCACGAGAACTGTGCCAAGCATAAAGATAATGGATAAGAAAATACCGATAAATAAGGTTCCGCCAACAAAGCCATTTAGCATCCCTTCTACATCATATCGGCTATTAGCAGTGAGGTTAGGCCCAGGGACACCAGTAGTTTGTCCAGCTAACTGTTGCGTTTCTTTATCCGTGAGTTTGTCTAGCAAATCTGAATTTTTCTTGGCTTCATGTGTAGGGTCTTTGACGTTAACACCAACATAAGTAGATTGAGTGGTTGCTGTTCCTTTGATACTTTCTTTAAAATTATCCATATCAGGAACGACAAGGTAGCTATAATCAGAAACTATGGTTGTAAAGATATTAGGTACTTTACCTTTAATAAAGTCATTAAGGCTTTCCTGAATCTGGTAGTTTTGACCATTGATAGAGACACTCTTTTGATCTTTCAATATTTTATTTTTAGTAAATAAGCCAACTTGATTTGAAGTCAGATTGAGGTCTTTACCTGTTAATTGCTTATAAGTTGCTTGTGAGAAGACAAGAAAAACTGACTTTGGTAGAACTTTTCTTTCATTCTCAGAAAAGATGGTTAGCTTGTTTTTTTCTTGTTCTTTGATACCAAAGTAGAGGTAAGTTACTTCCGTTTTTCTATTTACCTGATTTCCCGACTGTGATAAGAAATCATCCATAACCTTTTGTGTACTTGTTACATCTACATTCGTTCCGGTAACTGAGTACTCATGTGGAGCAGCACTGGCCAAATAGTCTTTTTTTCCAGCATAGATACTTGCAGCACCTACAAGCGTCACCAGAACCATACTTGAGAGGATAGCAATGGTAGCAAGCCCAACTGCGTTTTTCTTCATTCGAAAGACAAGGTTGGAAATGGAAATCATATTATTAGGCTTGTAATAGTAGCTTTTCTTCTTTTTCAAGAGTTGTAGAACTACTGTTGTCCCAGCGTTAAAGAGAAGATAAGTCCCTAAAATGACCAGTAAAACAGCTAGGAAAAAACTGATAATAGCCGTTACTGGATTCTGAACAGAAAGAGCAAGATAGTAACCATATCCCATAGTCCCAAGTCCTAAAAGGGTTTGAATAACTAGGAAGCGTCCTTTTTTCTCACCCTTAAGGCCATCTTTAGTTAATTGTAAAGGATTAAGCCGTAGTAATCGGAAACCATTTACCAAAACCAACAAACTAAAAATACAAGCAAAGATGACAAGAACAATAGGAATTGTCATTACTTGAAAGGTCGAAACCAAACCAGTACTTTCACCGATAAGCCTTTGAAGAAAAGCATAAATGAGTTTATCGAATAGCGCCCCTACACCTATACCTAGAAGCAAAGTCACAAAACCCATAATCATCGTTTCTTTTAAAATCATGCTAAAGAGGTGACGTTTCTCTAAGCCTAGCACACTATAGAGACCAAGCTCCTTTGAACGATTTTTCATGACAAAGCTGTTGGCATAAAGAACAATAATCCCAGAGGATAGGGCGACAATCCCAAGTCCCAACCCCAAAACCATCTTGATAGCATCTGCCCCAGGTAAGTCATCCAGATGCGAATTAAGCGTTAAAGATGTAAAAATATAGGTAATGGCAATAACCAGAATAGTTGCCAATGTATACGGATAGTAAAGCTTACGATTTTTTATGAGATTGGACAAAGCCAGTCTATTGGTTAGACGAAACATATTAGTTCACCTCACTTGCCATTGTAGTTAGTGTATCGGAAATTTCTTGGAACATTTGATGTTCAGACTTATCCCCTTTGAAGATTTGATTATAAAGAATACCATCCTTAATAAACAAAACACGCTGCGCACGACTGGCGGCCGCTGTTGAGTGAGTTACCATAAGAATGGTCTGACCGCTGGCATTAATAGTTTCAAAGACATCCAAGAGTGCCGCTGAAGATTTTGAATCCAAGGCGCCTGTTGGCTCATCTGCTAAGAGGATTTCTGGTTTAGTGATGATCGCACGCGCAACTGCAACCCTTTGCTTTTGACCACCTGAAATTTCATAAGGGTACTTCTCTAGCAAGGAATGAATTCCCAGTTGACGACTGATAGCTTCAACTTGTGTCATCATTTGCTTAACTGAGCGTCGAGAAAGGACCAAAGGTAGCAGGATATTATCTTTAACTGATAGGGTATCTAAAAGATTGAAATCCTGGAAAACAAACCCTAATCTTTCACGACGGAAACTGGAAGCATCCTTATTTTTAATAGTTGCTGTGTCCATACCATTAAGGTAGACACGCCCTGACGTTGGTTTATCAAGCATGGCAAGAATGTTGAGCAGGGTTGATTTTCCTGAACCAGACTCACCCATAATAGCAACATACTCACCCTTCTCAACCGTAAAATGGATATCTTTAAGGGCTTCAACCTGATTTCCTTTGAAACGTGTTTTATAAATTTTTTTAACATGTTGAACATCTAGTAATGTCATAATAAGCTCCTTTATTAGTAGAATTAGGAGAGATTTTAGGAATCTCTTACTTAACTTCGATACCATTTTATAGAAAAAGCAGGGGCAAAACCATAACCCTTGCTTTCATTTGTCGTCTAATTTCTTACACTTTTGTAAGTTATCAATCAATGGCTAACTTCTTCTTTTGAAAATGAATGGAGACTGTGGTTCCTTGGCCTACTTGGGAGCTAATACTAATATCATGTCCAAGCTGATCAGCAATTTTCTTAGAAAGATACAGTCCTAGCCCAGAGGATTGCTGGGTCAGTCGGCCATTGTAACCTGAAAAGCCACGCTCAAAAACCCGTAGAATATCACTATTTTTAATACCAATCCCAGAATCTTTAAGATGAAGCCCATTATCTTTAAAGTAAATGTCAATGCCACCACTTTTTGTGTACTTCAAACTATTTGACAAGACCTGCTCTATGATAACTAAGAGCCATTTTTCATCTGAAACGACCTTAACATCTAAGTCATGTAGATCAATAGTCAATCCTTTTTGAATAAAGAAAAGACTATGTTTTCTAACTACTTCTTTAACCAAGTTCTCTAATGCAACCTGCCTCAGCTGCAAATCATCATGAAAATTCTCTAAACGTAAATACTGCAAAACCAAATTGGTGTAAGAATCAATCTTGAATACCTCTTGCTCCAAGAGAGCCCTCGTTTTACTATCCGTAATATCCCGAAGCAATAATTGACTAGCTGCTATTGGCGTCTTGATTTGATGTACCCAAAGCGTATAGTAGTCCATCAAATCTGTATAGCGCTTGCGCTCCTCCTCAGTCTGAGACATCTGGCTCTCCCTAGCACTTTCCAAAGTTTGGGTTAGGTAAAATTCTAAAGGACTTGATGGTGTGATTTCCTCATAGAGAAAGGCTAAGTTATAAGAGCGATAGGACCTAACCAAGTCCCAAATAACCATGATGATAGTCACAAATGTCATTATGGTCAAGGCGTAATAAAGAATATCTGCCGCCTCTTCAAATAAAAAAGCAAACAAGACCAATATGATTCCATTAAAGACAAATAAAAGATAGAAAGTCAGACGAGACCTAATATGGTATTTGATAAATTGACACTTACCCATCATGACGCAACCCGTAGCCAACACCTTTCTTGGTTTCAATAAAATCCTTCAAACCCACTGCCTCTAACTTCTTACGTAAACGAGCTACATTAACTGACAAGGTATTGTCATCAATAAAGAAGTCACTATTCCAAAGCTCCTTCATCAGGTCTTCCCGACTAACGATATTACCAGCATGATCGAAAAGAACTTGTAAAATCTGAAACTCATTCTTTGTCAAAGAAACGACCTCTCCCTGATAAACCAAATCCATGGCCTTAAGGTTCAGAATCACACCCATATATTCCAAGAGACTCTGATCCTTACCAAACTCATAAGAACGACGCAAAAGCCCTTGAATTTTTGCTAGGAGAACATTTTGGTCAAAAGTTTTAGTCACAAAGTCGTCCCCACCCATGTTGATTGCCATAACAATATCCATGGCCTGATCTCTGGAAGACAAGAACATAATAGGCACCTTGGAGACCTTACGAATTTCCTGACACCAATGATAACCGTTGAATAGAGGTAAACCAATATCCATAAGAACCAAGTGGGGCTCTACTTTTACAAAAATAGATAATACTTCCATGAAATCTTCAACAAGAACAACTTCGTAACCCCACTGTTCTAGCATTTTTTTGACTTGTTGACGGATAACCTCGTCGTCCTCCACTAATAAAATCTTATGCATAACTCTACCTCTTTCATTTCCCACTATTATAACAAAAATGCTATAAGAAACGACAATTCTCAGCAAATCTTACAATAATGTTAGATTGAATTTTCCAATTTTTAAAATAGTGCGTTTTCATAGGAAAAATCCTTTGAGTCTTCAAAGAAAATATAGTATTATAATAGAGTTGATGTTGGTTTATCACCAACCAACGACAGCTTCATCGAATAATGAGAACATTACTTATTTATGTCACGAATTGGCGTGACGTTTCTACAAGGTGCCGTAACACCTAACAATAAGTAAGTCATAAAGTCATCAAAAGATTTTACCGTCTTTTTATGATTTTAAAGGCTTGCTTGGCAGGCCTTTTTCTGTTATTCGATTGGTTTGATCTTTGTCAGAGTCTCAATGGAATCTGAGAAAATCAAAATACACTTTAGTTTTATTTTTTATAGGAGGTAATATGAAATTACTGGAAGACCGCATTCTCAAAGATGGGAATGTCCTTGGGGAGAACATCCTCAAAGTTGACTCTTTCCTTACTCACCAAGTGGACTTTGATCTCATGCGTGAGATTGGAAAGATCTTTGCTGAAAAGTTCAAGGATGCAGGCATCACCAAGGTGGTGACTATCGAGGCATCTGGTATTGCTCCAGCCCTCTATGCTGCTGAGGCTTTGGATGTCCCTATGATCTTTGCTAAGAAGGCTAAAAATATCACCATGAATGAAGGGATCCTTACTGCTGAGGTTTACTCCTTCACTAAGCAAGTGACTAGTACTGTCTCTATCGCAAGCAAGTTCCTCACTCCTGAAGATAAGGTTCTCATCGTTGATGACTTCCTAGCTAACGGCCAAGCTGCCAAAGGCTTGATTCAAATCATCGAAGAAGCTGGCGCACACGTCGAAGCGGTCGGTATCGTTATTGAGAAATCTTTCCAAGATGGTCGTGCCCTTCTAGAAGAAGCTGGTTACCCAGTCGTTTCACTTGCTCGTTTGGATCGTTTTGAAAATGGTCAGGTCATATTTAAGGAGGCAGACATCTAATGCAAAATAAAGAGAAACATTCGCAGGCGGCGGTCCTAGGACTGCAACACCTACTTGCCATGTACTCGGGATCAATCCTGGTTCCAATCATGATTGCTGGTGCCTTAGGGTATTCAGCTCATGAATTAACCTACTTGATTTCCACCGACATTTTCATGTGTGGTGTAGCAACCTTCCTCCAACTTCAACTTAATAAATACTTCGGTATCGGTCTTCCAGTTGTTCTTGGGGTTGCCTTCCAGTCAGTAGCACCACTTATTATGATTGGTGAGAAACACGGTAGCGGGGCTATGTTTGGTGCTCTTATCGTTTCAGGGATTTATGTTATCCTCATTTCTGGCGTCTTCTCAAAAGTGGCCAATCTCTTCCCCTCTATCGTTACGGGATCTGTCATCACTACTATTGGTTTGACCCTCATCCCTGTGGCTATCGGAAATATGGGAAATAATGCTGATAAGCCTACTGGTCAAAGCCTCTTCCTTGCAGCTATCACCGTTCTCATCATCCTTTTGATTAATATTTTCACTAAAGGATTTATCAAATCCATCTCAATCTTGATTGGTTTGATTGTCGGTACTGCCATCGCAGCAAGCATGGGCTTGGTTGACTTCTCACCAGTGGCTGCGGCACCTATTGTTCACGTGCCAACACCATTCTACTTCGGAATGCCTAAGTTTGAGTTGTCATCAATCATCATGATGTGTATTATCGCTACCGTGTCTATGGTTGAATCAACTGGAGTTTACTTGGCCCTCTCTGATATTACCAAAGAACCACTCGATAGCACTCGCCTTCGTAACGGATACCGCGCTGAAGGTTTGGCTGTTCTCCTTGGTGGACTCTTCAACACCTTCCCATACACTGGTTTTTCACAAAACGTTGGTCTTGTGAAATTGTCAGGTATCAAGACTCGCTTGCCAATCTACTATGCAGCTGGTTTCCTTGTTCTTCTTGGACTCCTTCCTAAGTTTGGTGCCTTAGCGCAAATCATCCCAAGCCCAGTCCTTGGTGGCGCTATGCTTGTTATGTTCGGTTTTGTTTCTATCCAAGGAATGCAAATCTTGGCACGTGTTGATTTCGCCAACAACGAACACAACTTCTTGATTGCTGCGGTATCAATCGCTGCAGGGGTTGGTCTTAACGGTAGCAACCTCTTCAACAGCCTACCAAATGCTTTCCAAATGTTCTTCTCAAACGGTATCGTCGTTGCAAGCTTGCTTGCCATCGTCCTCAATGCCATTTTGAACCATAACAAAAAAGAAAAATAACACAAGAACACCTGAGTCACTTGACTTAGGTGTTTTCTTTGAATTTAAAATCTTCAAGTTGTAAATCGAAAGAAAAGACCAATCAACTACTCTGTCTTGCTTTACTGAAAGTAGCTCATGCTATTTAATTCTTACGATTGACTTATTTTCAATTCTATAGACAGCATCATAATCTTCCAGATTGTAATGATGGGCAATTTCAATAATACTATTAGGCAACTGTTTCAAGACATTACTTATTTCTTTTGAACTTGCTGCATCTAAAGAAGACATCATCTCATCCGCAAGTAAAACCTGCTTTTCCCTCAAAATAGCACGTGCAATCTCAAGTTTTATGATTTGTCCACCTGAAAAGTTATCTCCAGTTAATTCATAGTCCAATTGATGACAACAAGCCTCCCATAGTCCAACTTTTTTTAGTGTTGAAATGAGCAATGAGTCAGAATAATCTTGATAAAGAGTTAGATTATGTCGCACACTTGTATGAAAGACATAGGGATTTTGATGAATAATTGCAATGTTATCTAAATTTGGAGTCAGCTCCCTTCCATCAATGCTTTTAAAAATGATTTCCCCACTATATGCCTTATCTTGTCCTGATATTAACCTAAAAAGTGTTGTTTTTCCAATACCACTATCACCAACTATAAGGTTATGCTGAGACAATGAAAAAGTAACCGTAACATCTCGAAAAATCTCTTGATTATCATAAGATTTAGTGACGTTTTTTAACTGAATTTCTTCTAAAGTATGTATGTGAAGCCCTTTTGAAGGAATTTCTGACTCACTTCCAAATGTCAATAATTTATCTTTTATCACTTGACTTGATTGAATACTTGCAATAGCCTCCAGAATCTGTTGTAAGGGGTTAATAAGATATGTTGAAGCAGACATCATAGCAATAAGTGTAGTAATTGAATTTTGTTTCATGACAAGACCAATCACAAATGGTCCAATCA
>OBYZ01001320.1_pt1 | contig 10353 bp, 7 predicted proteins | sample 1501501 | NCBI WGS metagenome assembly OBYZ01 (sample SAMEA2580213, study PRJEB22360) | human gut metagenome | biome: human gut; feature: human-associated habitat; material: faeces | place: Denmark | collected 2008/2010
ACCGCTCATAGTTTTCTTCAAACTTTTTCATGATACATGCAATCAATGCAGAACGTTTTATCGGGCTTTCCTTTTCCACACGCAATGAGGTCGCCTTTTCACAAAGTTCTTCCGGAAAAGACTGCATATTCACATTGATTCCGACTCCGATTACAACGTAGTTGATATAATCAACCTCTGCACTCATCTCCGTTAGAATTCCACATATTTTCTTCGTTCCAATCACAAGATCATTCGGCCATTTAATCCCGACTTCAAGTCCTTCCTGCTCTCGGATCGCCATCGCCGCACTATACGCCATCACCAATGTCAGCATGGGCGCTTTCGATGGCTCCATCGTCGGTCTTAAAAGCAGAGACATATAGATATTTTCACCCAGCGGAGATTCCCAAGCTCTTCCACGCCTTCCTTTTCCGGAATTTTGACGGTCAGCGACCGCTAATGTGCCATGTTCTTTTCCCTGTTCCGCCAGATGTTTGATCCTTGTATTCGTCGAGTCTGTCTCTTCATAATAAATGACATGCCTTCCTATACACTCTGTCTGCATCAGGCTTTCTATCTCCTCTTGTGAAAGCACGTCCGGACATTCCACAATTCGATATCCTCTGTTTCTTACGGCCTCAATCTGATACCCTTCATTCTCCAGCTGCTTGATTACTTTCCACACTGCCGTTCTCGATACCTGAAGCCGTTCACACAACTGCTGACCCGACACATATTCTTTACTTTCCCGAAGCATTTTCAAAATCTCTGCTTTCACAACTCGTCCTCTTTCTCTGCTTATTCTCCAAGTGTTGCGACCATAACCGCCTTGATTGTATGAAGACGGTTCTCCGCTTCATCAAATACTACTGATGCCTTTCCTTCAAATACATCTTCCGTCACCTCTTTGCCTTTCACCGCCGGAAGACAGTGCATGAAGATTGTTCCCTCTTTGCCGGTCTTGTCCATCAGTTCCTGATTGATCTGATAAGGACTTAAAAGCGCAATTCGCTCAGCCGCTTTATCTTCCTCACCCATAGAGCACCATACATCCGTATACAACACATCCGCGCCCTCAACTGCATCGATGGAATCTGTCACACAGACTGAGGAACCGGCTTCTTTTGCGTACCCTTCACACAAAGTAACCAGTTCTTCTCCCGGCCACAGTTTTTTTGGCGCAATGATAACAAAATCAACACCTACTTTCGAACATCCGATCATAAGGCTGTTCGCCATATTATTTCTCCCATCTCCAAGATATACGAATTTCAGCCCTTTTACATATCCAAAATGTTCTTTCATCGTCAAAAGGTCTGCAAGAATCTGTGTTGGATGATACTCATCTGTCAAACCATTCCACACCGGAACTCCACTGTATTTTGCAAGTGCTTCCACATGCTCATGTTTGAAGCCGCGGAATTCAATCCCGTCAAACATACGCCCGAGAACACGAGCTGTATCCTGAATGCTCTCCTTGTGTCCCAACTGAATATCATGCTCTGATAAATAAGTCGGAATACCGCCCTCATCACACGCACCCACGGTAAATGCACACCGAGTTCTTGTAGACGGTTTTTCAAAAATCAATGCAATGTTCTTCCCTTTCAGAGAATTTCCGGTAATTCCCTGTTTTTTCTTTTCTTTCAGATCAACCAGATACATAATCTCATCTGGAGTAAAGTCTTTCAGTGTCAAAAAATTACGTCCTTTTAAATTCATTTTACTATCCTTTCTGATTTCCATGAACACATGTACAAATCTTGGTAAATTAATCTGATCTCTGAGGCGCTCATATCTTCGATATACTGCCTCTTCTAATGCCTGTACCGTATAAATCTGATACTTTGGCACATGAAATAATTTTGCACTCGCCTCAAGCATTGCCATATAGAGTGTTTCATCGGAGAATCCATGAGACAATTTCAGCACAAACGCAATCTCTGCCTTCTCAATCTCACTCAAACCACTTAATATTTTTTCATAATACCACTCTTTTCGTGTTTGTTCAATATAGTAAATCGTTCCGGCAAGTCCATAAATCATCCGTTTCGCATCGTAATAGCCGATTTTTAGATTCTGTCTGCTGCGTTTTCCGTAAAATTCAATGATGCTTCCAAGTTTCACTCGCGGCGCAATCTCATACATCGTCGTATCCTCTGACAGCTTCACCCGCGGTTCTCTTCCCGGACCATAGATACGAATCTGTATCAGGTTCTTATATCCCCTTTTCGCAAGTGAGCCTGTCGGCACATTGTTGATGACTCCGCCATCCACATACGTTCTTCCATGCAGTTTTTCATTCTTAAATCCAATCAGGTATGCACTTGCAAGCAGAAAATCCTCCAAAAGCCCTTCCGGAATATCATGAATACTAAGATCCAGCTCCTTCATATCCGATATGGAAAACGTAAGCAGGCAAAATTCCATTCCAGACTCCCTTATCTTCTTCTCATCCACCATCTCATGGATCAGCTTCTTAAGCGGAGTGATATCAATCCCACCGTCTGACAGTCTCTTTTTCATCTCTGAAATCACTTCACCGAGTGTATTTTCTTTGTTGAACAACCGTTCCATCCATGCGTCATCTACGTCCATCACACGCGAAAATGTCATCTCACTCCAGATTTTTTCTGCCTGCTTTACATCTCCCATGCAGATCAATGCTCCATTTAATGCGCCAACCGAGGTCCCGGCTACCGCATTCACTTTCACACCTGCCTCCACAAGCGCCTTCCACGCACCAATCTGATAAGCTCCCCTTGCACCTCCGCCATCTAAAATCAATCCATACTCTTTCGTCAAGTCTATCTTCGCTTTCACGTTTTCTTCCCTCCTGATACCACAAAAGGGGCATGCTCTCGCACACCCCTCAACATCTAACCGTCTTTTTCCGCTCCGACCTCTACCAATGATTTCACAAGTCCTGCAACTCCCTGAATCTCAGATGGAATAATAATCTTCGTCGCCTTGCCGTCAGCCGCCTTTGCAAATGCTTCCAGACTCTTCATCGTAAGAACCGCCTCATCGGCACCAGCCTCTTTCAGGAAACGGATACCATCGGCATTCGCCTGCTGCACTTTTAAGATTGCCTCAGCTTCACCTTCAGCTTCTCTGATCATCTTTTCTTTTTCAGCTTCCGCACGGAGAATTGCCGCCTGTTTTTCTGCCTCTGCATCAAGGATTGCAGATTCTTTATTACCTTCTGCTACAAGAATTGTAGATTTCTTTTCTCCTTCTGCACGAAGAATCGCTTCACGTCTTTCACGTTCTGCTTTCATCTGTTTCTCCATCGCATCCTGAATCGCTGCAGGCGGAATAATATTTTTCAATTCCACACGATTAACCTTGATTCCCCAAGGATCTGTGGCCACATCAAGAGATGCTCTCATCTTTGTGTTGATTGTCTCTCTGGATGTCAATGTCTGGTCTAATTCCAAATCACCGATAATATTACGCAGTGTAGTCGCTGTCAGATTCTCAATCGCCATGATCGGATTGGCAACTCCGTAACAGAACATCTTTGGATCTGTAATCTGATAAAATACAACCGTGTCAATCCGCATTGTTACGTTATCTTTTGTGATAACCGGCTGTGGTGCAAAATCTACAACCTGTTCTTTGAGATCCACACGTCTTGCCACTCTTTCGATAATCGGGATCTTAAAATGCAAGCCAACTGCCCATGTCGCCTGATATGCTCCCAGTCTCTCCACAACAAGAGCCTGCGCCTGCGGTACAATCTTTACACATGATATCAAAAGACCTACTATAATGACTATGATAGCCACTAACACAACACTTGTAATGATACTTCCTACACTCCCTGCATCCATAATTTTACGCCTCCTTTAGTCTTACAATCAGTTTTACTCCTTGTATCCCTTCGATAGATACAACCGCGTCCTTCTCAATCACTTCGTGCGGTTCATCCGTCTTTGCAGACCACTCCTGTCCGTTTACTTCCACTCTTCCGACATTATGAAGTGTATCTACTGTCTCAATGACAACCGCCTTCTGTCCGATCAGGCTCTCTGCGTTCGTAAGCTTTCGTTCCTGATTAAAATATTTTATTGCGATTGGTCTTGTCAGGACGAGCAGTAAGATAGAAGATACGAGGAATGCCACAATCTGTACCGGTAAGCTAAATCCTACTATCGCCAAAATAAAGGCAACAATGGAACCTCCGGCAAACCATATCGTGGTCAGTCCAAGCGTAGCAATCTCAATCACTACAAGCACTACGAACAAAATAAGCCAGAAAATTGTTTGCATTACGAATCGCCTCTTTCCTTATTATTTCCATTAGTGTTTCTATTTTTTTATCTTACTATACTTTCCCTAATATTACAACTAAATTCAGCGTCCATAAGATTACATAAGATTACAATATCATTACAGAGTCATTAACAAAAATCACAGAAAAACACTCTTAATTGGCTACATACATCTGTCGATACGGATTTTTGCTGTCCGGTGTTACGACAGTAAACGGCGCCTCCAAAACTGTTTCGATATCATATCCGAACAAGTCGCAGTATTCTGACACATACGCCCGTAACTCCTCCATGTCTTGCGCCTCTGCCCTCTTTGCCGTCACCTGCCCCGGGAACGTTACATCTTTACAGTCCGAGCGCAAAAACATTTTTCCCCCATGCATTCCTGTGCATGGGAAAAATCCGACAATCTTCTCTTGCTCTGTTTCCAGACCAAGGACAACGATCACTCCGCCAGCCTGATATTCTCCGAGAAAACTTCCCGCTGTACCTCCGATAACCATAACCGGAACTTTCTCCTTGTATGCCTTCATATGAATGCCGGCACGATATCCGGCATTGTTCTTTACAAAAATCCTGCCGCCCCGCATTGCATATCCTGCCGCGTCACCGATATTTCCATGTATGACTATTTTCCCTTCATTCATAGTATCTCCGACTGCATCCTGGGCATTTCCGTAAACAGTGATCTCTCCGCCATTTAAATACGCGCCTAAGGCATTCCCCGGAACCCCTTCAATTGTGACGGCATGTCCCGACATTGCAGATGCGATAAAACGCTGTCCACAGCAATTTTCTATCGTCACATCCTCGTCTGCAAAACGCAGCTTCTCATTCAAAGTTTTATAGTCCATTTCCTTTGCATTTATCAACATAATTGCTATCACACCTCCGTTTTCTACTCTCCTGCATGAAAAATACCGAGAATCTCAAGCTCTTTTTCTGTCATACCAATGCCACGCAGCATCAGACGGTTGCCGCGAAGGACTTCAATAGAATTAATGCCCATGCCTCCCATCAACTCCTTAATCTCATGATTCCAAGCATGCATCAAGTTGACAAGACGGGCGCTTCCTTCATTTGGATTGAGGCGCTTCACCAGCTCTGGACGCTGTGTCGCAATTCCCCAATTACATTTCCCAGTCTGGCAAGTACGGCAAAGATGACACCCCATCGCAAGCAGTGCCGCCGTGGCAACATAACAGGCATCTGCACCTAAGGCGACTGCCTTGACAACATCCGATGCACTTCGTATTGAGCCGCCAACTACAAGGGATACGTTATTTCGAATCCCCTCGTCTCGAAGTCTCTGATCGACAGCTGCAAGTGCAAGCTCGATTGGAATTCCCACATTGTCACGGATTCTTGTCGGCGCTGCGCCTGTCCCTCCACGGAATCCATCTATCACAATAATATCTGCCCCGCTCCGTGCAATTCCGCTTGCTATTGCCGCAATATTATGTACTGCTGCCACTTTGACAATAACCGGTTTTTTATATTCTGTCGCCTCTTTCACAGAAAAGACAAGCTGCCGCAGATCTTCGATAGAGTAAATATCATGGTGCGGAGCCGGCGAGATTGCGTCAGAGCCTTCTGGAATCATACGGGTTCGAGAGACGTCTCCAACAATCTTCGTCCCAGGCAAATGCCCTCCGATTCCCGGTTTTGCACCCTGTCCCATCTTAATTTCAATCGCAGCTCCGGCATTTAGATATTCCTCATGTACACCAAAACGTCCGGAAGCCACCTGCACGATCGTGTTCTCTCCATAGCAATAAAAATCTTCGTGAAGCCCACCCTCACCGGTGTTATAAAAAATCCCCAGTTCAGAAGCCGCACGTGCAAGTGATTCATGTGCATTGTAGCTAATCGAACCATAACTCATCGCCGAGAACATAATCGGCATAGAAAGCTCTAACTGTGGCGGAAGCTCACAACGGATTTTTCCATTATCGTCTCTTACAATTTTCTGATCCTTTTTTCCCAGAAATACTTTCGTCTCCATCGGCTCGCGTAGTGGATCGATCGGCGGATTGGTCACCTGAGATGCATTAATCAGTATCTTATCCCAATATACCGGCAGTGGATTTGGATTCCCCATAGAAGAAAGCAGCACTCCTCCGCTTTCAGCCTGTTTGAAAATTTCCTTGATCGTATCATTTTTCCAATTAGCATTTTCCCGAAATGTCGCATCACTTTTCACAATTTTCAACGCCCTTGTCGGACATAGCACAACACATCTCTGACAATTGACACATTTTGTCTCATCAGCAACCATAATTCCGTGCTCCGCATCAAAATGATGCACTTCATTTGCACACTGCTTTTCGCACAGACGACAATTTATACAGCGATTATCATTCCGGATTACTTCAAATTCCGGATATACGAATTTATAACTCATTTACATGCACCGTCCTTTACTCGAATGATCACAGGTTCTCCGCCTGCAGGAGCCCAGATATTTTCCGCATGCGGCTCCATCGTCCGTATCGCCGCTTCCTCGCTGGCGATAAACACCTTGTCTTCTTTTTCACCTACCACCATAGACCGGAGTTTCAGTCGGTCATTCAATGCCATAAGACCTCCTTCAAACCCAAGAACAATAGAAAATGGTCCTGTGATCAAAAGACTGGAAAACAAGGTGCGCAGATAAATATGTTTCTCCTTGTCCTCCAAATCTGTCTTCCTTTCAATCGTGCTCCAAAACGGAGCTGCCACAACGCTCGCTGCCTCCTCAAGCGTCAATCCCTGCACACGCACCAGATAATCCATAATATATGTGATAACCTCTGTATCCGTTTGCAGCGTACATTTATAACCAAACATCTCTATAAACCGACGATTCGCATCATAGGAAGAAATCTCTCCGTTATGAACAATGGACCAGTCAAGCAAAGTGAACGGATGTGCACCGCCCCACCAGCCCGGTGTATTGGTTGGATACCTGCCGTGCGCGCTCCATGAATAGCCTTCGTACTTTTCCAATTTGTAAAATTTCCCCACATCCTCCGGGTAGCCGACGGCCTTGAACGTCCCCATATTCTTTCCACTTGAAAACACATAGGCGCCTTTGAGCTCTGTGTTGATCTTCATAACTATCCGTGCCACAAATTCTTTTTCATCAAGCTGCATAGATGCCAGCACAGATTTGAGCGGTGCGACAAAATATCTCCAAATAATCGGTTCATCCGTAATCTCCGGAATCTTGCGTGTCGGAATAATCTCTGATTGTACGATTTCAAAATACTCTTTCAAAAATACTTCACAATCTTTTCTTGTTGTACGGCTGTCAAAAAACATATGCAGTGCATAAAACTCTTTGTATTCCGGATAGATTCCATAAGCGGCAAAACCTCCTCCAAGTCCATTGGAACGATCGTGCATCGGCTTCATCGCATTTGTGATCATCTCACCGGACATGCGTTTCCCCTCTTTTGAAATAACAGCTGCAATTGCACATCCGGACGGGATACGTACCTGACCTTCTAACTTCATATCATTGTTCTCCTTCCTGTGTGTAATGGTGTAAATATAAGATTTTAAGCAAACGAAAAGACGTCCATTCCGATCACTCCGGAACGAACGCCTTTGCTCATTTATCTGTGTTATACTCTTTTTCCACTTGCTTGTCAAGCTGATTTTTTCTCAAAAAAAAAGATTGACAAATGCTTTTTTCAGGTGTATAGTGCAATTCGTAAAGACAAAGGCGTTTTTGAGTGAAAGAACTCAGAGACGCTTTTTTGTTTTTCAATCTTAATTAAATCCTACTTGTTTGATAATGGCAAAGGCGTCTTAAATGTAAAAAAACATTGAGGACGCCTTTCCTGTTATTTAATGTAAACTCATCAATGATTTAAGGGAACACAAATGGAGGACATGCTATGAAAACGGTAAAAGATTATTTTGGAGATTTGGTATTTGATGACAGAGTTATGAAAGCAACCCTTTCCGCAAAAGTTTATTCTTCTCTCAGAAAAACTATAGACGAAGGATGTGAACTGGATATCAGCGTTGCCAATGCAGTCGCAACCGCTATGAAGGATTGGGCGATTTCCAAGGGAGCACCCCATTTTACGCACTGGTTCCAGCCACTGACCGGAATTACAGCAGAAAAACATGACAGCTTTATCACACCGTCACCTGACGGCGGTGTCATTATGGAATTTTCCGGCAAGGAACTGATCAAAGGAGAACCAGACGCCTCCTCCTTTCCAAACGGCGGTCTTCGCGCCACCTTCGAGGCAAGAGGCTACACTGCCTGGGATCCTACTTCCTATGCGTTCATCAAAGACAACAGCCTTTGTATCCCTACAGCATTCTGTTCTTATGGCGGATACGCTTTGGATAAGAAGACACCGCTTTTGCGTTCCATGGAAGCGCTCAGCAGACAGGCTATTCGTATTCTTCGCCTGTTCGGCAACGATTCCGCCAAATGTATCCGTTCATCCGTCGGTCCGGAGCAGGAATATTTCCTGATTGACAAAGAAATGTACGACCAGCGTCCGGATCTTTGTTTTACCGGTCGTACCTTGTTCGGAGCACGGCCTCCGAAAGGGCAGGAGATGGACGATCACTACTTCGGCGTGATCAAACCTCGTGTAGCCGCATATATGGAAGAACTCAACGAAGAACTTTGGAAGCTTGGAATTCTCGCAAAAACAGAACATAATGAAGTTGCACCTGCACAGCATGAGCTGGCGCCAATCTACACAACTACTAATATTGCAACCGATCATAACCAGCTCACAATGGAAATCATGCAAAAAATTGCTGCAAAGCATGGTCTTGTATGTCTTCTTCACGAAAAGCCATTTGCCGGTGTGAACGGAAGCGGAAAACACAATAACTGGTCAATTTCAACAGACAAAGGGCAAAACCTTCTTTCTCCCGGCGAGACACCTTATGAAAATGCTCAATTTCTTTTGTTCCTTTGTGCCGTTATAAAAGCAGTAGATGACTATCAGGATCTGCTTCGTATCTCCGTTGCGACTGCCGGCAATGATCATAGACTTGGCGCTAACGAAGCTCCTCCGGCTGTTGTTTCTATTTTTCTTGGAGATGAGTTAAATGCCGTATTAGAGGCAATTGAAAATGACACCCCTTATCAGGGCTCCAAAAAGACAAAAATGAAACTCGGCGTCGATGTGCTTCCGAAATTTAACCGGGATAACACCGACCGTAACCGGACTTCTCCGTTTGCTTTTACCGGCAATAAATTCGAGTTTCGTATGCTCGGTTCTTCAAACAGTATCGCATGCGCAAATATTATGCTCAACAGTGCGGTGGCAGAATCACTGAAAATCTATGCAGACAGACTGGAGCAGGCACAGGACTTTGAGACAGCGCTTCATGAAATGATCCGCAAGACCATCAAAGACCACAAACACATTATTTTCAACGGCAACGGGTATGACGACAACTGGATTAAAGAGGCTACTGAAAAGCGCGGGCTTATCAACTACCGCACAACCGCGGACTGTATGCCTCATCTGCTCGATGAAAAGAATGTCAAAATGCTGACCGGACAAGGTGTATTCTCCATCGCAGAACTTCAGTCACGCTGTGACATCATGCTTGATAACTATTGTAAATCTGTAATTATAGAAGCCAACACAATGGTCACGATGGCAAAAACGCAGATTGCTCCGGCTGTGGAAAGCTACGCCGCGCACGTTGCAGATGCGGCTGTATCCAAAAAGGCATTGGATGCAAATCTTGCTTGCAGTTATGAGACCAATCTTGTCAGAACACTTTCTACCCTGACTGACACGATTGCCGCAAAAGTAGATTTACTAAACGAGGCACTGCGCTCTCTTGAAACGGCAGAAGATATTTTTGCAGAATCTTTCCTTATCCGTGACCATGTACTTGGCTTGATGAATGAACTGAGAGCTGCCTGTGATGAGGCAGAAACACTGACTGCAAAAAGCTACTGGCCTTTCCCTACCTATGCAGATTTACTGTTCGGTGTAAAATAAATCAGACGGAGGTTACTTTATGTGTTCTATTATGGGTTATTGTGGCAGTAATGCCAATCTTGATATTTTTAAAAAAGGTTTTGACCGGACGATTACAAGAGGTCCGGACGACA
>OBYZ01001323.1_pt1 | contig 10330 bp, 7 predicted proteins | sample 1501501 | NCBI WGS metagenome assembly OBYZ01 (sample SAMEA2580213, study PRJEB22360) | human gut metagenome | biome: human gut; feature: human-associated habitat; material: faeces | place: Denmark | collected 2008/2010
ATTACTGTTTAATATTACCATGTAAATATACGAAATATAAACGAAATAAAACAATACTAAACAATTAATATTCAATTAAATAACAATAAGAAAAGTACATATACAATAGTAAATTATTTAATGCGTCGGCCCTGGATAAACAGGGTGTTCGTAGCCCACGCCTTGCCTGCTTGGAGACTACGCCTTGCCTGCTTGGAGCCCACGCCTTGCCTACATACAGGCTACGCTCCGGTTACATGCCACCTTCATGGTTAACTTTTCTTCTCTCGGAAACAATTCCCTGCATCCTTCTGTTTTTTATTCATTGAGGTAAAGTATTAAAGGTTTTTATCAGCTTCTTAATCTTTTATAAATAGGGATTTCCCTATTATTGTTTGGGGAAAATCTTCCGAAAAGCAACAATACCTTGCTTATCTTTGTAATGTGAATGAAAGGATTAAAAAATAAACCCATAAACCACAGAGATATGAAAAAGATTGTTTTTTTATTGTTGATTGCCTTGTGTCTCCCTATAGGTTTGATGGCACAGAGCTATGACGATGACCTCTACTTCATTCCTTCCAAAGAGAAGGAAGAGCCGGCACCAGAGAAGAAGGAACCGGTGAGGAGACAGGCCACGACGAATATTTATACGTCTCCGGGGACAACTGTTGTTGTTCAGGACCGCAAAGGAAATACCCGAGATGTGGACGAGTATAACCGCCGCTACGATGCACGTGAAAACGACTTCGAGATGGAGGATGACACCTTATATATTAAAGAGAAATCACGCCCGGATCTGGATGGCGAATGGGTGAACGGTGAGTTCAACGGTTCGCAGGACGATTACGAATATGCAGAACGCATCATCCGTTTCCGTAATCCGCGTTTTGCTGTAAGTATCAGTAGCCCGTTCTATTGGGATATTGTTTACGGAAGCAATTCATGGGACTGGAACGTATATACTGACGGCTTGTATGCCTATGCGTTCCCTACGTTCAGCAATCCGATGTGGTGGGATTGGCGCTATAATTCCTACGGTCCCGGTTGGGGTTGGGGATGGTCACGTCCTTATTACGGTTGGGGCGGATATTATGGCGGCTGGTACGGTGGTTGGTATGGTGGCGGCTATTGGGGTGGTCACTGGGGACATCACCATCATTATCCCGGGTATTATCCGGGTTGGGGTGGCGGAGGTCACTACTGGAGCAATAACAGTTATACCAATCGTCGGTCTTACGGAAACAGCGACCGGTATTCATCGGGTACTTCCCGTCGTACATATACCTCAGGAGATGCCTCCCGTCGCCCAAGTGCAGGTGGAACGAGCACTTCCCGTCGTACCAATGCTTCGTCTTCAAGCCGGGTTGTAGGTACACGTACCTCCGCCAGCAGTCGTCCGGGAGTAAGTACGGACAGGGGAGAAGCAAGCTCTTCACGTCGTTCTACCTACACACGTCCGAGCAGTACGCGCAGTACTTATAATAGTAGCTCGCGGACTGAGGTAAGCCGTCCTTCCAGCAGCTCTTCCTCCAGACCGAGCAGTAGTAGCAGTAGCCGTCCGAGTTCTACTTACAACAGAGGTAGCTCAACGCAGCCTTCCAGCCGTAGCAGCTATTCAAGCGGAAGTTCACGTTCGTCGTCTACTCCTTCTTCCAGCAGAAGTTATTCTCCCAGTAGCAGCAGTAGTTCGCGCTCCAGTGCAGGTTCATATAGTGGTGGTAGTTCCTCCCGTTCCAGTGGTGGTGGCGGTGGTTCCAGCCGTAGCAGTAGTAGCCGGAGATAACCGTAGTATTAACTTAAAAGGTAAGGATTATGAAAAAGATAATGATTATAGCGGCTGCCGCCCTGCTTGCAGGCAGTGCAAAGGCACAGACAATATACGATGCTGCTAAGTTTACTGGTAAGGACTTAAATGGAACCGCCCGTTTTGTCGGTATGGGTGGCGCAATGAGTGCTTTAGGAGGAGATATATCCACTATCGGAACAAATCCGGCTGGTATCGGAATCTACCGCAGTAATGATGTGATGACTACTTTCAGTTTCTCAGCCTATGGGATGGAGAGTACATACAAGGGACTTGACAATGTTTATAATTCAAAATGGGATAAGAACCGTGGAGGATTTGATAATATAGGTTTTGTGTTTTCTTCAAAGATAGGTAATCAGACGCCTCTGCGGTATGTGAACTTCGGATTCAACTATCACAAATCGAAGTCGTTCTATAAGAATATGGGCATGGAGGGATTGCTGAATACAGCACCTGGCGATGGTATTGTAACCCAAACCTACCAGATGGCTAATCAGGCGAATGGAGTGAAAGACAGTAAATATCTTGAAGGCCGTGAAGCTTTTCGCGACAAGGATTTGGGTTGGCTTTCCGTATTGGGCTCTCAAGGTCATCTAATAATTGAAGATGGAAAAGACCAATGGGGTGGAAACCTCTACAGACCGATGACTACCGATATCCCCTATGCTAAGTTTCACTCTGAGGAAAGAGGCGGAATTGATCAATATGACTTCAACGTATCGTTCAACGTCAATGACCGTTTCTATTTCGGAATGACAATAGGTGCTTATGACGTAGACTATAAGAAGTACTCTTCTTATGACGAGAACTATGGCGAGACAGGATATTTGCTGGAAAGCTGGAACAAGATTGGCGGTAGTGGATTTGACTTTAAGCTGGGAGCCATTGTACGTCCCATCGAATCCTCTCCTCTGCGTTTCGGTGTGTCTGTGCACTCTCCTACATTCTATAAACTTACGCTGACTACAAGCTCTCGTATGGTTTCCGATGTCTTTTTGGGTGATAAACTGACTCGGACCACCATTGATACCTATGACTTGGTGGGTGATATGAACCGCGAGTATAGTTTCCGTACACCGTGGACTTATAATTTCAGTCTCGGATATACAGTGGGCAGTAGCCTGGCTATCGGTGCGGAGTATGAATATGAAAATTATTCAACAATGCGCTTCAACTACCCCGAAGGTGATGCAATGACTTGGGAAAATGGCCAGACCAGTATGCTGAAAGGAGTTAGTACGGTTCGCGTAGGGGCAGAGTATAAGGTGATTCCGCAATTTGCTTTCCGTTTGGGATACAATTACAGCACTTCTGCCTTTAAGGAGGATGCTTTCAAGAACTTACCTATAAACTCAATAAGTACAGATACAGATTTTGCCAATGCCCAGGCGCTTAGCAATTATACCATCGGTATCGGTTATCGTGGCAGCTTGCTTTATGCAGATCTCGCATATAAATACAGTACTTATAAAGAGAAGTTCTATGCCTTTGAAGATATATATCTTAACAAGACGGACGTTACCAACACTCGCAGCCAGGTACTCTTTACCATCGGCATGCGTTTCTAAAAAAGAAGAGTTTCAATTGCAATTATAACTTTTGTGTGTGAAAAAGATCCCCGGAGAAATGCAGTACTCCGGGGATTCTTGTTTTATATAGCGTATACTTCTATGTTGCAACGCTTTATGTTACCATTTAGGAAAGATAATATTACGAGTCCTAAAGTACGTATTTAACAATACCTTAAAATGCATTTTAACGCTCCCTTAAAATGCATAGTTCAGATGTAAACTATGCATTCTTTGTCAGGCATAGTACGTATGATTCTCAGGAATGTTAATAGGATTAATCAATACTCCACTTTATCTTCCTTCTCCGCCCACTCTTCAAAAGCCTTGATAGCTTCATTGTGGAGCAGTACCTCCGAAGGCAATTTCCGGTCTGCGGGCTTCAATTCCAGTTCGTCATAAATAAATGAGTCGTCGAACCCTATATTCTTCGCATCCGTTTTGTTATTGCCATAATACATTTTATCCAGTCGTGCCCAATAGATCGCTCCCAGACACATCGGGCAGGGCTCACACGAAGTATATATTTCGTAACCGCTTAGGTTGAATGTACCAAGCTGGGCAGCAGCAGCACGGATAGCGCTGACTTCCGCATGGGCTGTAGGGTCGCAAGAGGCAGTTACGCGGTTTACTCCGGTAGCAATAATCTCTCCGTCTTTGGCAATAACAGCACCAAACGGGCCACCACCATTAGCGACATTTTCTTTTGAAAGCTCAATGGCTTTCCGCATTAATTCTTCCTTAGTCATTTCTTTTAAGATTTAGTTTTAAGGCAAAGGTAATCATTCAGACAATTCCCGGCAACCAAGTTCTTCTTTTATTTGTTGTTATATCATATTTTATTTAAAAACAATCAGCGTATGAAATTTGATATAGCAATCATTGGCGGAGGTCCCGCCGGATATACCGCTGCCGAGCGTGCAGGGGCCAACGGTCTGAGAACCGTACTGTTTGAGAAAAAAGCAATGGGAGGGGTATGCCTTAACGAAGGATGTATCCCAACCAAAACATTATTGTACTCCGCCAAAGTGCTGGATAATATAAAAGGAGCATCCAAGTATGGTGTTTCCGTCTCCGGGCTTCCCGCGTTTGATATGGAAAAGATTATCAACCGCAAAGACAAGACAGTGAAGAAGCTGACGGGAGGAGTGACAATGACGGTAACTTCCTACGGTGTAACGATTGTGGAGCATGAAGCCCTCATAGTGGGGGAGAAGGATGGGCGAATACACATTAGCAGTGAGGACGAATCGTATGAGGTGACCTATCTGATGGTTTGTACGGGCTCTGATACGGTGATTCCTCCGATAAAGGGGCTTACGGATGTAGATTACTGGACTTCAAAAGAAGCCCTGGAGTCGACGCAGCTCCCCCGGTCACTCGTCATCATTGGTGGTGGCGTAATCGGTATGGAGTTCGCCTCTTTCTTCAACAGTATGGGAGTGCGGGTAGCAGTGGTCGAGATGATGCCCGAAATTCTGGGTGCGATGGATAAAGAAACCAGCGCCATGCTCCGGGCAGACTATACGAAACGGGGTGTTAATTTCTATCTGAATACAAAAGTGATTGAAGTGGGTAAGGCAGGAGTTACAGTAGAGAGAGACGGGAAAACAACTGTACTTGAAGCAGATAAGATATTAGTAAGCGTGGGACGTAAAGCAAATATAGGCCAGGTGGGGCTTGATAAACTGAACATCGAGCTACACCGTAGTGGGGTGAAAGTAAATGAGCACATGCAAACCTCTCACCCGCATGTATATGCTTGTGGTGATATTACAGGCCATTCGATGCTGGCACATACTGCCATCCGTGAGAGTGAGGTGGCTATTAACCACATTTTGGGCGTAGAAGATAAGATGAACTATGACTACATTCCCGGAGTAGTTTATACCAATCCCGAACTTGCGGGGGTGGGGAAGACGGAAGAAGAGCTGATTGCCGGAGGGGTGAGTTACCGGGTACAGAAGTTACCAATGGTCTACTCCGGGCGTTTTATTGCCGAGAATGAATTGGGAAATGGGCTTTGCAAACTGATTCTTGATGAAGATGAGCATATCATCGGCTGTCACTTGTTGGGGAATCCGGCTTCGGAACTAATTGTAGTGGCAGGTATTGCCATCGAGCACGGATATACGGTAGAAGAGTTTAAGAAGAACGTATTTCCTCACCCCACGGTGGGAGAGATTTTCCATGAAACCCTTTTTGCCTGATGTTCTGCATAGACAACCGCTGTACGGATATCTATTTCAATCTGGCAGCAGAAGAATATCTGTTGAAGCAGAAGCGTGAGAACTATTTCATGCTCTGGCAGGCAACTCCTACGGTGGTTATCGGCAAACACCAGCGTGTGGAGGCAGAAGTGGATACGGACTACACGCAGCAGTACGGTGTGAGGATTGCCCGCCGTTTCTCCGGTGGAGGTGCAGTTTATCACGATGCGGGAAATGTCAACCTCACTTTCATAGAGACTGCTACTCAGCCCGACTTCAACTATTATCTGCAACAGACCATTGATTTTCTGGCAACAGTAGGGATCACTGCCAGTGCGGACAGTCGCTTAGGAGTGTATATCGACGGGCAGAAGATATCCGGTAGTGCACAGTGTATCCACAAAAACAGAGTGATGTATCACTGCACACTCCTCTTTTCTACAAACATCGAGGCATTGAATGCCTCGCTCAATGGCAGGTCGGAGCCGGAAGTACTGGCTCCCGGTTCTCACATAGTGCGCGCCGTGCCGTCAGTAAAAAGTGAAGTGACCAATGTGTGCAGGCATTTGCAACAGCCTCCGGATATGCGACGCTTTCTACGGCTCCTGTTTCATTACTTTTTGAGTGAGAATGGAGAGAATCCTATCTATCGTTTCACCCGTAATGATATAGAAGCTATTGAACGGCTGAAGCGTGGGAAGTATGCTACGGAAGCGTGGATTTGGGGGAATTGACAGGGGACAATGGACAATTGACAGTGGACAATTGACAGTGGACAGTTATTGTGCGGGGTGATAACAACTATAAACTATTAACTCGGAACTTTCTAATCCGGAAGGTTGTTTAATCTATATAAGTCAATAATAATAAAAGAATAAGTTATATGCCAAAGTTTGAAATAAAGATGCCCAAATTGGGTGAGAGTGTCACTGAAGGTACCATTATATCCTGGTCGGTACAAGTAGGCGACGTCATTCAGGAAGACGATGTATTGTTTGAGGTTAACACTGCCAAAGTGAGTGCCGAAGTTCCGTCTCCCGTAGCCGGCAAGGTGGTAGAGATATTGTTTAAAGAAGGCGATACAGTACCGGTAGGAACTGTGGTTGCCCTTGTAGATATGGGTGGAGAAGGCGAACAGGAAGAAACCGAAACAGAGCAACCAGCAAGCGGAATACCCACTTCTGACTCTCCGCAGGAGAAAGCTGTGAAAGCCGAAGAAGAGCGTTGGTACTCGCCCGTTGTGTTACAGCTGGCACGGGAAGCAAAAATTCAGAGGGAAGAACTGGATACCATTCCCGGTACAGGTTATGAGGGGCGGTTGAGTAAGAAAGATATCAAAGATTACATTGCCCGGAAGAAGAGTGGTAGTTCTGCTGCGCCTAAAGTTACTGTTCAGCAAGCAGCCGCTATATCCAAAGAGGCTCCGGTGAGTACAGCTCCGGCTACTTCGCCTGTATCTGCTGCTACCACTGCTCCGGTTGCACCGGTTGTCTCGCCTGCTCCGGTAGCCGGGTCCACTTCGGATGTGGAAGTGAAGCCTATGGATTTTGTCCGTAAGATTATCGCCGATCATATGGTAATGTCGAAGAAAGTTTCTCCACACGTAACCAATGTAGTCGAAGTTGATGTGACCCAGCTGGTTCATTGGCGTGAGAAGAATAAAGATGCATTCTTCCGTCGGGAGGGTGTGAAGCTGACTTATATGCCTGTCATAACAGAGGCGGTGGCTAAAGCATTGGCTGCTTATCCGCAGGTGAATGTATCTGTTGACGGTTACAATATACTGTTTAAGAAGCACATCAATATCGGGGTTGCCGTATCGCTGAATGACGGTAATCTGATTGTACCTGTCATCCATGATGCCGACCGCCTGAACCTGAACGGACTGGCACTGAGCATAAACTCACTGGCACTTAAAGCCCGCAATAATAAGCTGACTCCTGACGAGATTAGTGGCGGAACATTTACAATCACCAACTACGGTACATTTAAGATGCTTTTTGGTACTCCGGTAATCAATCAGCCGGAGGTCGCTATCCTGGGTGTGGGGAGTATTGAGAAGAAGCCGGTTGTAAAAGAAACTCCCGAAGGAGATGTGATCGCTATCCGGCACAAAATGTACCTGTCTCTCTCTTATGACCACCGGGTAGTTGATGGCTCATTAGGGGGTAACTTCCTCCATTTTATAGCAGATTATTTAGAGCGTTTCACCTCAGAATAATGCCCCTGTGGTACTTCTGAGCAGCTTTTTGGGGGTGCTGTTATGACATCCCGATGTTACCCGTCATGACATCCCGATGTTACCCGTTATGACATCCCGATGTCACCCGTCATGACATCCCGATGTCACCGGGTATGACATCCCTGATGTCACCGGGCATGACATCCTTGATGTCACCGAGCATGACATCAGTGTGTCACAACACCCCCTCCCGAAGCCTCCCTCGAAGTATCTCCTAAATGTCAAATAAAAATACACATTGATACCCCATTAATATACAATCATCGCCTGCCGCACCTCCCCGTGCGGGAAGCACAAAAAAAGATTTATGAAGAAATATGATATTAAGACTACTGACGAAGCCACGCTTCGTAAATGGTACTATCTGATGACCCTGGGACGTGCCCTTGACGAGAAAACACCGTCTTATTTGTTACAATCTTTAGGGTGGTCTTTCCACGCCCCTTATGCCGGGCATGATGGCATTCAGTTAGCCATCGGGCAGGTTTTCACCAAAGGAGAAGATTTTCTTTTCCCATACTACCGCGATATGCTTACCGCTCTTTCTGCCGGAATGAGCGTAGAGGAACTGATTCTAAACGGCATTTCCAAAGCTACCGACCCCGGTAGTGGCGGTCGTCACATGTCCAATCACTTCGCCAAACCGGAGTGGCACATTGAAAATGTCTCTTCTGCCACCGGTACACACGACTTGCATGCCGCAGGCGTAGCCCGGGCTATGGTTTACTACGGCCACCGGGGTGTTGCGATCACTTCGCATGGCGAATCGGCCTCCTCCGAGGGCTTTGTTTACGAAGCTGTCAATGGGGCCAGTCTTGAGCGCCTGCCTGTTATCTTTGTATGGCAGGACAATGGTTATGGTATCTCTGTCCCGAAAGATGAGCAGACTGCCAACCGTAAAGTTGCCGATAACTTCTCCGGCTTTAAGAATCTGAAAATCATTCATTGTAACGGCAAAGACGTGTTCGACTCTATGAATGCGATGACCGAAGCCCGTGAGTTTGCCATTGCCAATCGCACCCCGGTGATTGTGCATGCCAATTGTGTCCGTATCGGTTCGCATTCCAATTCGGACAAGCATACCCTTTACCGCGATGAGAACGAACTTACCTATGTGAAAGATGCCGATCCGCTGATGAAATTCCGCCGGATGTTGCTCCGTTACAAACGACTCTCGGAAGAGGATTTGCAAAAGATAGAAGCCGAAGCGAAAAAAGAGCTTAGTGCTGCCAATCGCAAAGCACTTGCTGCTCCCGATCCCGATCCGAAGTCGATTTTTGACTTTGTACTGCCGGAACCTTATGAACCGAAGAAGTATCCGGATGGAACTCACAAGGAGGTAGAAGGAGAGAAGGCTTTTATGGTGACTGCTATTAATGAAACACTGAAGTCTGAGTTCAGGCGCAATCCCGATACCTTTATCTGGGGACAGGATGTGGCAAACAAAGAAAAAGGAGGCGTATTTAATGTCACCAAAGGCATGCAACAGGAGTTTGGCGATGCCCGTGTATTCAGTGCACCGATTGCCGAAGATTATATCGTAGGTACGGCCAATGGTATGTGTCGCTTCGACCCGAAGATACATGTTGTGATAGAAGGTGCTGAGTTTGCCGATTATTTCTGGCCGGCCGTAGAGCAGTACGTAGAGTGTACACACGAGTACTGGCGAAGCAACGGAAAATTTGTTCCCAATATCACCCTGAGATTAGCTTCGGGTGGTTATATCGGTGGCGGACTGTATCACTCCCAAAACATAGAAGGAGCTCTTACCACCCTTCCCGGAGCGCGGATCGTATGTCCTTCTTTTGCCGATGATGCGGCCGGACTGCTTCGTACAAGTATGCGTTCGCGGGGATTCACTTTATTTATTGAACCGAAAGCTCTGTACAATTCAGTAGAAGCCTCAGCCATTGTGCCCGAAGATTTTGAGGTACCTTTTGGTAAGGCCCGTATCCGTCGTGAAGGCTCCGATCTGAGTATTATCACTTATGGCAATACTACCCATTTTTGCCTTAACGTAGCCGAACGCCTGGCGAAGGAAAGCGGATGGGAAGTGGAAGTGATCGACCTTCGTTCACTGATCCCGTTAGACAAAGAGACTATCTTTGAATCGGTAAAGAAAACCAGCAAGGCATTGGTGGTACACGAAGATAAAGTCTTTTCAGGCTTTGGTGCCGAGGTAGCTGCTACTCTTGGGACGGAGATGTTCAGGCATCTTGATGCCCCTATCCGTCGTGTAGGTTCCACATTTACGCCGGTTGGGTTCCATCCGGTACTGGAACGTGCTATTTTGCCCGATGAAGAAAAGATATATGCAACAGCAAAAGAGTTATTGGAATATTAAGAAAGATAGATTGATAAATAATCGTTCATCATTATATGATACTGTTATTGAAACGCAGAAACTCGCAGATTCACGCAAAGCATATCATCGCTCAAGTATAGCGCAGCCATTTAATCTGCGAAAATCTGCGATCATTTGCGTTTCAATAAAACGCTGTCACATAGTATGAACTAAATT
>OBYZ01001329.1_pt1 | contig 10284 bp, 5 predicted proteins | sample 1501501 | NCBI WGS metagenome assembly OBYZ01 (sample SAMEA2580213, study PRJEB22360) | human gut metagenome | biome: human gut; feature: human-associated habitat; material: faeces | place: Denmark | collected 2008/2010
CTGTGATTTTCTCGTTTTTTCTCATAACTTGCGCTCCTTTCTTCGGTTTTAGGTTGTGTGTTCTAAGAGACTTCCCAACCGCTTGATTAAGAAGTCTTTTAGAGCATACAACACCTGCCGCCAGTTTGTATTTTTTATACTGCCTTACTGCAAAATGATTTGGATTGTCTCTTTCCAGTTCCTCAAACAGTTCATCGACTGCATTCTTAAATTCCTCATCTTCCTCTCTTGTCTCAGAAGCATTGATAAACTCCAGCAGAGTCGAAAAATTCTGTTCTTCCTCTGGTGCTTCATACCAGATATACCCAATCAAAGCACAATACAGCAGACGTTCCGCTTTCGTCCAGAAATCCTCATTGGACTTTTCGCCTTCGCCTTTCGTATTCACCATAATGGTATTTACCAGTTTCAGAATATCTTTTTCCGAACGAATATAATGGAATGGATTGTAGTGCATACTTTTTGCAAAGTTAATCGTATTCAGCACTTTAATTTTATACGGTGACATGATTACTCTGCCATGTTTATCACGCATAATTTTTCCGTTCTTATCCTTCTTCGGTGTTCCCCTTGCCAGCATTTTACCGCATTCTACAATGATGGTTCCCTTGGGGTCGGTGACCACGAAACTCACATTATCCGGCATTTGCATAAGCTGTGGTTTTACATAGAATCTGGTCTTACCGCTACCTGAGCCTCCGATCACGATTACGTTCTTGTTTCTGGCATACTTGGGTTTCTTCGGTCGGCTGTTCATCGTCAACCGTTCTGTCTGTGTCAGTAAGATATTATTCTCGAAGACCGGATCAATAAAGGGTGCTATGTCTTTTTCATTTCCCCAACGTGCAGAACCATATTCTTCACCCTGTCGGAACTTTTTTCCATTTTTGCCCTTAAAATATACGACTCCCCATATGCTGACTGCTGCAACTGTACCTACAACCAGACTTTTCAGTTGAAAGCATGGACGCCAGTCCTTAAAAGCCAGAGGATAATTCGTAAGCAGAACAACAAGTCTGTCTATCACGGTGCTGCCCCGGCAATACTGATACAGCCAGGTAAATTTACCTGCCACATAGAACACAATCACATATGGCAGATACAGCAAAACCTTCTTCGCTTTCTCCATATTGGGCGGACGTACCTGGAATCCTTTGAGTTTCTTCTTTAAATTTTTTATTCCAATCATAACGTCGGCTCCTTCTGTTTCTCTTTTGTTTTTTCCCGCTCTCGCTGCTTGTCCTGGCTTCTGGCAGTAATCGCTTCCTGTAATTTCTTTCTGACAGACGGCTTTTTCGCTTTATTCAGTGTCTTTCCAGTAAACTCCCGAAATGCTGCTGTCATTACATCCACGTCCCTTGCTTTAAAAAAGACAAAGTATCTGGGTGGATCTACGGACTTATCACGCTTCAGGCTAAAATCAATGCCATATTTCTTCGCCACTTTCTCAAAAGCCTTGATATTATTATCCGTGATCTCAATATTGGAAAGCTGTACGTTCTGCTGTGCCAGCTTCTTCATGCTCTGCTTTCCATGGTATTCTTTATCCGGCGGTCCTTTTGTCTGCTGCTGTTTTCTTGATCTTTCCACCTTTTCTTTTTCCATTGCAGCCAGGAATCTTATCATTGCCTGTTTTAATAAGCGAACTGTTACTTTGCCACCGGTAATACACAATGATACCGTTTTCTCATTTACCTCCTCCTGCACCTGAATCACTTCCTTTCCGTAAAATCATATATTTCCTTCATACATATCGTGCTGTACCAGAGATGAATAATAATTGCTGATCGTTAATGGTGCATTATACAATACTGCCAGCAAATATTGCCTCATGTTCAATACCTTACTGGTATTTTCCTTCATACAGTGAAGAACAAATCGCATATGTTCTGAATCCAATTTCAGAAACTGACTTTTTACAACGGAAAGTGGTTTTCTGTCTCCTCCAATCCGTATAAATTCCTGTTCCGAGCACACCACATCTACCATCAGACCGACAATTTCATCCAACATCTGCTGGTTAAACTCATCTACAATATAGGCATAGCCAATATTCTCTTTAATAATCTGCTGATAGGCACTACGCTCTGCCTCTTTTCTTTTCATTTCACTGCTATCCGAATAGAATGAATGATACTCTGTATCGTTATTCTCAGTATTACTATCCTCTATATCATTACCTGGCAATTTGCACCTGTCTGTGTCGGTCATTTCTGCCTTTCCTGACAGGTCATTTTGACCGTACTGCAAGTTTCCCTTTAACCTGTCTGGTGATACACATTTTTTTACATAAATTCTATCGGGATTTCCTAATCCCTGCCTGACTCTTGTAATCAACCCGATTCCTTTTCTGTCATCCAGTTCTTTTAACAGGCACCGGACTTTTTTCACTCCACATCCCATAAGTCCTGAAATCTGTTCCTGTGAAAAATAGATATATACTTTGCCCTCTGCATCCAGCCATCGGTTCTTCATAGATAACTGCATACGGTCAAGCAATAATCCATACAGCAATTTTGCCTCACAGGATAAGTTTCCAAATACCGGGCTTACAAAAAGAATCTTAGGAATCCGGTAGAACGTGTACTGCTCAGCTTCCTCCCCATAATGATATGGAAAGGCATATGTACGATTATCCAGACTTCTTCTCTCTCTGTTCTTTTAATATTTTCGCCATGCAATAGCCAATGCAGGGACTTTTCCCATATGGGCAGCCTTTACATGGAACCCAGTAGCGATGAAGCGGATCTGGGTCAGGCGGCTTCTCCGGAAGCTGATAAAAACATCTCATCTGCCTGCATTCTTTCTTCTTCTCATTCCAAAAGTAACAGTATTCACAGGACTTCGGCTTGTCTTCTGCATATCTAATCATCGTCTCCTTCCTGCTCCCTTCTTTTACTCATTCGTTCCAACATCTGATCCTCCTGTGATGCCACTCTCAGACAGCAGTACATTACAAAATTAACCGTTGAAATAACCGCTACTCCTGCAATAATCAATATCTGTTTCAAAATACATTCCCCTTTCATTTTTTCTTAGTATTAGCAAAAAGAGGGCATTTATGAATCAATTCTGTCCATAAATGCCCTCCTGGTCAAAGGTTTCTTATTTCTTTTTTCTCACTACCCACACTGCTGATACTGCACCTGCCATACCTGCTACTGCAAGCAGAATCCAAAGAAGCATGTGTGTATCATCACCTGTTTTCGGTGTATCTGTTACCTGTGTGGTTGGGGTTTCCGGCACTGGTGTTTCTGTTGGTTTTGTTTCATCTTTCATAACTACTTTCTGGATTTCCCCAGTATCTTCAACTGTAAACTTCACGTCTTCAGCTATCAGATAACCATCAGGGGCAGATTCTTCCCGAAGTGTATACTCCCCAATCGGAAGCATTTCAATGTAATGCGGTTTCTCCTCAGAAGTCCAGCTCTCTACCGTTTTACCGTCTTTGTCGAGAATTGTCAGTTTTGCTCCTGGCAGTTCTTTACCGGAAATATCCGTCTTAGAGATTTCTACCTTCGTCACATCATCTTTCATTTCAATTTTCTGCGGTTTTGCAGTATCTTCAATGGTAAAGGTAATGCTTTCTGCTGTTACATAACCGTCTGCCGGTTTTGTTTCAGTCAGAGTATATTTGCGTCCTACTACCAGCTCTTTGATGATATGAGCTTCTTTACCGGAAGTCCAGGAATCTACCACCTTACCATCTTCATCAGTTACCTGAAGTTTTGCCCCTTCCAGTTCTTTTCCATCTGTCAGAGATGTCTTGGTAACTTCAATTACAGTAGGCTCGTCCTCAAAAGTAAAGGAATATGTTACTTTTTCCTTGTCTGCACCTTCATATTCGAACTTAAACTCCTGTACTTCATCTGTTGTTGCAAAACCAGGTGCCGGAGTGGTTTCTTTGATATAATACTCAAAGCCAATCGGCAGATCTGCCGTAAATGTCAATTTACCCTCTTTATCAGTTGCAAGTTCTTCAATCACAGAATCCGCTTTCAGAATCACCTTTCCATCAGCACCTGTAATATCATTTTTCGCACAAAGAGCAAACACAGCCCCTTCCAGCACTCGATCAGAATCTTTCTCTTTTTTCACAACTTCTACCTCAGCTTTCTGGCGATTGTTCTGCCAGTCAGCAGAGTAAGTTACTTCTGCAGTATCCTGATCTCTGTATGTCAGATCAATTTCTCTTGCCTTATCATCAAGGACAAAACCATCCACCGTAGCTTTCTCTTTTACATAATACTTGCCAAGCGGAAGTCCTGATACTTTGGCAACTCCGGTATCATCCGTTGTAATGGTTGCTACCAGTTCGTCTTTTTTATAATAATCTTCACTTTCTCCATCAGCAGATTTCACGTCCTCTAAAGCAAATACTTCAAAGGTAACATCTTTCAGACTGCCTGTTACATACTGGAATAAATGGCTGATCCATCCTCCAACAGAATCCAATGCCGTTACTTTATCCAGAAACTCTCCATTTTTATTGATGATGATCGTTCCTGCCGGCACATCATCTTTCATTTCCACTTTCTGGATTTCCCCGGTATCTTCAATCGTAAATGTGATTTCTTCTGCCTTGAGATATCCATAAGGAGCCATTTCTTCCCTGAGAGTATAGGTTTCCCCTACAGTAAGCCGTTCAATCATATGCTGCTCACCTTTTACAGACTTCCATGTATCAACTACATTGCCATCTTTGTCCAGTACCGTAAGAGTAGCACCAGATAATTCCACGCCAGTAGTCAGATCAGACTTGGAAACCACAACTTTTGTAGGCTGATTCTTAAATACAGACGATAACTGCACGACCTTAACATCCTGTCCCTGGTACTCTGCTTTTACTTCCAGAACTTCATCTGAAGATACATAGCCATTCGGCGCTGCCAGTTCTTTGATATAATACTCTCCAAATGGCAGATCCTGTGTAAATACAGCTTTTCCATCTTCTCCGGAAACAGCTTTTCCAAGAAGTGTGTCTGCTTTCACAATCACAGTTCCATGAGCTTCCATATCATTCTTCGCATAAAGTCCAAATTCTGCCCCTGCAACTGCTTTTTCTGTATCAGCATCCTGTTTTTCCACCGAAATTTCTACCTTCTGGCGTTCATTCTCAAAAGTAGCTGTCTGCTCAATGACAGGTGTTTCCTGATCTTTGTAAGTAAAAGTGACTGTCTGTGCTTCGCTGTTTAAAACAAATCCTGTTGGCGCAGACGTTTCCACAATCTTATAACTTCCAAGTGGAAGATTCTTCAGGACCGCTTTTCCCTCTTTATCGGTTGTAACAGTTTTTACAAGTGTTCCGGCTGCATATTCCAGAATACGGTTTCCATTGTCATCTTTCTGGAAATCAGCGGTATAAATATCCTCCGCAGCATAAATGGCAAACTCTGCTCCTTCCAGATTTTCTGTCTGATATGTAAAATCATCCTTGAATCCGTCCAGAACTTCGCCCTTTTTCACGATAGTCAGTTCTCCCTTAACTGGATGGTTCTCATAAATTGCTTCAATGATCACATCCCCGGAAGTTCCATCCATCTGATATGCAGTATTAGAATCAACTGTTACCTCATAATAATTTTTATTCAATGTGTAACCGAACGGGGCATTCACTTCCTCAATACGGTAATTTCCGATTTTCAGATTCTGCGGAAGAATCAAATATCCCTGCTCATCTGTAAAATAAGATTTGTGCTTAACCGTTGTCGGATAGGTTGTAACCTGCTCCACATACTTCTTATGATCCAGGTCATAAATCTTAAACTCTGTATTTTTCTGTAATACTGGTTTCTTAGTTTCATCATCCTGTTTGATGATTTTCAGCTTCGCTTCAAACTCATCATCCAGAAGTACTCTCCACGTCTGTGGCTGGTTCGGATTATTCTCTGTGATACGCACTGTAAAATCATCTACCGGAGTATAATTGTGAGGAGTTGTAGTTTCACGCACAATATAAGTTCCATATGGAAGTGCGATACTGCAAGCATAACCCTTTTCGTCTGTAAACATTTCTGTTGCACCATTTTCCCCGATCACAACTGGTGTTGCAGAAGCAAACTCATAGTTTCCGTCTGCTTTCTTTGTCAGGGAAGATTCCAGATATGCCGTAAATCCGGCACCTTTCAGCAGATCAGCATCTGTTTTTCCATTATTGGCTGCTTTGATGATCTGGAACGGCTGTTTCATTACCTGCTCCAGTGAAGTGCAGTCACGTTTAACCTCTGCTACCAGATCGCCTTCATAATTGCAGACCAGATCATGTTCTGTTTCGTCTGCCAGATAACCCACTGACGGACTAATCTCTTTCACATAGTAATCTCCAAGATACAAGCCATCTACAGAAGCCTGTCCATTCTTATCTGTTGTAAGAGTAGCAACCTGCTCCCCGGCTTTATAGATCACACCGGTAATACCGTCCGGATGAACAATATCATTACGAGCGTACAGTCCATAAACTGCTTTTTCCAGTGTCGCATCTCCCTGTGCAACCGCCTGTTTTGTTTCCGCATCTCTCTTTTCCAGAGAAATCTTTGCTTTGACTCTCTCATTTACAAATGTATGAGTGAATGAAACTTTCGGCTCACTGTCACTGGTATATGAGAACTTAAATGTATAAACATCTTTAGAATTTCTCAAATATCCCTGTGGTGCCTGTTCCTCTTTGACTACATAAGAAAATCCAATCGGAAGATCTGCGTTAAATGCCGCTTTTCCATCTGCTCCTGTCGTTAATTTTTCAATCAATGTGCCTTTCTTCACTACTACATTTCCGTCTGCGTTGGCAATATCACTGCCAGCATACAGAGCAAACACACCTCCAGATAACGGATTTTCGGTATCCTTGTCTTTCTTTACAACACTCACATCTGCCTTCTGTCTGTCATTTGTGAATGTCACATCAGAAAAGACTACTTCCACATTCTGTCCAGCATAGGAAAGTGTAACTGTCTTTTCCTCTCCAGCATTATAAAAGTTCTCCGGTGCCTGCATTTCTTTGACAACATAAGTTCCAAGATGCAGATTTTTCAGGATACAAGCACCGTTTTCGTCTGTCGAAAGGTTTTCTTTCACAAGATCGCCTTTGCTGTAAATCTTCGCACCATAGGCAGAGATAATATCTTCTCCTGCATATACATTATAAACAGCACCTTTCTGACGTCTGTTTTCATACTGGAATACTGTACCATTCTCGCTGACATCTGCCCCTGCAAGAACCTGTCCTTCTTTATATACAGTCAGTTCGCCAAGCTGCTCTTTATCCGGTACCGTTGTTGTCGTGGTCTTACTTGCTACCAGCTTCACATTGTAAGCGGTTGTATTTACCACATAACCTTTCGGTGCTGTGATTTCTTTCAGATATACCGTATCCTGTGTTTTTACAATCGTTGCAGAAGATTTGCCATTGCTGTCTGTTTCCGGCATTGTAGTAATCAGATTTTTGCAATCTGCATCACTGTAAATACCAAATACGGCTCCTGCAAGGTTTACATCTGCTGCTGAATCTTTCTTCATAACTTCTACAGTTGCAAGTTCAATCCAGGATACTTTAAAATCCACGTATTTTTCATCATCCACGCCTTCACCAAACACCAATGCCAGATCCTGATTTCCAGATCCTGTAGAAATCTTATAAGCTGAATAATCTTTAGTAATGCTTCCTTTCATTGTTGTAGACCAACTCTCTGCCACATCACTTACCTGTGTCAGTGGTGCTGATAGATAAAACTTCGTACCACCGCAGATTTCTACATTTGCTCCAGCTTTGCTTGTTTTTCCTGTTGACAGGTTATGAAGTTTTACACCTGCAGGGAGTTTCATAGTAATTGTCTGTAATGCATCTGCCTTAAATGTTATATCCTTTGTTCTCTGACTGCTACCCTCTACATAGGCTTTTACGTTTGCATCTGAAAAAGACATTGCCACTGATGGAATATCCGGTTGAGAAACGCAATAATTATAAAGTTTCTTTGCAAGATTCTGTGCAGTGCTGTTTGCACCTGAAAAAGCGTCCCCACTACCATTTGCATAAGATGCTGCAAGGTGTACCAGAATAAATCTGGCTCCGGCACTTAAATTGCCGTATCCATTCTCTTCTGTGAAAAATCCATCATCTCCAGAAGCTTTTGTGCCATAATAACATACCTTAGCAAGTGCTTTTCCATCTCCCACCTTATTGATTGTATAAGTTCCACTTCCTGGTCCTGGCTTTGATGGCTGTACACAGTATGCTGTGGCAGATACATTACCAAATTTCACAGTATACTGATAAGTAAGGTAACTACCATATCCATAATCTGCGTAACGATACATGGTTCCCCTTGTAACAGAAACCTGCTGTGAACTTCTTGCATTTCCTGCAGAAGCCATAAAGGTTACGGTTTCTCCTGCATCCATTGCATACAGATCAATTCCATTTGTCTCTGCCTGTTCTAGCACTTCAGACACCGTAAGTTCAGTTTTCGTATCAACTGTGTTTTCCCGGTGCGACTCTGAATCGTCATCACTCTGCTCTGTATCTCCAGTGCCACTATCATCGTCCACTGTAATTTCAGAAGAACTCTCTGACTGCATTTCTGTTTCAGGTTCTTTTACAGTGATATTTCTGCTGATTCTGTAAGATGGATGACCACTTACCGGCTCTACCGCATATACTGCCTTGTAGGTGTCCGGTGTATGTGTATCGAAATCAGCTCCGGATTCATTTTTTGCTTCATGGAACATGATTTTTATTTTACTCTCATCCACTCCGTCAATACCGGACAGATCTACTTCCACTTCAAATTCCTGTCCATAGGCAAGTTCAATGTCATTTGCTGCTACAATTTCATCTGGATCAAGCGAATCCTGTACCTCTTTTAATTCCGGATACTGCTGCTCAAACGGTATTTCTTCCGGTTCTAATTCCGATGCAGAAACAGCTACTGGCTGAACGATTACAGACGCTAACGTGGCAACTGCCATGACTCCTGATAAGAATCTTTTGAACTTCATTTTCATTTTGACTTAATCCTCTCTTTCTTCACTTATCATCGTTTTTCTTTTCAGCAGGTCTATACCTGCACTATTCAATCATTGGAACCACCTCCCGATGTTTTTGTTACTGATACCTGTACATTTCTGAAAAGATAACAGCACATGCATATAGCGGCACCTGCACTAAGCGAAGCACCGCCACATGGTATCTGCTGTCATCTCCATAAGAATGGAAATAACAGTTTTAATAAGGATCAAGCATTTAAGCCGCAAGAGGTAATTCGTAATCTTTCCTGCAAAGGGTGCCTCCCATCTGTATCCCCTCACGTTTTCACCGGATTCCGCCGCAAGAATGCGTAGCTGGATAATTCCGGGTATCCTCTCGCTGCTGGTATGAAATTGTCAAGGTACAAGTCAGGGCTTTTTCTTTCTGTAGAATTAACCCTTCACCTATAAAGCTCGGCAAAGGGTGTTTACCAACCCCCTTTTGCAAACTTTTTTATTTTTTTCTCAATTTCTTTTTCTCAGTGCTTTCTGAAAGTTCTTCCAAACTGGCTCTCAGCTTGGCAACCGCCTTATTTCTCATGTTGTTGACTGCTGCTGAACTGATTCCATGAATATCGGCATATTCCTGATAAGTCTGTTTCTCAAAATAAAGGGCATAAATAAGCTCCTTCTGCTTATCCGTCAAAATGTCCATCATGCTTTCCGTCATCATCTGCTGAACAATCATTTCCTCCATGTCCGGTGCTACACTCTCTCCAAGCTGCATTTCTTCCATAGCAGAAGATAAAGAGATACAACGTTTCTGATTGCAGCTATCCAAGTTGATGCTCAGGCGATCTTCTCCACGAAGAACAAAACGCAAATACCACTCAGCCTCTTCAAAGTAAGATTCCGTCAGATCACATCCATATCCATTTCCAGCCACAGAAGAATAGCGATAACCAGAAATATCTTCGATAGGAAATACTGTTACCCGGTTCTGTGCCTGATAGACCACATATCCGTTCTTGTAAACAGTGATCGTGATCACACCTACTTCGTTCTGAATAATCTTCTGAGCAACAACCGGACATTTTCCCTCCCGTAAACTTTTACAACTCGGTTTCTTTTCGCCTTTCTTTGGAGATTCCACCATTTCCTTCAGTTTTCTAAGTGTCAGCATGACAACCGCCTTTCTGCCTTTCGGCTCCGGGCTGTCAGCAGACAAAAAAAGCAGCAAAAAAAGACTCCGATCTGCCCGGTTTTTTTTATACCGAGCGGCTTTTTTAGGCTCTCCTTTCTTCTTTTTTTTTTGGGCTGGTT
>OBYZ01001330.1_pt1 | contig 10281 bp, 8 predicted proteins | sample 1501501 | NCBI WGS metagenome assembly OBYZ01 (sample SAMEA2580213, study PRJEB22360) | human gut metagenome | biome: human gut; feature: human-associated habitat; material: faeces | place: Denmark | collected 2008/2010
AAACAATATTTTGTTTTCGCAGAGGGCTCAGGCGAAAAAATCTACGATTCCTTCTGCAGAATCAACGATTTTCAGAGGTTCTGCCTGTTTAAGCTCTTCTTCAGTTCCATATCCGAAAGAAACTGCAATACATTCCAGGCCAGCTTTGCGTGCTCCGTATACATCATGTTCTTTATCTCCAACCATAATAACCTGATCTCTGTGTTTGTCCATATTCAGACGTTTCAGAACATCTTCGATCACTTCTGTCTTGTTTGTTCTTCGACCATTCAATTCGCTTCCGCCGATTTCTGTGAAGTACCGGGTAAGTCCAAAATGATCCAGGATCTGTCTCACATATACTTCCGGTTTAGAGGATGCTACTGCGAGAATATATCCTTTCTTCTCCAACTGTGCCAGCATGTTCTCAATTCCCGGATATACGGCATTTTCAAAGATTCCTGTCACAGAATAGCGTTCTCTGTAAATTTCCACCGCCTGTTTTGCGGTTGCCTCATCAATCTGTGCATATTGCATAAACATCTCCATAAGCGGCGGTCCTATGAAAACCTTCAGTTTCTCAAGGTCCGGTTCAGGCTTTCCAATTCTCTCCAGTGCATACTGAACAGATTTCGTGATACCCTCTCCGGATTCTGTTAATGTTCCATCTAAATCAAACAAAATTACTTTGTACATAGGTTCCTCCTGTCTCAGAAAAATTGATATAATATAATAAATTATAGCATTGTTTTCCTGAAGCGTCTATGAGGAAAAAATCCGGGGATTCATTTTTATCAGCTTTCCGCCTTGAGAGATAACCAACAATTCTATTTCTTTTACATTTTCATCTTCCGTATCCGGTATGATCCAGTCTCCTTCCCAATGCCAGGGACATTCTGTTTTGCTAAGCCGAAAAGAAAGAATCTGAACAGAGCCCCGAGATATTATCTGAATTCGCGGGGTATGGAAACTATCTGTATTTTGTGTGCAATGAAACTTAACAGCTTCATCTTTTACATGCGTGTATTCAACAGTATCCCCCTGGTTTTCTTTATTCTGAAACACTTTGGAATTACCTGTATTCTTGTTTTCTTTTTCTGTTTTCTTTGCTTTATTTTGTTTCTTCTTATTTTTCTTTTTTGACGGCTTAGGAGTTGGGGGCTGAGTTGATTTGGGTGTTTTTGTCGGCTTCGGATTTTTCGCAGGTTTAGGTGTTGGTACAGGTATTGATGTTGGGGTGGGTTTTTCTGATATCTTAACAGCGGATTCATTATCCGTCCGGGATGTTATCTGCATATTGTTATCTGTCTGAGGTTGAGCGTTCCATGCAGAATTATTATTCCGGGCATTATTACTCTGAACGTTATTATTCTGGGCATTATTATTCTGGACATTATTATTCTGAGAATTATTATCCCACTGAGAATTATTGTTCCATTGACTGCTGTTATTCCAGTCAGTGTTATTCTGCTGTACACCATTCCATTGCTGTATATTATCCTGTGTTCCGTTTCCTGTATCAGAATCATACTGATATCCATTGTCCTGCGTCTGATCGTTCTGTGCAGGAGTTTCTGATGTGTTGTCTCCAGTCTGCCGGTTATTTTCCCACGTATTCTCCCAACTGCTCTGATTCCACTGCTGTTCCTCATGCCATTGCCAGCTGCTGTTTTCTCCATTTCCTACATCAATATCAAAACCTCCCATCTGCATGGCAGAGATAGTCGAAGTCAGACACAGACATAAACATACAAATGTCACAATCCAGAGTCTGTTATGATTTTTCTTCACTCTTAGTCATCTCCTTTTCCCACAATCTCAGATTTCTGCTGACTGTATCGTCTAACATTGTTTCTTTCGACTTATATTCTGTCCATAGTGCCTGACCGGCTTCCTTTTGCCCGGTACGGAACAGGAACATTCCATATTCACCGTATCCGGCTCTGTAAGTTTCATCATAAAGAAGCATTTGCTCATAGTAGAATCCTGCATTTTCATAATTTTCCTGGTACTCACTGTTTACTGCCAGAATCTGTAATATCTTTCTTGACTCCTCTTTTTCAGTGCATTGTTTTTGTAATTTCCGCAGTTCGGTATCTGCCTGTTCACAAATTTTTTCCCTGTCCGCTTTACTGCCGTTTTGAAATTCTTCCTGATAATAAAGGTCTGTAATATCAGTTAGCTCTTCATAAAAATCAAATGTTTTGGAGCCGGATACCAGATCAGAACTAAACAGAAGAAAAACAGTTATTACTGCAAAAGCAATACTGCTCCCTGCCAAAACCAACATGTTTTTAATTTTACTCTGATTTTGTCTCTTCTGGATTCTGCTTAGTTTTTTCTGTACAGTCTTCATATTTTGATAACGCATTTCCGGTTTCTTCATGCAGCATCTGAAAATAAGCCAGAATAATGACATGTTCCGGATGAATAACAGACAATCTGTTTTTCCACATAAGGCAGATAATGTTTTTCCAAATGTATAAATATCTGTTGCTGCATTTATCTTTCCCTCATATTGTTCCGGCGCAGCAAAACCGGCAGTGCCTGTACATACTTTATGGTGATATTTATATCCGTTTACAGCACCGCCCAGATCGATCAGATATAATCTTCCATTCTCACCCAGCATCAGATTGTCAGGCTTCAGATCTCCATAATAAACCGGTGGTTTCCGACCATGAAAATAGGAGAATACATCTGAAATCTCCATTCCATATTTAACGATTTCATTTATGGAAAAATGTTTTCCGCCTCTTAAATACTCACCCAGAGATTTTCCCCTGACATATTCCATAACAAGGTAACATTTTCGGTTATCTTCTATGTAATCTATCATCTTTGGCAAAGACGGATGCGAAAGTTTCAAAAGCATACGGGCTTCACTTTTGTCGGATACCGGTATTTCTTTTACCGCCCACAAAACGCCCAGTTCCAGGTCTCTGGCAAGGTAAACTTTCCCTCCGCCGCCTTTTCCAACAGGATCCAGAATACAGTAACGCCCTTTTAATACAGTTCCAGATAAATTCACTGGTTCACCTCCTGTTCAATTGTCAAACAGCTAAAATCATCAGATTCGCTACTTGCTCATAACCGAATAACTGCTCCGCAGTTTATCTGAGCCAAGCAGATATTCACAATTCGTTTAAAATAAAAATGGAAAATGTGATGAAAGAATTTCATCACGTATAGATTAGATAAATACATGATAGCACACTTCGTTCTTTTTGAAAAGCCCCATTTACAATATATGTAAACAGGGCTTAGTATACCAACAAGTTGATTTATTGATGAATCTTATTTTTACATTCTGTCCGGTGCAGAAAATCCAAGAAGATCGATACATGTCTCCAGAACTTTCTTAGTGAGTTTCAGCAACTGGATGAAGGAAGCTTTCTGTGCTTCGTTCTCTTCGCTGAGGATCTTTGTCTCATGATAGAAGCTGTTGAATGCATTGGATACTTCGTAAATATATGCACAGATCTTATGCGGTGCTTTTTCTTCAAAGGCGTTCTCTACGGTTGCACCAAAACCTGTCAGCTGAAGCATCAGGTTCTTCTGGCTGTCGTTTACAGGATCAAGGATTGTACCTGCTTCAAGGTTGCCGCCCTCTTCTGCAAAACGGTTCAGAATAGATTTGATACGAACGATCGTATAAAGGATATACGGACCTGTATTACCTTCAAATGATGTAAATCTGTCAATATCAAAAATGTAATCCTTGGTAGCCTGATTGGAAAGATCACCGTATTTAATCGCGGAAAGCCCTACGATCTCTGCAGTTTCTTTCGCATCTTTATCTTTCACGCTGCGATTCTCAACAATCTTGGTAAACATCTCTTCGTTGATGTCTTTAATGAGAGTTTCCAGACGCATAACGCCGCCCTCTCTTGTCTTGAACGGTTTTCCGTCTTTTCCGTTCATGGTTCCGAATCCAAGGAAAGAAAGCTTTGTATCATCTTTTACAAGCCCGGTCTTTCTTGCACAGCGGAATACCTGGATAAAGTGAAGTTCCTGACGTTTGTCTACCACATACAAGATCTCATCCGGGTCAAATAATTTCATTCGCTCTACGATTGTTGCAAGGTCTGTAGTTGTATAAAGAGAAGCTCCGTCTGATTTCAGAAGCATACATGGAGGAATCTCTTTTGTGTCGTTCTCTTCTTTTACATCTACTACAAGTGCGCCCTGATCTACATAGGCAAATCCCTTTTCTTTCATCTCCTCAACCATTCCAGGAATATATGGCTGTGCATCAGATTCCTTTTTCCAGAGATCAAAAGACACGTTTAATTTGTCATAATTGCGTTTCAGGTCTGTAACAGATACATTCATAATATGGTTCCAGAGAGCCATATATCCCGGTTTGCCCTGCTGAAGAAGATGAGTTGCTTCCAGAGCTTCGTTTCTGTACGCTTCATCCTCTTTGGACTTGCCGCTTGCGCATGGATAGATCTCTTCCAGCTCGCTGATCGTAAATGGTGCTTCCTCCGGATACTCTCCTGTGTAAGAATCATCAAAATAAACCAGCTCCGGTTTTCTGTGTTTCAGTTCTGTAATGATCAGCCCCATCTGAAGACCCCAGTCTCCCAGATGAACATCACCGATCACTTTATGTCCTACAAAGCGACCGATTCTCTTAATACTTTCTCCGATGATTGCAGAACGAAGGTGTCCTACATGAAGAGGTTTTGCAACGTTTGGTCCACCGTAGTCAATGATGATCGTCTTCGGCTCTTTTGCTGCAGATACGGAAAGTTTCTCATCTGCTGCCATTTCCTTTAAGTAATCTGCAAGGAATTCACCTTTTACTTTTAAATTGATAAATCCCGGTTTTACGACTTCTGCCATGGAGAAAACCTGGCTGTCTTTTAAGTATGCTACTACATCATCAGCGATCATAAACGGTGCCTTCTTGTATGCTTTGGCTCCTGCCATAGCACCGTTGCACTGAAATTCGCAAAGATCCGGTCTGTTGGATACGGTTACTTTTCCGTAGGATGGGTCGTATCCGGATTTTTCAAATGCTGCGGAAAGTTCTTCCGCCATCTGTTCCATAAGTTTCTTCATTCTTTCCTAACTCCTCAGATTGTTTTATTCTACTACCACTTTTCTTGAACATGCAACTGCAATAGCACCATGTCCGATATGGCATGCAACACTTAATGATAACGGATTCTGCACAATCTCAATTCCGGGGAATACTTCGGCAATTTCTTTCTTAAATTCCTCTGCTTCCTCCTGATTTCCTGTATAAGCAGACTGCAGGCACATTTCGCCACGTTTTACGTATTCTGCGAAGCGGTTCTCCCAGTCATTCTGCATAGCCTTGAGCATGACACGTTTTGCCTGCTTCTTGCCTCTTGTTTTGGAATATGCATCCAGCTTCTCACCCTGGATCTGAAGCACAGGTTTCAGGTTCAGAACTGTTCCGATTGCTGCTGCTGCAGGAGTAATCCTTCCGCCTTTCTTAAGGTATTTCAGAGTTTCCAGAGTAATATAGATACTGGAATCCAGCTTCTGCTCTTCCAGAACCTGTTTGATCTGTGTCGCATTTCTGCCCGCATCTCTTAATGTGAGGGCATCCAGTACAGATTGTCTCTGCGTAACAGAAATTCTCTGATTGTCTACTACATGTACTCTTCCGTCATATTCCTGAGCCAGTCCCATTGCTGTATCGCAGGATGCACTCAGTCCGCTTGACATTGGAATGTGCACTACTTCATCATACTTTTCCAGTAATGTATTCCAAAGTCCGCATACATCTGCCGGCCCCGGCTGTGAAGTAGAAATAGCCTCATCATTCTTAAGTCTCTCATAAAACTCTTCCTGTGAAAGAGTGATTCCTTCAAGATAAAGCTTCTCGTTAATATAAAAAGGCATTGGAATTACGCTGATTCCAAGTTCTCTTGCCTGGTCCTGTGTTATGCCGCTGTTACTGTCTGTGACAATGGCAATTTTTCCCATATTCATATCTCCTTTGCTTCTGATCCACTTCAGATTTTTTATGTATCAATTATCTTTTCATAAAATTACAGACTATGTTCAGTTTATCATATTTTTTTATGTATCACAATCAGGAACCGCTAATTTATTGCAAAAAAATTCCGCATAGATTGACCCATGCGGAATTTTGACTGCCTGTTTCTATTCTTTTGCGATATTTATGCCAGAATCAGTCCAGTTCCCTTACGATCTTACGTACCGGCAGAACAAATGTAGGTGATACAGATAATTCATCAATCCCCATCTGTATAAAGCGTTCTGTCAATGTAGTATCTGCTCCGAGCTCTCCGCAGATTCCTGCCCAGATTCCCTCTTTATGTGCATTATCAATGACCATCTGGATCATACGAAGTACAGCTTCATGATGAGAATCATAAATATTATCCAGTTTTGCATTCTGACGGTCGATTGCCAGTGTATACTGTGTTAAATCGTTAGTTCCGATGCTGAAGAAATCAACTTCTTTTGCAAGAAGATCACTGATCATAACTGCAGCCGGTGTCTCGATCATTACACCCTGCTCTACGTCATCTTTAAACGGAATGCCCTGCTCTGTCAGCTCTTTCTTAACCTCTGCAACAATAGCCTTGATCTGTTTTACTTCTGTTACAGAGATGATCATCGGATACATAATGGAGATATTTCCGAACATACTTGCTCTGAACAGTGCACGAAGCTGTGTCTTAAATACTTCCGGTCTGTCCAGGCAGATACGGATTGCACGATAACCCATTGCCGGATTCTCTTCGTGTGCCATATCAAAGTAATCAATCTGCTTGTCTGCGCCGATATCCAGTGTACGGATGATTACTTTCTTTCCTGCCATATTCTGTGCTACTGCTTTATAAATCTGGAACTGCTCTTCCTCTGTCGGATAATTATCTTTTTCCAGATAAATGAATTCACTTCTGAATAGACCAATACCTTCTGCATCATTAGCCAATACACTGGCTACATCGCCTGTGCTTCCGATGTTTGCGTACAGATGAATCTTATGTCCACTCTTTGTCTCTGTAGTTTTGCCTTTTAATTCTTTGAGCATTGCTCTCTGGCGCAACTCCTCGTCTTTCTGATCCTGATATTTCTTCAGGGTATCTGCATCCGGTTCCACAATAAGAGAACCGGTCTTACCGTCTACAACTGCCATTTTCCCATCCATGCTGTCATCATATTCAATATTGATCAGCGCCGGGATATTCATAGTTCTTGCAAGGATTGCTGTATGGGAATTGGAAGAACCTTTCCTTGTAACAAATGCAAGAACTTTGCTCTTGTCCATCTGTACAGTTTCACTTGGAGCCAGATCCTCAGCAACGATAATAGATGGTTCTGCAGCATCCATATCTCCCTCATCGTGTCCTGATAATACACGTACCAGACGATCTGAAATATCCTTTATATCTGCCGCTCTTGCTTTCATGTAGTCATCATCCATCTGCGCAAACATGTCTGCAAAATTATCACCTGTTGTTGCTACTGCATACTCTGCATTTACATTCTCCGTACGGATAATGTTATCAATAGAATCCAGATAGTCCTCATCATCCAGCATCATCTGATGCACTTCAAAAATAGCAGCACCTGATTCTCCTACTTCCCGGAGTGCCTTATCATACAGTTTCTGAAGCTGTTCAACTGCTTTCTCTTTTGCTTCCTGCACACGTGTGATCTCTGCCTCCGGATTTTCTACCTTCGTACGCTTTACACTTGTGTCTGCTTTCTGCAAAATAGAAATCTTTCCAATTGCGATTCCTGAAAATACGGACTTACCTTCTAATACTCTCATTACTCCAATTCTCCTTATTAGATTATGGCATAACTGTCTGACATCTTCACAGTTACAGATTATTTTTCAAAAACTCTCTCATTACTTCGGCATCTGCCTCTTCATTCTCGCCTTCCACATGTACTGTTATCTGATCTCCCTGTTTTACTGCAAGATTCATAACACAGAACATCCGCTTCGCATCACCACTGTCTGTTCCTTTAAAAATAGTGATATTGCTCGTAAGCTTTCCGGCTTCCTGCACAAGAAGCAGTCCGGGCCTTGCATGTATTCCAAATTTATCCTTGATGATATAGGTAAATGATACCATCCGCGAACTTCCTCCTGTATAAATAATTCTTTTTGAGATACTTCATTATAGCACAGCCTGTCTTTGTACTTCCATATTTTTTTATTTTTTGTACAAATTTTAGCACATTTCTTGACATCTAAACAAATTTGATTGTTTTTCTGTTTAAAATCCACAGAAAAATGGTTATTGTTCACTTCGTTTTCAATAACACGCTTTGCAGGATATTACCAGTAAACAGTAACTAAAAATGTTACAGAAAAACAGACTCAATATACAAAGGTATTGTACATCAAGTCTGTTTTATCTGTGCAGTGTTTATTCACTTCTCAACGCATCAATAGGATTTAAATTTGCTGCTTTCACAGAAGGAAGCAGTCCAAATACCACGCCTATCACTGTAGAAAACAATACTGCGATCACAATTGATGGCACACTGATCGCAGTAGGCGAACCGGTAACCTTTCCCACCACTTTCGACAGCCCGATTCCTGTTATTACTCCGATAATACCGCCAATACTGGTAAGTACGGAAGCCTCTGTCAGAAACTGTCCCAGAATCGTCTTCTTACGTGCCCCGATAGCCTTTTTCAATCCAATCTCTTTGGTACGCTCTGTAACAGAAACCAACATGATATTCATGACACCAATACCGCCTACAAGAAGAGAAATACTTGCAATCCAGATCAGCTGATTATTCGTACTCTCACTGAGTTTCTGCATATTCTTGACCTGCTCCATAATATTATCGGCTTTGTATTTCATGGTTGTATTTCCGTCTGTATTTAAGGCTGCAATTAAATTATTCAGCACATCTGCTGCTGCATTTCCCACCGAACTCATGGTATCTGTGCTGTCTGCTTTCACAATTACATTCTGAGGAACATCAAATTTAAAGGAAATCGGCCAGCAGCTGTCCGGAATCATTACACTTCCTACAATCGACTGATAATAAGTGTAGTATTCGTCAATACTGTTGATCGTCGGCTGATAATTCTCATCCTGCCGGATCACTCCCACAATCGTATATGGTTCCTGATTGATCTCCACAGTCTGCCCTACTGGGTTCTGTGACGGGAACAGATTCTGTGCCGCATTATCATCGATCAGCGCAACTTTATTGTAATTTTTGTAGTCATCTTTTACAAATCCCCGTCCTGACTGAATTATATATCCGCAGGTAGCCAGATAGTTCACATCAATCCCGTAAACACTTCCACCCTCCAGACTGTTATTGTTATTATAAATAGATGCGCTGGTACTGTTATAATAAAAAGTTGCATTCTCAACATGGTCCAGATCTTTCACTTCTTCTTTTACATCATCTGTCAGAATCGGTGCTTTTGAAGAATTTCCATATTCCGCATCATATTGATTATCTCCATCATACAGATAAATATTTACTGTATTGGAACCTGCACCTATCAGGTCTTCCTTAATCTGCTCACTGGTTCCTTTGATGGTAGAAACAATTGCAATGATAGACGCAATACCAATAATGATACCCAGCATAGTCAGGAAGGATCTCATCATATGTGACCATATTCCCTGAAAAGCCAGGCGTATATTTTCAAGCATAAAATGTCTCCTTTCTCAATTAATATCCATACATCTGATCCAGAGTAACTTCTTTTGTCTTTGCGCCCTCTTTCACATCTTTTCCATAAGGAAATGCGATCAGATCATCTTCACTGAGCCCACCTTTGACAATCACACTGTAACCGCTGTCTACAGCTGCACCCACAGAAATCTCCTGTTTCTTCAGGACTCCTTTATCATCTTTATATACATAGTTTTTATTATTGTCATTTCTGACAAAAGCTTTCTGGATGACCATAATGTTCTCTGCAGCAGATGCTTCATAATTAACAGTAACCCAGTCCTGATCCTCCAGTTGAAGAGTTTTATCAGTCACCACTGCTGTAAATGCATAATAAGATACATTGGGATTGCTGCCTCCATAAGAACTGTTACCGGTTACAGGATATTCCGAAACATCCATAACATCTGCCTCAAAAGATCCGCTGGTATAACTTGTACAATTAAGCTTTGTGCCTTCTTTAAAATCATCGAGCATCAGTTCACTCACAGAACCTACCACATAAAATCCATCACTGCTTTTTATCTTGATCAGAGCCTTACCGTCAGTTGTCTCACCACTTCCGGAATCCCCCACATAAGTAACCGTACCATCCAGTTTTGCAGTGATAAGCTTTTTATT
>OBYZ01001334.1_pt1 | contig 10246 bp, 7 predicted proteins | sample 1501501 | NCBI WGS metagenome assembly OBYZ01 (sample SAMEA2580213, study PRJEB22360) | human gut metagenome | biome: human gut; feature: human-associated habitat; material: faeces | place: Denmark | collected 2008/2010
AGCACAAACTTTTTGCCTTGGAAATGTGCAGTATTGTGCAAAGGGCAGTTCTTGAAATTGTGTTCTTTTGTTCACAAATTACCTGTTGAATATGATTTTATATTCCGCTATAATAAATGTTAGACTTCTAACTGATAGATGTCTAACATTTTTCTTTTTCTTGGAATAAAGGAGCTGATGAAATGGAAAATGCCGACTGCAGCTATAGAAATGAGGATGAGCATATCGGCAGATACATAAATCATCTTTCCAAAACATTGCGCTATACCACCAATGCCATGATGATGAAACAGGGCGAGATAATAACAGGGGAGCAGTGCAGGATAATTTTCTATATAGCTCACCGCACGGCCCACGGCGAATGTGTGTATCAGCGTGATCTTGAAGATGATTTCGGGGTAAAGCGCTCATCCGTAGCGAGCATTCTGGGAAATCTTGAAAAAAGCGGGTACATTGCAAGAAGCGTCTGCGAGGAGGACGCACGCATCAAGAGGATAACCCTTACCGAAAAGGGACTTCGCACAAGCAAGCAGATGTACGATAACATCTGCCGTTTGGAGCAGTATCTCTCAAACGGTATGACATCTCATGAGCGTGAAGAGTTCATACGCCTGATGAAGCTTGCAATAGAAAATTTAGAGAAATTCAAAGAAGAATAACTACAAAGGAGTGGTCAACAGATGCTGAAAAAGCTTCTCGCCTGTGTGGGCGAGTACAAAAAATATACCATTCTCACGCCTGTGGTAATGATAGGCGAGGTACTGATGGAAGTTCTTATACCATTGGTAATGGCAAAGATAGTGGACGTGGGAATTGCCAACGGCGATGTGGCGTTCACAGTAAAAATGGGACTTATCATGGTCTCCATGGCAATATTCTCCCTTTGCTGCGGCGCACTGGGCGGAAAGTTTGCCGCAAAGGCAGGCATGGGCTTTGCTAAGAATGTAAGAAAGAAGCTTTTTGACAAGGTTCAGGATTTTTCCTTTGCAAACGTGGATAAGTTCTCCACAGCTTCTCTGGTAACAAGACTTACCACTGACGTTACAAACGTTCAGAACACCTTTATGATGATAATCAGAATGGCGGTACGTGCGCCTTTCATGCTTATCGTCGCACTTATAATGTCGATCTCCCTCAATGCAGAGCTGGCAGTTGTGTTCCTGGTCGCTATCCCCGTTCTGGGCGTTGCAGTGGGACTTATCACAACAAAGGCATTCCCCAGATTTGAGAAAATGCTTGAAAAGTATGACTCCCTCAACTCCAAGGTACAGGAAAACCTTATCGGTATCAGAGTTGTAAAGGCATTCGTAAGAGAAAGGTTTGAGGGCAAGAAGTTCGTAGCTTCCGCTGACGATGTAAGAGCCGCTCAGGTAAATGCCGAAAAGCTCGTTATTCTGGGTCAGCCCGCAATGCAGATAATTATGTATGCCTGCATCGTTGCCGTTATCTATTTCGGCGGAAATATGGTTATCGGCGGTACATTCCTTGTCGGTGAGCTTTCCAGCTTCATCAGCTACGTAACTCAGATACTTATGTCCCTTATGATGCTCTCCATGATCTTCGTTATGACAACTATCTCCCTCGCTTCCATGCACAGAATAGTTGAGATATTCGATGAAGTTCCCGAGATCAGAGATGACGATGCAGACCCCGCACTTGTTCCCGCAGACGGAAGCATCAGATTCAACAATGTTTCTTTCAGCTATGCAAAGGACGAGGATAACCTCACTGTAAAGAATATCAATCTTGATATCAAGTCTGGCGAGACCATCGGCGTTATCGGCGGAACCGGTTCGGCAAAGAGTACCCTTGTTCAGCTTATTCCCCGTCTCTACGATGTGCTTGACGGCAGCGTTGAGGTAGGCGGCAGAAATGTCAAGGACTACAAGGCTCTTGCGATGAGAAACGAAGTTGCAATGGTTCTCCAGAAGAACGTTCTGTTCTCAGGCACTATCGAGGATAACCTCCGCTGGGGAAATGAGAACGCTACCCACGAGGAGATAGTTGAAGCGTGCAAGCAGGCACAGGCTCACGACTTTATCATGAGCTTCCCCGACGGATATAATACAGATCTGGGTCAGGGCGGCGTAAACGTGTCCGGCGGTCAGAAGCAGAGACTTTGTATCGCAAGAGCGCTTCTTAAAAAGCCCAAGATAGTTATTCTTGATGACTCCACCAGCGCAGTCGATACTGCCACCGATGCGAAGATCAGAAGCGCATTCAGGCAGGAGCTGGCAGATACCACAACGATCATCATCGCCCAGAGAATTTCCTCCGTCAGCGACGCTGACAGGATAATCGTCCTCGATAACGGCGAGATAAACGCATTCGATACTCACGATAACCTTATAAAGAATAATGAGATCTACCGTGAAGTTTACTACTCACAGCAGAAAGGAGCTGAAGAATAATGCCTCCACGTAAGCAAGGACCTATGCAGAAGCCCAAGAACGCATTCGGCGCATTCAAGAGAATACTTTCCTATATGGCAGAGTACAAGGCGCTGCTCCTGCTGGTAGTCGTTTTCATCATATGCAGCTCGCTTGCAAATGTAATAGGAACCTCTTTCCTCCAGAAAATAATAGATAATTACCTTACCCCCCTTATCAAGGACAGCGGAAATGCCGAGCTTTACCGAGGCTTTATGGCAGTTCTGGGACAGATGATGCTGGTGTATGTTATCGGTGCCCTCTGCACATTCGGATATTCAAGAATAATGCTTAATATCTCCACAAAAACACTGTTCAAGATAAGAACAGACCTGTTCACACACATGGAGACTCTCCCCATAAAGTATTTCGATACCCATACCCACGGTGAGCTTATGAGCCGCTACACCAATGATATCGATACTATCCGTGAGATGCTCTCCAACGCAGTTTCAAGCTTTATTTCTTCGGCTGTTACTATTATCGGCGTGTTCGTAATGATGGTTTACTACAGCTGGCAGCTCACTCTCGTATCTATCGGAATGCTGTTTGTCATTCTCTTCCTCACAGGAAAGATAGGCGGCAAGAGCGGTAAGTACTTCAAGGAGCAGCAGAAGGAGATAGGCGCTGTCAACGGCTACATCGAAGAGATGATAGACGGTCAGAAAGTCGTTAAGGTGTTCGTTCACGAAAAGCAGGCAAAGGAAGAATTCGAGCAGCTCAATGACCGCCTTTGCGAAGCTTCCACAAACGCAAATACCTTTGCAAATATTCTCGGCCCCGTAAACAACAACCTCGGTCACGTTCAGTATGCACTGACCGCAGTTGTGGGCGGAATACTTGCCATCAAGGGCGTTCATTCTTTCAGCGGTCCCATAATGGTCGGTACAGTCGTTGCATTCCTCCAGTACACAAGAAATTTCTCAATGCCTATTTCTCAGGTTTCACAGCTGTTCAACTCAGTTCTCTCCGCACTGGCAGGGGCCGAGGGGATCTTCAATATGATAGAAGAGCCCTCCGAGGTCGATGACGGCTATGTAACTCTGGTAAATGCCAAGGAAGCTCCCGACGGAACACTTACCGAGTGCTCCGAGCGCACAGGCGTGTGGGCATGGAAGCATCCCCATAAGGCAGACGGAACCATAACCTACACCAAGGTACAGGGCAGGGTTGAGTTCGATGACGTAACCTTCGGTTACGAGGAGAACAAGACCGTTCTCAACGGAATAAGCCTTTACGCAAAGCCCGGTCAGAAGATCGCTTTCGTAGGCTCCACAGGTGCGGGAAAGACCACTATCACCAACCTGATAAACAGATTTTACGATGTGCCCGACGGAAAGATACGCTACGACGGCATCAACATCAACAAGATTAAGAAGGATGACCTGAGACGTTCGCTGTCAATGGTTCTCCAGGATACACACCTTTTCACAGGAACCGTTATGGATAATATCCGCTACGGAAAGCTTGATGCTACCGATGAAGAGGTCATCAAGGCAGCAAAGCTTGCAAATGCCGACTCCTTTATCAGACATCTGCCCGAGGGATACGATACTATGCTTTATTCCGACGGCGCAAACCTTTCACAGGGTCAGAGACAGCTTCTTGCCATTGCAAGAGCGGCCGTTGCGGATCCTCCCGTTCTTATCCTTGATGAAGCAACATCTTCCATTGATACAAGAACGGAAGCCCTCATCGAAAAGGGCATGGACAGTCTGATGGAGGGCAGAACGGTATTCGTAATCGCTCACAGACTTTCCACCGTAAGAAACTCCGATGCGATAATGGTGCTTGAACATGGAAACATCATAGAGCGTGGCAACCACGACGCACTTATTGCATGGAAAATATTATCAGCTTTATACAGGTATGTTTGAGCTTAGCTGATAACGAATATGACAGAATGCTGCTTCCGAAAGGGAGCGGCATTTTTGGTGGACTAAACTTTTTACCTTGTGCTTAATAGCACGGGTTCTCGGGTTTTGACGGCTTATCTCTTTTTCGCTGACGCAAATTGTTATTTGCTCTTGCATTTTTTGTTTGCATATGCTAAAATAAGATAAACAGGACTTTTGCCCTTATTTTCAGCCGCATTGCGGCGGATTGGAGAATTATATGAAATACATCGTTTTACTTTGCGACGGCATGGCAGATTACCCTCTGCCCGAGCTTGACGGCGGCACACCCATGAGCCGCTCCGTTACACCCAATACCGATATGCTTGCTGCAAAATCTACCGTGGGTCTTGTACGCACCGTTGCTGACGGTCTTAAGCCCGGCTCCGATGTTGCAAACCTTTCCGTTCTGGGCTATGACCCTGCTGTTTGCTACACAGGCCGTTCCCCTCTGGAGGCAGGTTCCATCGGCATTGATATGTCCGCTGATGACGTTTCCTTCCGCTGCAATCTTGTTACCGTTTCCGATGAGCCTAACTTCGAGGACAAGACCCTCGTTGACTACTGCGCAGGCGATATCTCAACAGCAGAAGCAAAGGTTCTCGTTGACTATCTTGCAGAGCATTTCAACAACGAGGAATTTGACCTTTACAGCGGCGTAAGCTACCGTCACTGCCTTATCTGGCACGGCGGAACTACCGACCTTGCTCCTCTCACACCTCCTCACGACATCACAGGCAGAGTTGTAAGAGACTATGTTCCCAAGCACCCCAATGCCGCAAAGCTCTATGATATGATGAAGAAGAGCGTTGAGCTTCTCAAAGACCACCCCATCAACAAGGACAGAATCGCAAGAGGTCTTAACCCCGCAAACTGCGTATGGTTCTGGGGCGAGGGCAGACGTGCCGAGCTGGAGAACTTCACCAAGAAGACAGGTCTCAAGGGCACAATGATCTCCGCAGTTGACCTTTTAAAGGGCATTGCAAAGTTCGGCGGCATGGATATTGCCGAGGTCGAGGGCGCAACAGGCTACATAGACACCAACTTCAAGGGCAAGGCTCAGGCAGCTCTTGACGCTCTTGCAAACGGCAGTGATTTTGTTTATGTTCACATGGAAGCTCCCGATGAGTGCGGTCACAGACACGAGATCGAGAACAAGGTAAAGTCTCTTGAAATAATCGACAAGGACGTTCTGGGCTATATGCTCCCCGAGCTTGATAAGAAGTATGACGATTACAAGATAATGATACTTCCCGATCACCCCACACCTCTTGCTCTGAGAACTCACGTTTCCGACCCCGTTCCTTTCCTCATCTACAAGAAGAGCGCACCTGTAAAGGGCGTAGCCTCTTTCAACGAGGAGTCTGCAAAGGAAACAGGACTTTTCATCGAAAAGGGTCCCTCTCTTATAGATTACTTCATCAATCTTTGATTTAAAAACATCAAAAGGTCATCTCCGAGCATAGTGAGATGACCTTTTTTATACGGTGATGATATGAGATATTTTATAAGCGAAGCTGAACGCAGAAGCTCCCGAAGCACCCTTTATTTTGAGCTTCAGAAAGGACATTATCACAACAAATGCTGGCTTGATGATTCTGTCTGTATCCATGCGGATATATGGAACAGCCTCAGCCTGACAGAGCTTTTTACAAAAGCCCTGCCGAATTTCTCTTATTACGGTCTTACAGAGGTCAGCCCCGACGAGTTTAAAAAGCTTAAAGAGCTGTCGAAAGGCTCAGAGCAGTGGGAGAATGTCATTTCTCAGCTGTCACCATGGGCAGAGGAGTGCTTTGAAAATAACACGGTTTTCACAATATGCGGAATATAAAACAACCCCGAAAGTTTCGTGCTTTCGGGGTCGTTTTTGTTATGCTTTTCTGACAGGTCTTACATATTTCCAGAAGCGCTTGCAGTCGTGATAGAAGTAGAATATCCTGCCGGGAGCCGTGTCAAGACAGTAGCCCGTGGTCCGGTAGTCAAACTCTTTCATAGCTTTTTCGATGTGCTGCTCCACAATGGCATTTTCCGTCTCATAATCAAAGGGACCGTGCTCGAAAACTATGTACTCTCCCTCAGGAATATCCGAAAGTATCATCTGCTCGGGCACAGGGCCGTTATAATCCGCAGGCAGACGCACGCCGTAGCATTCCGCAAGGGGAATGCCCCAGCTGCATATCCTGCCCTCAGGGGTGTTCAGGAATGCCATGAGCTGACCGCTTCCGCTGTTGTTTTCGTCGCCGCCCACATCGTCAAGCTTGCCCTTTATGCTGTTCAGCAGGCCACATATCGTATCGAAGTCCTGACCCTTGATAAGGCTCTGCTTCTGCCAGAAATCCCAGTAGCCGATGCTTTCGTAGTTCCTGATATGCAGGAATTTGTGTGCGGGGATAGTTACAAAATAGGTCTTTACCGTTCCGTCTGAATATGGCATATCATTTCCTCCGTTTTCTGTAAGATAGCAGTCAAATGGGCGGATAATTGTACGCAGCACAACGGGAACAGGCTTTCTGCGGTACTGGCTGGGCGTGATGCCGTAGGCTTCCCTCAAAACACGGGTGAACGCTTCATGAGAGGAAAAGCCGTAGTTCAGCGCAATTTCAAGTATGCCGCAGTCAGTGTTACGCAGGTCGATGAGCGAAAAAGCAAGCTTCCTGTACCGCAGATAATCCTTGAACTTCATGCCCGATATTTCACTGAATTTCCTTGAAAAGTAAAATTCCGAATACCCAAGCCTGTCCGCCAGATGTTTCAGTGTCAGGGCTTCATCGTCCTTGTTTTTTATGCAGATGTCTATTTCATCAACAATGGTCTGCATATTTTTATGCCACTCGTACATTTTACCGTCCTTCATTCCTGTGACTTTTTTACAGCTGCTGTAATCTTATTATATCGGAGAAAGCTGTATTTTACTTGATTTCAGTTGCTCAGTTTATGGATTTGGGCGCTCTGTCGGGGCGCATGGTCAGGGAGAGACGCTTTCTTTTCAGGTCAACGTCCAGTACCCATACCTTTACCACATCGCCGACCTTTACCGCTTCAAGAGGATGCTTGATAAATCTGTTGCATATCTGGGAGATGTGAACGAGACCGTCCTCATGAACGCCGCAGTCAACAAAGCAGCCGAAGTCGATAACGTTTCGCACCGTGCCCATAAGCTCCATGCCTGGTTTCAGGTCTTTAAGCTCCATAACATCGCCGCTTCTCAGCAGGGGAGGGGGAAGCTCGTCACGGGGGTCACGTCCCGGCTTTGCCAGCTCCTTGATGATATCACGGAGAGTAGGCACGCCTATGCCTATTTCCTCGGATATCTTGTCAAGACCCTGCTTCCGGGCAGCCTCTGCAACGGTATTCATTTTCTCGCTGCCGATGTCAGCCAGAGTAAAGCCGCATATTTCAAGCAGCTTCTTTGCCGCACCGTAGCTTTCGGGGTGAACGGAGGTGTTGTCCAGAGGATTTTTGCCGCCCATTACCCTCAGGAATCCTGCACACTGCTCAAATGCCTTTGCACCGAGCTTGGGGACTTTCATCAGCTGCTTGCGGTCGGTGAACTCGCCGTTTTCCTCACGGTATGTGACTATGTTCTTGGCAACTGTAGCGTTTATGCCCGAAATGTAGGTCATAAGTGAGCGTGAAGCTGTGTTCAGGTCAACGCCTACGGAGTTAACGCAATCCTCCACAACGCCGCCCAGCGCTTCATCAAGCCGTGCCTTGGGCATATCGTGCTGATACTGACCAACGCCGATGGACTTGGGGTCTATCTTTACAAGCTCCGCCAGAGGATCCTGCAAGCGCCTTGCAATGGAGACCGCACTTCTCAGCGATACATCGTAATCTGGAAATTCCTCCGCTGCCAGTTTTGATGCGGAGTAAACGGAAGCTCCCGCCTCGGATACCACCATGTAGGAAACCTTGCGGTCAAGCCCCTTGATTATCTCGGAAACTATCTGCTCGGACTCTCTCGAAGCCGTGCCGTTGCCGATGGCGATAACGGAAACGTTGTACTTGTTTATAAGCTCCGTGATCTTCTTCTTGCCCTGCTCCACTTTGAACTTTTCATTTGTGGTGATATATGCCACGCCTGTGTCAAGCACCTTGCCCGTGCTGTCAACTACAGCCAGCTTGCAGCCTGTCCTGAAACCGGGGTCAACGCCCAGTGCTATCTCGCCCTTTACTGGGGGCTGCATAAGGAGCTGACGGAGGTTTGATGAAAACACCTTTATAGCCGATTCGCTTGCCTTGTCGGTAAGCTCCGCACGTATCTCACGCTCAACGGAGGGGTATATCAGACGTTTCAGGCTGTCAAGGCAGGCAGCCTCCACAAGCTTTCCGCATGGGCTGCCGTTCTTTACATATGTGCCGAGGATAATTCTTTCAGCGTCGCCTTCAGGGAGCACGATGCTGACTTTCAGCTTTTCCTCACGCTCGCCACGGTCAATGGCAAGCACTCTGTGACTTGCTATCTTGCTCACAGGCTCGGAGTATTCATAGTAATTCCTGTAAGTGCCTTCAGGGTCTTTTTCCTCGCTGCCTGATACGGAAACTGAGCCACGGACGTTGAAAAGTGTTCTCAGGCGCTTTCTCAGGTCAGCGTCATCTGAAACTGTTTCCGCAATAATGTCGCAGGCACCTGCAATAGCATCGTCGGCAGATGATACGCCCTTTTCCTCGCTGATGTATTTCTCAGCTTCGGCAGAGGGTTCGGCCTTTGTGTTCTGAGCCATGATAAGCTCCGCCAAAGGCTCCAGACCCTTTTCCTTTGCAATGGAAGCCCTTGTGCGGCGCTTCTGCTTGTAGGGGCGGTAAATGTCCTCCAGCTCAACCAGAGCCGCCGCATTGGAGATAGCCTCCGCCAGCTCAGGGGTCATCTTGCCCTGCTCGGTGATGGAGTTTGTTATCTCTTCCCTGCGCTTGTCCAGATTTCTCAGATATGTAAGGCGCTCGGAAATAAGCCTGATAGTCTGGTCATCGAGAGTGCCGTGATATTCCTTTCTGTATCGTGCGATAAAGGGAACGGTGCAGCCGCTGTCCAGAAAGTTTATGATGTTGTCTATGTATTCCTGCTTTACGTTAAATTCGTTGTGAAGCTGTACGTTTATCTCCAATTCGTTACCTCCAAATCAAATTCCCGACAGGTCAAAATCGGGAGTGTATTCCTCCTTGGCAGAGGAACGTTCCTGCATAAATCCGTCAAATCCCAGCTCTGCCGCCACCTCGGCCACCTTTTCATATTCATAGGTGGATATGCGCCTGTTTATTTCCTTGTGTTCGCAGCTTTTGTAAAACGGCGTGTACTGGCTCATCAGACTGAGCAGATAGCTGTCCTTCGGGTACATTTCGGCAATGGTGCGCAGTATCTTTTCGGAATCCTTTCTGTGGGAGGGCAGCACCATGTGGCGGATAATAACACCGCTTTTCATCAGTCCGTTTTCGTCATAAACAGGTTTGCCCGCAATTTCTATCATTTTGCCGATGGCCGCCGAAGCATATGAAAAATAATCCTTTGTAGCAGAGTATTTTTCCGATATCTCACTGTCATAATACTTGAAGTCGGGCATGAAGATATCCACATACCCTCTCAGCATTTCTATAGTTTCGGGCAGCTCATAGCCTCCGCTGTTGTATGCCACGGGAATATTCAGCCTGCCCTTGCATAGATCCAGAGTCTCGATGACCTGGGGAACATAATGGGTGGCGCTTACCAGATTTATGTTGTGCGCACCCTTGTCCTGAAGCTCCAGAAATATCTCGGCAAGACGGCTTACCGATATTTCTTTGCCGAAATTTTCGGCGGATATCCTGTAATTCTGGCAGAAGCAGCATTTAAGGCTGCAGCCCGAAAAGAACACCGTGCCCGAACCTCTTGTGCCCGAAATGCACGGCTCCTCCCACATATGCAGATACGCTTTTGCAAGCCTCGGG
>OBYZ01001336.1_pt1 | contig 10238 bp, 6 predicted proteins | sample 1501501 | NCBI WGS metagenome assembly OBYZ01 (sample SAMEA2580213, study PRJEB22360) | human gut metagenome | biome: human gut; feature: human-associated habitat; material: faeces | place: Denmark | collected 2008/2010
AAACCGCCATATACGAATCGTGACGGCAAATGCAGAATCTGCACCAAACCATCGGCCAGATCGGTCGGGTCAAGGCCAAGCGCGAGGATCACGCCGGGAACGGCAATGGCCGCCACACGTAGGAACGTGGCCAACGCCAAATACAACGATCCCTGCGAGACCACAATGACATTACCAAGATTGACCAGCACGGCACCGGAGGTTTTGCCATACAATGACACGGAAATGAAGCTTCCCGAAGCTGCGACCCATACCGGCCAGGTTTTACGAAGCACCGTCCATGGAGCGACGCCTCCAATCCAGAGCAGCAGCATCTCCAACGCGAACGCCACCGATGCGGAAACCACATCCAACGTCACGAACATGGGAATGCACAATATCAGCGCACCGATGAAACGACTGACCGGATTAATCTTCGCTACAAACCATGACGGCGACGCCGGCTTGGCGTCATCATGACGTTCCTTATGCGGCACCACGCTGATGGTTTTCAACTGTTCCATCTCACTCCCCCTCGCTTACGAGAATGCGACGCGCACCCAGCGCTTCGATCAACGGCTCGTCATGAGTGACCATGATGACGGAACAGCCCGCGTCGCGCGCGCCCGCTATCAGCCTGACCATTTCCGTCCATGTGGTGAAATCCTGACCGAATGTCGGCTCGTCCATCACCAACACCTTCGGCGCCGCGGCAAGCATGGACGCCACGGAAAGGCGACGCTTCTCGCCGCCGGATAACGTGAATGGATTGGCTGGGGCGAACCGTTTGAGGTTCAGCCGTTCTAGCATCATATCGGCGATGGCGTAGGCCTCGTCATCGGTTTTCCCCATGGATTTAGGACCGACTGCCACTTCGTCGCGCACGCTGGACGTGACGAACTGGTGTTCCGGCTCTTGGAACACCATGCCGATTCGCCCAAGAAGATCCCTGCTTTTCCATGTGAAGACGTTGTTCTCCCTATGTGCGGGAACCATGCTTTCATCCATACTTACCCGACCGGAAATCGGCTTGAGCAAGCCAGCCAAAGTCAAAGCGAGCGTGGATTTTCCCACGCCGTTTTTGCCGGTCAGGGCGGTAATCTCGCCGGCATGGAACGCGAGGTTCACACGCTCGCCAAGCGCGAATTCACGTCCGAAGCTGAGATCCTCGGTTCGCAGAACAACATTTCCCGACGATTGATTGGATTCGGGAATATGGCTTTCGACGGTGCGCCCCGGAACCCAGGCACCACCTTTTGTCAATACCGGCGCCATGATGCCAAACACTTCTTCCGGAGTGCCGTCGGCGATGACTCCGCTGACATGCGAATCGGATTCCGGCTTGCCAAGCACAATGACACGATCCACCAAATCAAGCCATACGTCGATATGGTGCTCCACCACCACCAAGGTTTCATGGGTTCGGTCAAGCACACCACGTACCGCATCATGCACTTCCTTGACGCCTTCCGGATCAAGGTTGGCGGTCGGCTCGTCAAGCAACAGCAGCCCGGGATGCAGGGGGAGTCCCCCAGCCAAAGCCAGACGTTGACGCTGCCCGCCAGAAAGCCTGCGTGTGGAACGATCGAGCTTCATATAGCCAAGTCCAACAATGTCGAGTGAGGAACGGACCCTGCTCCAAATCTCATCTTTTGGCAGATTCAGATTTTCACAACCAAAAGCAGTATCGTCTCCCACACGTTCCAGAATCGTCTGCGCATCGGGATCCTGCAATACCAATCCTGAGCGCCCACGCGAATGGCGGGCATCCGTTCCGTCAATCAGCATCACCGCCAAGCACGCCGGCAAGACCGGCCATCAACGTCGATTTTCCGGCACCGGAAGCGCCCAACAGCAACACGCGCTCCCCCGGCTGTATGGTGAAATCCACATGCCTTAACGCAAAATCCTTACGTGAGGCATGCCGCCATCCCCAATCGCGTGCGACCACCCCGGCTGCGGAAAACGGTTTTCCTGCATCAGTACCCATGAATCGTTCTTTCATTCCTTTTGCATTTGACATTCGCAAGGCGAACACGCATCAAAGAAGTCCCGTATCCACTCACCGTGAATGCGATACGGGACTTCACAAACGAATCGTCAGACCAGTTCCTGCGTGCGGCCGGATTCGAAACGGTCAAGCACGCCTGTTTTGGCGATGGCCACCTGTAGGAAATACATCACCATCCCGGCGAGCACTGCACCGGAAATGATGGAGGTGCCTAGGTAGATGCTGGCACGCACCGTGCTCCAGGCCGGGTTGGTGATCCAGTAGTACAGACCGCAGCCGATACCTGCGAGGGCGCCGGCAATGGTGGTGGACAGCAGGTCCCACTTCCTGTAGGCGAAGACTGCGAAGCCGATTTCCGCACCAAAGCCCTGCATGATGCCGACGATCAGCGAGCCGCCGACACCCCACTGGTTGCCCATGGTGAGCTCAAGCGCGGCGGCAAGGGTTTCCGCGAACAACGCGGCACCAGGTTTGCGCACGATAATGGCCGCCAAAGGACCTGCGAACAGCCAAAAGGCGTTAAGCAATCCTTCAAAACCAGGGGTCACCGCTCCGAAGAGAGCCAGTGGTGCGGTACAGACAATGTCCCAGCCCCAGAAGATCACACCGGACGCAACAGCAATGATGGCAGCCACGACAATATCGACTACACGCCACTTGTTGTTGTGCTTGCGCACTACGGAAGACTGCTTTTCTTCAATCATAGGATATGTGCCTTTCTCTCTTTGACAAGGCACGGGAATGGAGAGACGTCCGTGCGCCGGCATTACCCGGTATACGTTCATACGGTCGAAGCGTTTGCTTCCTCTCAGCCATACGGCCCCCGTGTCTGCGCTTGATACTACACAGGGCGCAAGATTTTCACAAGGGCCGTTTCATTTTCGCTTCGTTTTTGGTATGGAATACGCTCGGTTTTTTGCAATGGCCTGTCTTCGCGGGTTTCCCTCCCATACTGAATGCAGTACGGGAACACGGTTCCATAGAGTTTTACAGGGGCCTGCGCATCAACGATTCAGCTAGGTTCCTGAATGTCTCGCCAATATCGTCGGCACGTAATGAGCCATCCTCATTCAGCACGGCCGGACGTCCGGCCTCACCAGTCTCCCTCAATTCCGGTTCCAACGGAAGCTGAGCTAGCAAAGGAACGTCATAGCCGAGGCTTTCGGTCAGCTGTTCCGACACGCGCGTGCCGCCGCCTTCGCCGAAAATCCGCAGACGTTCGCCTTTGTGCTCGTAATAGCTCATGTTTTCCACAACACCACGTACTTTCATCGGCACCTGCAGCGCCACCAGGCCGGAGCGGACCGCGATGTCGGATGCGGATGGCTGCGGCGTGGTGACCACCAGTTCCGCGTTCGGCAAGGCCTGGGCCACGGAAATCGCCATATCGCCGGTGCCTGGAGCCAAGTCAAGCAGAAGCACGTCGGGCTCGCCCCACCACACGTCTGAAAGGAACTGTTCGAGCGAACGCTGCAGTCTCGGCCCTCTCCAAAGGATCGCGCGATCGGCGCCCGCAAACATGCCGATGGAAATCAATTTCGTTCCCCAAGCGGTGACGGGCATGAGCATGCCATTCAGATTGGTGGGTTGCGCGTGCACGCCGAACAGTCGCGGCAGCGAGAATCCATAGATGTCGGCATCAATGGCGGCCGTATCATAACCGAGCGCCGCGAAAGTGGCGGCAAGATTCGCGGTGACGGACGATTTGCCGACACCGCCCTTGCCGGATGCTATGGCGAAAATACGGGTTTTGATGCCCGGCTTGTTGAAGGGATTCTGCTTGCGCTCGGCTTTGAGACCGGCAACGAGTTGGGTGAGCTTGTCTTGGCTCATAGATCCGACTTCGATGCGCGGCAGCAGCGTTGCATCCGGGTAGGATGCCACTGGTTGGTGATGGTCTGCGATAATGGGCAGCCTTCTACCGTCAGTTCGACCTCCACACGAACCTCATAGGTGTTCGCCTTACCTTCCACCGGTATCGCGTCGATGGCTGCGATCATGCCCAGATCAGTCACAGATCGACCCAGTTCCGGGTCGATTACTTTGCTGAGTCGCTCATAGATGCGCGCTTCGATGGTGCGCTCGTCGGTCATGGTTCCTCCTTTAGCCGCGTACCAGACTAGCGTCTGGAGACGCGGCATGCCAGAGCTTTCTTGCGATTACGTTGCCAGTTTGACGCGCCGGTGTCACACCGTTCCATTTTCCAGCAGTATTTTGAACTGGTCCTCGTTTAGCATGGGAACGCCTAATTCCTCTGCTTTGGCGGCTTTGGCACCGGCGTTTTCGCCAATGACCACCCAATCGGTTTTCTTGCTGACGGATCCTGAGGCTCTTCCACCGCGGGAGATAATCGCTTCTTTGGCGGAGTCACGCGAGAAGTCAATCAACGAACCGGTGACAACCACTGTTTTACCTTCAAGCGTCTGCGGTAGTGTACTGATTTCAACCTGCTCCGCACCGACTCCAGCAGCCTTCCATGCTTCCAACACCGTGCCGCGCCAATCGCCTGGTTCCTTGGCCGATGCGAACCACGTGACCACCGATTCCGCGATTTCCGGACCGATGCCGTCTATCTGTGACAGTTCGTCCACACTGGCGCGTTCGATGGCGTCAAGCGATCCGAACGTATTGGCGATAACACGTGCCGTAGGAGGACCAAGTCGCCTGATGGACAGGGCCACAAGCACACGCCATAAGTCGGCGTGACGTGCCTTGTCAATTTCGTCAAGCATTTTCCTTGTGTTTTCCGCGGGGCGTATATATACCGGCTGCACGCTGGATGCTCCGGAACGCGACACCTTGGTTTCCTCTCGGACCACCATAGCATCCTCAGGCACATCATATCCGGGATATTCCGCGGATTCATCGACTTCGTCCTTACGCTTTCTCGCCACTGTCGGAGTCGTCCAAAATGCCGGAACCTGATGCCACAGGCCTGATCCGCCGATACGTTTGCGCGTTTTTTTCGGTTTACCGTTCTTGCCGACGGTTTCATGAATTTCGATGATTGGCGCTTCTCGCCATACGCGAACATCCTGCAAATCGGAGGATGTCAGCGAGAACAGGCCGGCCTCGCTGGACAACACCGGCGTTTGCCGGGCCGGCAGCTCCAGCCCTTCCACCGGCTCGTACGGTTCTGGCTCCTGCCCCGGTGCCACCACGATTTCCGTGATGTCCGGCGCGTAGGTCGCCACCGAATCAGGGCGATCCTCTTCCGGATTCGTCAACGCGATGGCCGATTGGTCACCCAGATGTTCGATATCGAACGCCTTTCTGGACGCCAGGTTGATGATGCGTTCGGTTAACTGCGCCGGGCAGGACTCCACGTTCGGGCAGCGGATGTCCTTGTCCCCCTCTTTGGCTGGAGCGAGTTGTGTCCCACAGCTCGGGCACTGCGAAGGCATCACGAAACGGCGCAGCTGGTCCTCACGTCCTTCCCTACGTTCCAATACTGGACCTACAAGTTCGGGAATCACATCGCCTGCCTTGCGCACCACAACGGTGTCGCCGATAAGCACACCTTTACGTTCCACCTCGAACGGATTGTGCAAAGTGGTTCTCGACACCGTTGAACCCGCAACATATACGGGCTTCAGAATAGCCACCGGTGTCACGCGGCCGGTACGCCCCACTTGCACGGTGATGTCAAGCAACTCCGTGTTGACTTCCTCCGGCGGATACTTGTAGGCGATGGCCCAACGTGGCGCACGCGAGGTCGCGCCCAGCGACCGCTGCAACCCCAGATCGTCCACTTTCACGACAATGCCGTCGAGCGCATGCTCGATGTCACCGCGATGCTCGCCGTAGTAGTCGATCATGTCGAGGATTTGGCTGAATGTGGTGACTTCACGGTTGTGCGGAGAGACCGGTATGCCCCACTTCTTGTATAGCTCGTACGCCTCGGATTGGTTGCTGACGATATCGTGGCCATTGCCGCGTTTGGCGCCCCATTGGAGCGTGCCGATACCGTGCGCGTAGAAACTAAGCCTTCTGGTGGACGTGATGCGCGGGTCTTTCTGGCGCAGGCTTCCTGCGGCCGCGTTGCGCGGATTAGCGAAAGGCGCGCGTCCCGCATCCTCGCTTTCCCTGTTGAGCGTGTTGAAATCATCCCATCGCATGAAAACCTCACCGCGGATCTCCACGAATTCAGGAATATCCTCCTCTGGTCCGGCAAGATTCTGCGGAATGGTGGAGATGGTGCGCACATTGAGCGTGATATCCTCGCCAGTCACACCGTCGCCTCTGGTCAGACCCTGTTCAAGTACGCCATTACGATAGATGAGATTGAGCGCAAGCCCATCAATCTTCACTTCGCAGGTCATTGGCAGCGGCTTCGTATCCGACCAATCAAGGCCTCGGATGACACTGTCATACCATTCGCGTAATTCTTCAAGCGAAAAGACATCGTCAAGACTCATCATGCGTGACGGGTGACGCACCGATGCGAAATCATTGGAGAAGGTGCCCCCAACACGATGCGTCGGCGATTGCGTAGAGTCGAGGGATGGAAACTGCGCCTCCAAAGCCTGTAGGCAGCGCATTCTCGCATCGTAGGCCGCATCAGACGAAACCGGCGCATCATCGATATAGTATGCAATCTGATCGGATTCCACCCATGCTGCCACTCGCGCCCACAATCGCGCCGCGGCTTCAGCACTCATCGACGAAACGTCAAGCCTGTCCAGTCGCATGGCGTCCGCATCAGTCGCCTGCAATGCGGCGATCCACCGTTCGCTTCCCGGCGCATATGAGGCGACTCCCCCATCTGCCGCCACGGGCGTCGACGTGCCCGCGGCACCGCCATCCGTTTCGGGAGCGTCAAAATCCCATGCGAGCTGTTCGGAATCGTCATGCCTTGTCATTGTCACTACCTTGTCAACGTTTTTCGATGTGCTTTCAGTACTGTCGGTCGGCGGCACTTCGAACAGTATCGCACAAATGTTCGATTAACGTGCCGTCGACGCTGAATTATTCGCTCCGGATGGCGCCAGTCAGTTGTTCAACGATCTCAGGAACTGCATCTGTACCACGTCGGCCCCGTCTCGTTCCTCGTCATCCATTCTGGATGCGGCCACTGAAAGCGTTCTTGCCGGCACGAACATGCCCTCGTCCACGCAGACTCGCGCGGCCTTGCGCACCAAGGACGCAACCCGCGTGTTGGGCCATACCGGCAGTCCAGCTTGCGCAAGCACATGCATGGCTTCCGGAACATTGGTAGGCACTGGGATGCACTGCGATTGCGCGCGTCCGATTAATTCCTGAAGCTCACCTTCCAGCATGGCGATACGCCCCGGAGCGATCTCCTCGCTCATGATATATGAGGCGGCCGCAATGTCGAAATGATCGCACATCCATTCCGCGTAGGCAAGCCTATAGTAAGCGAACGATGCATCCTCACGGTCGAGTGCAACATGCAACGCGTTGAGACATGCGGCTCTGGCCGGATCCCAATCCTCGGAGCGTGCCAACTGAACCGCCAGTTTAAGGTGCGAGAGCGGATAAGCCGGCGCGTATCGCACCATCGCGTTGAGATGCGGCAGCGCGGCCTTGACTCCTTTGACCTGTGCGAGCACGTCAGCTAGTTCCATATGCGCATAGAACAGGTTGTCAGGGATAAGCACGGTACGTTCGCCTTCCGTAGCAAACATACGGTTATAGATGACACGTTCCGCATACGAGTTGAAATACCGTGGCACGCCCGGATTCGAAACGAACAGCTGATCCATTCGTTCCAGCGCCGCTTCGGCCAATTCCACGCTCTGATCGATCTGCCCGGAAAACAGCAGATCCCTCGCCTTGATGCGCTCCGCATCGAGCTCGTCAGCCACGCGGAATGAGAAATCCGGCGTGTCCTTACCATCAATAAGAGCGCTTGTCACTTGCGGAGCCAGGGCCGTTAACTCAGGGTCGGAGATGGCATTGATGACGTCCATGGCCTGCTTCGCTTTGGCCACCGATTCCAGATGGGAGTCCTGCGCGATCCTATGGAATTCGCCAACCGCGCGCTGCAGCAGATCCACACGTTGGATGGACAGCCCTGACATGTTGCGGCAGCCAAACAGTTGCGCCGTATCATGGTCGAACGCGGCGTCAGAAAGCTCGGGCTCCTCCTGGCTCCCCGCCGGAGAGAAACGGCTGTCACGCAGGTCGAGTGCGGCATCCACCGGCTTCAACGCTCCAAGACCATCCACATCCATTTCCGCACCGAACATGCGGTACGTGCCTGTCGGATCAGACAGTCCGCACTCACCCAACCGTTCCATGAACTCGCTTCTGGTAAAGGTGACCGTCACCAGATTGCGCACGGTTGGATTCTTGCGAAGCTGGCTCAACGGATCGTCGCCATCCCCGTCGAAATCGTTATAGCCGATCAGACCAGCATCAAGACCATCATGCGTGGAACGCTCGGGATCACCCTCCTCGCCGGTGGACTCGTTTGAGGCTTCGTCAGGAACCGCAAACGCCATCTCGTCGAAGTCGATATCTTTCATCAGAGCCTCGAACTGGCTGTTCAGCGAATCGTCCGCATCATCGCCGTCACCGTCATCGGCACCCAAGTCAGCGGTTTTCGGCGTCACTGGCCGAGACGGATCCCCATGGAAATCGCCGTCCTTCGGATCGGCTTTGGATCCGGAAACGCCCATATCTCCGGTACGGATTCGTTCGAACGCGGCCAATGCCTCGCTCATCAGCTCGCTGATGGCGGAATCCTGCTCGGCCACGGCCTCCTCCAAACCAATCGAATCAATGTGCATCGATACGCGCTGGATGCCTGGATCGGCACCAAAACTCAACGCGGCCATCATCAGTCCGACACGCAGATTGTAGTCCGCGCTCATGCGAGCGCGTTCGGCGTCCGTCATGTCCGCCCATGCATGGCGTGTCGCATCGTATCTGGTGGACGGCATCATGGAAACGCCTGCGGAAGTAAAGCCGATCGCCATATTGCCGTCCTTGAGGCTGCATCGGAAATCCACGTCGAAACGGTATGGAAGGCGCATGCTGCGCAGCAGCCGAGACATTGTCTGGCGGTACACCCATTCCGAACCGCCTTCGCTGCCTAAGGCGACGCCATCCGTGCCGTCCTTCGTGTTTTCGGCAATGGAACGCCTGGTTTCCGAGGCGATGTCCACCAGACGTATGACGGCCTGCACGCCATCATCCTGCCGAGAATCGAGGATTGCGCCGAATTCGTCATCCGGTTTCAATGCGATCAACGCCGGATTTTCCAGCAACGCCATGTCGATCTGCGCCGCTTCGGCTCGTGTCACGGTGTCTTCCGTGGGGAGCCTGCCGATACGGGCGTTGCGTTCCAACCATGAGCTGACTGCGGCGAAACGGTTGAGATTGCCTTCGATGTTCAGCGCACGCAACGATGCCGAGAACGGCAACGTGGAATCCCATGCGAAGAAGTAGCAGCCGGAATAACTGGACGTGTACAGATGTAGCGGTTCCGCACCATGTACGGCCTCAAGGCCTTGGTCTTTATCGAGGGCGCCGGCCTCGCGCATGAGGTCGGCGAAATAATCCTCGAGTCCGGAGGCGCGCATGCCGTGCGAGCGGGCACTCATCGTGTCTCTGATGGATCGGCGGATCGCGCCCATCGGCGCTTCTCTGTTGAGCCTGCGGAAGATGTTGCCCGTGCCAAATCCTACGAGCAGTCCGTTCATTTGCGGCAGCATGTAGGCCGCGAAGAACGCGATGGCGATGGCGTCACGGTATTCCAGGTCGAATCGCATGGCTTCCGGCAGGTTGGCGCGCATCTGTTCAAGCGTGTAGCGGTTGCCGACCTTGAGCCAGGATGCGAGCCACATCATGCGTCCTCCGGGCATGCGCCCTACGACACCGCCTTGTGATGCGCGTACCGTTTTTGGCGTGCCGTTCGTAGCATGACCGAATCGTGGGCCGTCCGGCAGAGTGAGGGTCTCCTCTTTGACGAAGATGAAGCGTGGGTCCAGTTCCTGCACGTCCATTTCTGGATCGGTGCCTGCGAAGACGCGCGCTTTGTTGTCGGCGAGCGCGATTTGTGCGAAGTGGTTGGTGTCGGTGAATAGGCCGATGGAGAAGGCTTTGCCTTGGGTTTGCGGTAGTTGTGCCCAGCCAAGTTGGAGTGTGTTTGGCACGCCTTCGAAACCTTTGATGATGTGTCGTTTGATGAGTGGGTTGAGTTTGATGGCGTTGCGGGTGAGTTCACCGACGATGTCGTCTGGCGTGTCAAGGGCTTTGCCGAAGGGGTTGGTATCGGCGG
>OBYZ01001358.1_pt1 | contig 10037 bp, 9 predicted proteins | sample 1501501 | NCBI WGS metagenome assembly OBYZ01 (sample SAMEA2580213, study PRJEB22360) | human gut metagenome | biome: human gut; feature: human-associated habitat; material: faeces | place: Denmark | collected 2008/2010
ATAGAAAACAGGTGTTCATTATAACAAGGAGGGCGAGGATGCAGACAATACTGGTATGTGATGATGATAAGCAGATTGTAGAGGCCATAGATATTTATCTGACAGGAGAGGGGTTCCAGGTAATCAAGGCGTACGATGGATATGAGGCTCTGGAGTATCTGGAAGGCAATCAGGTGGACCTTCTGATTGTGGACGTGATGATGCCTGGGCTGGACGGTATCCGGACCACGCTTAAGGTGAGGGAGAACAGCAGCATCCCCATACTCATCCTTTCTGCCAAGTCCGAGGATGCGGATAAGATTCTGGGGCTGAACATCGGCGCGGACGATTATATTACAAAACCCTTTAATCCCCTGGAGCTGGTGGCACGGGTGAAGTCCCAGCTGCGCCGTTATACCCAGCTTGGCAATATGAACCAGCAGGCTGAGGGGCAGGTATTCAAGTGCGGCGGGCTTCAGATTAATGATGATAATAAGGAGGTCACGGTGGATGGGGACCCCATTAAGCTGACCCCGATTGAGTATAATATCCTGCTGCTGTTGGTTAAGAATGCAGGCAAGGTGTTCTCCATTGATGAGATTTATGAGCAGATATGGAACGAAGAGGCCATTGGGGCGGATAATACCGTTGCGGTCCATATCCGCCATATCCGGGAGAAGATTGAGATTAACCCAAGGGAGCCCAAGTACCTGAAGGTTGTGTGGGGTGTGGGATATAAGATTGAGAAACAGTAGGTGTCCATATGACAGAAGAAAGAATACGGTTCAGGCGTAAGAAACAGGTCCTGACCCTGGCCCACATATTTTTTGTCCTGATAGCCGTGTTTGGAATCAGCGCCATGTATCTGAACTCAAACTATGGCAAGGGCATAAAGTGGGTTTTTGAGGAAGCATATGAGGATTCACCCCAGTTTACCAGCCAGCTGAGCAGTGATATCGGCCGTATATTCACATATGTGGGATACAAAGGCATGTTTGAGACGGACGGTGTCCTGGATATGAATAAGGTGATTGTGGGTGTGCAGAACGGCCCTGGTTATCAGGAAGAGTATACCCTGGATTATATTGTCCGTTATCTGAAGCGCAGGGGTTATTATCTGGATGAGAATTTCTCGGTTCAGGGCTCCCCCCTTACCATGGACGAGGATGAGGATGAGATTACGGTTGATTTCCAGAAATATAATCCGGATTTCCTGGACGCAGATGCAAGCGGGGAACGGATGACAATGGAGGATCTGGCTTTTGACATTGTGAACCATCTGGGGGAATACTATACAATCCGTAATAATTACATTGAAAATAAAACCAATCTCCGGTTCCGTATTGTTTACAGGGATGACCAGGGAAAGGAAGATGTATTTACCAATGCGGACGGCATGGGCCTGGAGGATCTGAAAGGTTCGGGCAAATATTTCTATATTCCCGGCAACAGCATCAAGATGGAAAGCAATATACCGTCCGTTCCGGAAAATGCGGCCACGCTTCTGGAAATATGGAATCCCAACAACAATGATAATTATTATATGGTGGTTTCTGTGGACACCTCTTATCCTGAAACAGATGCATACTCCACTGCGGCGCAGGAGTACAGCAGCGCCAGGCGGAATTTCATCCTGGGCATAGGCGGCGTGCTTGTGGGCCTTATGGGCTGTCTTGCAACCCTGGCATTCCTTATGCTGGGTTCAGGGCATATGACGGAAAGCAGCGAGGATATACGCCTGTTCCCCATTGACGAGGTGTATACTGAGCTGAGCCTGGTTTTGTGGGCTGCTGCCACGGCCCTGTTCCTGTCTGTCGGGAGATATGTGGGGATCCGTCTGTTCAGCCTGTTTGTGGCTGAAGGCCAGTGGCCTTACTGGAACAAGGTAATCAAGGCAGTCATCCTTTACGGAAGCTCAATCCTCTGTGTGTTCAGTATGCTGAGACGTTATAAGGCCAGGACCCTGTGGAGCGGCAGCCTTGTCAAGAAGGCCATTGATGCTGCAAAGCAGTATGTGGGCCATATATCCTTTGCCGCTGGCTCCGTATTCTGCTATACGTTATTTGTATCAGCCAATGCAGCCATGCTTTGGGGAATCATTTTCCTGTTTGCATACAGGGCGGATTCACTGAGTTACAGGATATTGTTTTATGCCCTGGTTGCCTTCTTTATCGGGCTGGACGGGTATATTTTCCATCAGATGTTTAAGAAGGCAATGCAGAGGGATGTGCTGGATACTGCAATCAGCAGCATTGCCGGGGGCAATACGCATTATAAGATAGAGACGGTCCGTCTCAGCGGCAAGGAAAAGGATATGGGAGAGCATATCAATAATATCAGCAGCGGACTGGATACGGCCCTTGTGCAGCAGGTTAAAAGCGAACGCCTGAAGGCGGATCTGATAACCAATGTGTCCCATGATATCAAGACGCCTCTCACATCCATCATTAATTATGTGGATCTGCTGAAGCGTGAAAAGATACAGGATCCCAAGATTGCAGCCTATCTGGAGGTGCTGGATCAGAAATCCCAGCGTCTGAAGACACTGACAGAGGATCTGGTGGAGGCCTCCAAGGCCAGTTCCGGCAACATGAAGCTGGATATGTCGGATATTGACCTGGTGGAACTGGTACAGCAGACCAATGGTGAGTTTGAGGAACGGTTCACCATGCGCCGCCTGGATCTTGTGTGCAGCGTGCCTGACGAAGTGCTGATGATACGGGCCGACGGACGGCGGCTGTGGAGGGTCCTGGAGAATCTGTATACCAATGCGTTTAAGTATGCCATGGAGCACAGCCGGGTGTATGTGGATGTGATGGAGGAGGACGGCCAGGCCATCTTCACCATTAAGAATGTGTCTGAGAATCCGTTAAATATTAAGCCGGATGAGCTGACTGAGCGTTTTGTCCGGGGAGATGTGGCCAGGACCACTGAGGGAAGCGGCCTGGGACTGTCCATTGCAAAAAGCCTGACTGAGCTGCAGAACGGTACGTTTGAACTGATGATTGACGGGGATCTGTTTAAGGCCATGGTGTCGTTCCCGATTATGCGGGCGGAGCATAAGACGGAGCGGGGGACTGTGGGATTGGAGGCTGAGGCGGATGCGGCTGGAACTGGTGGTACTGCTGAAGCCGGGGCTGAGGATGCTGGAACCGGCGCGTCAGGAACTGAGGCGGCTGGGAACCCGAATAAAATCTCAAAGGAAGATGAGGCCGGATTTCCGGCGGAAGCGGAAGAAGATGTAAAATCATTGGATGCAGGCCTGAAAGACTGATAAAATTTTCACGAAAAAACTGACAGTTGACACAAAAATGTAAAAAATATACAATTACAATTGGTTATTATGCCATTCAAAAAAGCCCCTGGGATTTGCTTCCCAAGGGCCTTTTTGAACCTTAAATAATGTGTAAGCAGATTTTATTGGTAGTCAAATACGTTAATCCAACTCTCCAACAGTTCCTTTTCCTCCGGACGTTTATAGTACAGCTGGGCAGCGGCCACGATGGGCAGCCATCCCTGTACATAGCGCTTTTCAGTGCCTGTTTTCTCACAGAACAGATCCATGTACATCTCAGCTTTCTTTTTGTCCTTTAAGGAGAGAAGAAGGTAGGTTCTGGCAACATCGGCGCTTGCGTTTCCCTGGGAAGCATGTACCCAGTCAACCACATACCACTTGCCGTCATTACCTACAATGATATTGCTTGGATCAAAATCGCCGTGGCACAGCTTGGTGTGCTTTGGCATTCCGTCCAGCCTGGTCATCAGTTCATAACGCAGGTTGTCGTCCAGCTGAACCTCTGATTTTAAAGCACGCATGGTTTTTTCCTTTAACTTGTTAAGGAGCGGGCATGCCTGTGCATGGATTAAAATATGCAGGTCTACCATCTGCTCCATGTACTCCTCAAGTTTGTCAGGATTCTCATCCATCAGCTGCTGCAGGGTCTTGCCTTCCACCAGTTCCCTGATTATGGACCATTTTCCGTCCACAACTGATACCCCCAGGACCTTCGGGACATTCAGTGCTTCGATGTCCTCAACACGTGCGTTGCACAGTGCTTCATTGAGGACTTCGGCCTTTGGAAAACCTTCACAGAATTCCTTGATGGCAGTATTTCCGTCGCGGTAGACGGATTTGGTTGCACTACTGGAAATTAGTTCTTTTGCCATAATTATACTCTCCTTCCACACATTATAAACGGTGCTGCGACGAAGTATCCATCGCACTGCCTTTATTCTACTACAACCAGGACAAAAAGTACATACCCAATTTGATAAATTTTTAACGTACTTTTTCCTTACAAATAACAATTTTTTCTTTTAAGTTCCTAAAAACGGAAAATGGCAGTACCGTAAGCAGGAAGGGGATAGGAAAATGAATAGGGCTGTCCGTCACACTCGCCTTTGGCAGATGAAAAGCCAGGCGCTTCCCCGGACTTATATGCCCCATGGGTGCTGTCTAAAAGCAGGGTGTATTTGCCGCGTTTAGGAACCCCTACCCTGTAATCCGGGCGCTCCACCGGGGTGAAATTGATGACGAACAGCAGGTTCTTTTTGCCTGTCTCGTCCCGGCGCAGGAAACTGAAGATACTCCTGTCCGCGTCATTGGCATTGATCCACTGAAATCCGTTCCAGTCATTGTCCTGGCGGTAAAGGGCCGGATATTTTTTGTATAAATGCAGCAGGTCCTTAACATATTCCTGCAGGTCCTTGTGTTCATCCTGTTCTGCCAGATACCAATCCAGTGAAACCTTTTCATCCCATTCATGCAGCTGTCCGAAATCCTGGCCCATGAACAGCAGTTTCTTGCCCGGATGCCCTATCATGAAGGTATATCCGGCTTTCAGGTTAGCGAACTTGTCCTCCCCAAGGCATCTTGTTAATCATGGAGCATTTTAAATGCACCACCTCATCGTGGGACAGGACCAGGATATAATTCTCACTGGTAAAATAAGTAAGGCCGAAGGTCATGCGGTTATGGTTGTATTTGCGGAAATAGGGGTCCAGCTTCATGTATTCCAGGAAATCATGCATCCATCCCATGTTCCACTTAAAGGTGAAGCCAAGGCCGTCCTGTTCCGGATGGGATGTGACCTTGGGCCAGGCAGTGGATTCCTCGGCAATGACCAGTGCGCCATGGTTACGCCCCTGCACCACGGTGTTCAGGTGCTTGAAGAACTCAATGGCTTCCAGGTTCTGGTTGCCTCCGTCCTTATTGGGAACCCACTGGCCTTCCTGGCGTCCGTAATCCAGATAGAGCATGGATGCAACTGCATCCACCCGCAGTCCGTCCACATGGTACTGCTCCACCCAGTAGAGGGCGTTGCTGATCAGGAAATCCTTTACTTCATTTTTGCCATAGTCAAACACCTTGGTTCCCCAGTCCGGGTGCTCACCCTTGCGGGGGTCGGCGTATTCGAACAGGGGCTGCCCGTCAAAATCAGCCAGACCGTGGGCATCCTTGGGGAAATGCGCCGGAACCCAGTCCAGGATAACGCCAATCCCGGCGCGGTGCAGATAATTCACAAAATACATGAAGTCCTTTGGTGAACCGTACCTGGATGTGGGGGCAAAGTAGCCGGTTACCTGATAACCCCAGGACCCGTCAAATGGATGTTCTGCAATGCCCATCAATTCAACATGGGTATAACCCATTTCCTTCACATAGGCAGCCAGCTCATGGGCAGCTTCTGAGTATGTATAGAATCCGTCTTTTCCTTCCCTGTTTTTCTTACGCCACGAACCAAGGTGGACCTCATAAATGCTCATGGGAAGCTTCTGTACATCCTGGGTGGTACGTTTGGTAATCCAGTCGGCGTCCGACCAGTTAAAACCTTGAATATCCGCGGTCACAGAGGCAGTACCCGGCCGGTATTCGGCGCTGAATGCAAATGGGTCGGCTTTGTAGAGTATCTTGCCGGATTCGGTGGTGATGGCGAATTTATAAAGCTCCCCCACCCTCATTCCTGCATTGAAATACTCCCATATGCCGGAATCCGGTATCTTAACCATGGGGTTGGCCTCAGGGTTCCAGCCGTTAAAATCGCCCACCAGATGTACTTCCCGGGCATGGGGAGCCCAAACTGCAAAATAGATGCCGTCCTTTCCCTTGTATGTCTTGGGATGGGCGCCCAGCTTCTGATAGATATCATAGTGGGTTCCGGCTCCGAACAGGTAGCAGTCCAGGTCGGAGATGTATCCTGTAATCCGGGATGTTTTCTTTTTAGGCGTGGCCCCTGCGTTGGCCTTGGTCCCTGCGTTAGCCGAAGCACCTGTATTGGCCCTGGCTTTTGTACCGGAATTGCGTTTATTTACTGCCATATGAGTTATCCCCCTTTACTTTTAGGACAGCGCCCCGGTTGCCCCTTAATTTTATATGGACCTTTCCATTGGCCACGGGAAGGATGGATCTGCCGGGGCCATCCTCCAGCAGGTCCACTGCTTCTTTGGCCGGGATTGGTACAGGTACATCAATCTCCACATCATTCCCGTCATTGTTCACCGCGGTGATGATGACCGAGTCCGCACCATGCCGGGCAAAGGCATACTGGCGGTTGGTCAGCAGCAGTTCCTGGTAGCGGCCCCCATGGAACTCTTCGTTTTCGTCATGGATGCGGCCAACCGCGCAGATGAACTGGATAAGTTCACAATTCCGTTCATCTGACTGGCTGATTGGGATGGCAGGACGCAGCGCCTCATCGCTGGTGCTGGTCCTCTTTCCCTCCACGCCCCATTCCCCGCCATAATAGATGGATGGGATACCAGGCAGGGTAAAAAGACAGAGGTAGATGGGAAGCAGGTGTTCTTTCAGCTTCAGCTTGCTGGCAATCCTGTCCTCGTCGTGATTGTCAACAAAGGTATAAAGCTGCCTTCCGATTGCTTCCAGCCGCCTCACATTGTGGGCAATCTCAAAGAAATTATGGTCGTTAAAGCCCGAGTACAGGCTCTTGTGCAGTTCGTAGTTGGTTACGGAGTGAAGCATTTGCGGATTGACCCAACGGCTGTAGTCGCCGTGGATTACCTCACCCATAAGCCAGAAATCTTCCTTCATCCGTGCGGTTTCCTGCCGCATCTCTTTCATGAAATTAAAGTCCAGCACATTGGCGCAGTCCAGCCGGATACCGTCAATATCAAATTCATCCACCCAGAACCGGATTACATCAAACAGATAGGACCGGACCGCCGGATTAAAAAGGTTGAGACAGGGAAGTTCAAAATGTCCCTGCCATGCATCGTATCCAAATGGGTCCCCGCATGGGCCCTGCCAGTCGAAATTAACCCCTTTATACCAGTCTTTGTAAGGGGAATCCCACTTTTTTTCCTGGATATCCTTAAATGCAAAAAACTCCCGTCCCGTATGGTTGAATACACCGTCCACCACCACGCGGATTCCGCTGTCATGGCATTGTTTCACAAAAACCTTAAAGGACTCATTATCCCCCAGTCGTCTGTCCACCAGCTTGTAATCCCTGGTGTCATATCCGTGGCTGGTGGATTCAAAGAGAGGCCCTATGTATATGGCGTTGCATCCAAGGGAGCGGATGTGCAAAATCCACTGCAGTAATTCTGCAAAACGGTTGGTTACTTCTGTGGCGTCATTGTGTCTGGGGGCTCCCGTCATCCCCAGGGGATACATGTGATAGAAAACTCCCCGCTCATACCAGGTGCTCATGTTGTTGTCCTCGCAATCTTTTGGTTTTATTTTATGATGCTTTATATGTGATGATGCCAGGAGGATTAGTCCTCCTGGCTTTTGAATTTCCGAAGCAGGAACTGGTAGCGCAGCTGTGCGGCATTCAGTTCATAGATATAGCAGTCAATGAGGGTAGGGTCAACCGCCTGCTCAAAATGATTCCTGGCAGCATCGATGGCGCACTTGGTGCGGTCGATTTCAAATTTCAGATGGATTAGTTCAGGACGGATCCTTCTTGCAGCGGCAGCGCCTGTCCTTGAAGCAGCTGTCTCCCTGACCGCTTTAAAAAAATCAAACATGCTTTTCATCTCCCAGATATTGATAGGATTAGTATATCTGGAAAATGCGGTCTTATGCATATACTGGAATTTAATATATAAATTCTTCCAGCCGGTACCCAAGTTCCATCAGCCTGCGGTTGGATTCCCTCAGGGTCAGGTAATAATAGTTGGCAGTGCCTTCCTGGCGGATGTCCACAATGCCGGCTTCCTTCAAAATCTTCAGATGATGTGAGATGGCGGGCCGGGAAAGGCTGGTGCGTTTTGTGATTTCATTGACATTCAGGGCATGGTCTTCAAATATGATGGGGCCGGCCTGCTGCTTGCAGTCCATGGCTTCGGCTGTCAGTACTTCAATGATGGACAGACGCATCTCATCGCCCAGGGCGATGAATAAAGGCATACATTGATGAAAACGTTCCTTAAGTTCCTGGGCAGTTGTCATCTGCCATTCCTCCTTTGGTTTAAAAATTTGAACCAATATCATTTTACCATTTATATAAGAAGAGGTCAAGGAAATAAGAGGGGAAATATATAAAATTCACCCTTGACATTTAGGTCCAAATCCTTCATAATGAAACAACATTCAAGATATTCTTTTTTATAATTCTAAGAAGCAAGATATTGTTAATTGCCTGGATCGGGCAGGAATCTCCAAGTGAAAGAACGTAACTGGCAGGTTGGGAACAGGGGGAACAGGATAAAACCAAGGGAAAGGAGGAAGAAATCTTTTATTGTCTGATTTTATATTACTTACCGCGCTGGCTTTCTGCGCTGCTTCAGATGTGAGGACACACCGGATTCCCAATTATTATGTGGGGTACGGGGCTGTCATGGAACTTTTATGTATTTGTTTGGAACAGGTGTATGGGACGGGACTTGGGGCCGGACCGGCAGGTTTGGCTGGTATGGGAGCAGGATTCATATGTATCCTGGCAGCCGCGGTTGGGTTTGCAGCCAGGATGGCCCTGGTGTGGGTGCTGGGATTCCCGCTTTTTGTACTGGGGATGGCCGGGGCAGGGGATATTAAGATGGCAGGGCTTATTGCCGCATCCCTTGGAATCAGGGACGGTTTGACGGCTGTCATGGCCGGATTGATACTGGGAGCTGTTCTGGCTCTCGCAAAGATACTGCATCAGGGCAGGATCTGTCAGAGATTTTCATATTTATCAGCCTATATCAGGCGCATGGTTCAAACCAGGAAAGCAGAAAAGTATTATTGTCCTGACCGGGATGGTTATGGATGTGTCATTCCTTTTGGGGCCTGTCTGTATGCGGGAGCGCTGTTCGCAGTCTTGTGGAGAGGGTAGCAGGAAGCAGGAATACAAGTCCAATGGAGAGGAACGCTGGAAGCAGGAATACAGGCCCAATGGAGAGGAACGCTGGAAGCAGGAATACAAGTCTTACGGAAAGGATAACTGGATGTGGAAATATAAGAGGAGGTGACAGATGGTTTCATGATGAGGATTTTAGCGGTATATGGAATCGATTCTTCGTATGGGGAACGGTTTGCCGATTATGTCAATCAAAAGGAGAAGATACCTTTTACCGCCATGGCATTTTCCAATTTGGAGAAGCTTTTGCAGTACAGCAAAGAACACGCGGTTGAGATACTTCTGGTGGATGAGGAGGCCAGGGAGCAGGTCCGGGAGGTAAAGGCAAAGCAGGTGATGGTGCTCTGCCAGGGAGAGCTGGTGGAGCAGAAGGAGGAACTGCCGGCCATCTATAAGTATCAGTCGGGAGACTGTGTCATGCGTGAGGTGATGGCCCGATACTGCAGCCAGCCGGTGGAGCCGGGACTGGCCCTGCTGGGGACCAGGGCAGTGGTCATGGGAATATATTCACCTGTGAACCGGTGCTTTAAGTCCTCGCTGGCATTAACGCTGGGCCAGCAGCTGGCACGGGATGAATCCGTGCTGTATATGAATCTGGAAGAGTATTCCGGATTCTCAAGACTGGTGAGCGGTGATTATGAGATGGGCCTGTCGGATGTCCTGTACCTGTATAAACAGGGCGCTTATAACTGGATGCGGCTAAAATCCATGGTATACAACTGGGGTAACATGGACTATATACCGCCTGTCAGGTAT
>OBYZ01001362.1_pt1 | contig 9998 bp, 9 predicted proteins | sample 1501501 | NCBI WGS metagenome assembly OBYZ01 (sample SAMEA2580213, study PRJEB22360) | human gut metagenome | biome: human gut; feature: human-associated habitat; material: faeces | place: Denmark | collected 2008/2010
ACCCTTATTATAATTACGGTCGTCCAGAAACTAAGTATGAAAAGATGGCAGAGCAACGTCTTTTTAATCACGATCTTTACCCAGAAAATATTGATAATCGTTAATGTCAAGCTAAAAGTCCTTATGCAAATAATGGGCTTTTTTTCTTGGTTAAACACCTGTCTTTAGGGCGTAAAAGAGGTCCGCCTAACCGTTTTTCACAAAGAAAGTTAGGTCTTTGTTAGTCTTCTATTGGTTTAGTCTGAGAAACTTCTATTATTAAAATAATTTGACAATAGAAGTTTTATTTCTTACAATTGAAGTGTAAATGGAAATGTAAGCGATTGCTTATAAAAGGGATATTTTTTTTTAAAAGGGGAAAAGACAATGAGAAAGAGTTTACGATTATTTTCATGTGCTGTCCTAGGGGCAGCTATTTTAGCACCAACGGTAGTTGGCAACAATCATGCACAGGCCGATAGTTATTATGGCCGAGGTTACTATAATAACTATTCTTATAATCCATGGTATAACAACTATTATCCAAACTATGGTTATAATGGCTATTACCCAGGCTATAATTACAATTATGGCTATAACTACGGTTACAATAATTACTATTCAAACTATAACTATGGCTATAACTATAATTATGGCTATAACAACTATAATCCTGGTTACAACAACTACAATGAATCAGGGACTTACCGCTATAGCAATGGCTATTTGTACTACATCTTGAGTGATGGTAGCTACTATGTAAACTATAATGGACGTTGGGTTCGTGGTTCTAACAATACACCAACGACAGGTTATGAGGTTTTGAGAAATGACCCTCACTACCGTTATGAAAATGGTACTCACTATTATTTGAAAGATAATGGCGATTATTACTATTATTCAAATGGTAAGTGGGTACTTGTTAAGGCTTCAAGCACAGATTCTGAAGCTCCAACAACTTCAACTGTAGATTCAACTTCATCAGCAAGCTCAGAAGCACCATCAACTGTAGATTCAACGTCATCAGCAACTTCAGAAGCACCATCAACCGTAGATTCAACGTCATCAGCAACTTCAGAAGCACCATCAACCGTAGATTCAACTTCGTCTGCAAGTTCAGAAGTAGCTTCAACTGTAGATTCAACTTCGTCTGCAAGCTCAGAAGTAGCTTCAACTGCTGATTCAACTTCATCAGCAAGTTCAGAAGTAGCCTCAACTGTAGATTCAACTTCTGAATCTTCTTCAACAGCAACTTCAGAGACAGGTTCAACATCAGAAACAAGTTCTGAAGCTCCTGAACTTGAAAAACCACCATATGCGCCTGAAACAAACATTGACTATGATAAGTTGCCAAAACCAACATTGCCACCAACAGATTATCGCATGCACTCAGACCCACGATTTGTAGATGACAACGGTACGTATTACTACCGTGTCGCTATGACTGATGAGGAAAATGCGCGTGGTATCGATGGTTACTACAAATGGGTTGATGGTAAGTGGAAACTCTACAATGGTACTGCCAATGATGACCCTGAGCTTGATCCAGATTTCCATAAACCAGCAGGAAACGACGAATACATGTACGATGACAACGCATCAAGTGTTAAGTTGTATTCTGAAAATGTAGTTGGTACTGGTAAAGCAGGAGAAGCTCTTCCATTCCAAAATGTGGATGAATTCAAAGACTATGTCATTAATAATCTTGCTCCTAAATTCATAGACAATGCTGGCTGGGATTGTAATGTAACTTGGGAAATTGAAGATGTTGACAACTTCAACGCTTCTAAGGGCAGTGCTTGGGCACGTGACTATGTTATTACAGCTAATCTCAAGAGCGGTGTTGACGATAAAAAATATAGTGATGTTGAATTTGGTTATGTAAAATTTGTTTATCATGTAGAACCAACTGAAAATTCTGATTATGTTGAAGTTGATTCAGCTAAGGCTGCCTTTAATGAAATCAATGCTCAACGTACAGCTGCCGGTTTACCAGCGCTTACATGGTCTGATGATCTTTACAATAGCACAACTCTTCCACACGCCAAAGATATTTCACATACTTACAACAGTGACGGTATTGTTTACCGTCGTGAATCTGATGGTTCAGTTGTTGCAAATAAATGGTTGAGCAGTGGTCTTCGTGAACTTCTCATGAGTCCAGATGCTACTCAAGCTGCAGTGGCTTGTGTTGTCGCAGGTGATGGTACTTACTACTGGACTTTGAATTACCAATAAGAAGATGTTAAATTAATTGTTCCAATAATGAGGAGTCTGAGGTTAGTCTTGGACTCTTTTCCTTTATCTATTGAACGTTTAAGCTTTCAATATGGTATAATAGAGCCTAGAAAGAAGGCGAAAATATGCAGGTTAAGAGAGTTCAGGATTATATCTCTAAAGAGTGGTTCGATGAAACCGATGGCTCCTATTTCGAACGACTAAATAGTCGTTTGCAGGTGCTTTTGAAAAAAGATTACCCTGATTTACAAGGACATGATTTCATTAGTAATATTAGCCTTTTGGATTATAGGTTAGTTTTTCTCGACGAGATTATCGCAAATGCTAATGAGAAAAATGAGCACGTGCGTGAAACAGTTCATGATGTGACCAAGAGTTTGCTCTACGAGGACCAGGATGTCCAGGAACAATTGGATAGTCGAATTACTTTTGGTCAAAAAGTGGCGGATGAAGTGGCCCGATTTGGTGGATCTTGGACTTTTATCTTGTCATTCATTGCTTTTATGGCTATTTGGATGGGGCTAAATGTCATCCAACCCTTTGGGATTGCCTTTGACAAGTATCCATTTATTCTGTTGAATCTTGCCTTGTCCACTCTAGCAGCCGTTCAGGCACCATTGATTATGATGAGTCAGAATCGGGCATCGGATTACGATCGATTGCAAGCACGAAATGACTATAACGTGAATAAACAATCAAAGGCAGAAATCCGACTTTTACATGAAAAAATTGATCACTTGGTGCAACAAGACCAATCAGATTTGCTTACTATTCAAAAATTGCAGACAGAAATGATTATGGGGGTTAGCCAACAAGTTGAGAAGATGTCCGACGTTATTCGTGTCTTGAAAGAAGAAAGATTAGAAAGGGAGTCTCATGGGAACGAAAAAAATTAATTTAGTTGTTGTAACAGGGATGAGTGGTGCAGGTAAGACTGTAGCAATTCAATCCTTTGAGGATATTGGATACTTCACCATTGATAATATGCCCCCCTCTTTGGTACCTAAGGTTATCGAATTGGTAAAACATAGTGAAGAGACAGACAAGATTGCTCTTGTTGTTGACATGCGTAGTCGCTTGTTCTTCGATGAGATTAACGATATTCTGGATAAATTGGAAAGTAATGAGGAACTTAATTTCAAGATTCTATTCTTGGATGCTACGGATGGTGAATTGGTTTCTCGTTATAAAGAGACACGTCGTAGCCACCCATTGGCGGCAGATGGCCGTGTTTTGGATGGTATCAAGCTAGAGCGTGAGCTTTTGTCTCCGCTTAAGAGTTTGAGTCAAAACGTGGTTGACACGACAGAATTAACTCCACGCCAGTTGCGTAAGGTTATTTCTGAACAGTTCTCATCTGAACAAGACCAATCTTCTTTCCGTATTGAAGTTTTGAGTTTTGGTTTTAAATATGGATTGCCATTGGATGCAGACCTGGTTTTTGATGTCCGTTTCTTGCCAAACCCTTATTATGATCCTGCACTTCGTAACCTCACAGGTTTGGATAAAGAGGTTTTTGATTACGTCATGAACCATAAGGAATCGGAAGACTTTTACAATCATTTGACACAGCTTATTAAACCAATCTTACCTGGTTACAAAAAAGAAGGTAAGTCTGTTCTTACCATTGCTGTTGGCTGCACAGGTGGTCAACACCGTAGTGTAGCCTTTGCACATCGTCTGGCTCAAGATTTGAAAAATGATTGGACAGTCAATGAAACACATCGTGATAAGGATCGACGTAAGGAGACAGTGAATCGTTCATGAAAAAACCAAGAATTACAGTAATAGGTGGGGGAACTGGTATCCCAGTCATTCTTCGTAGTTTGCGTCATAAGGATGTTGATATCACTGCTGTGGTAACTGTAGCTGATGATGGCGGTTCTTCGGGAGATTTGCGTGATATCATGCAGCTGACACCTCCAGGGGATTTGCGTAATGTTTTGGTAGCTATGAGTGATATGCCTAAACTTTATGAAAGAGTTTTCCAATATCGTTTTGATAAAACCGATGGTGCTTTGGCTGGTCATCCACTCGGAAATTTAATCATCGCTGGAATTTCAGAAATGCAGGGATCTACCTATAATGCCATGCAGCTTCTGACGAAGTTCTTCCACGTTACAGGAAAAATTTATCCTGCTAGTGAGACAGCTTTGACGCTTCATGCCGTTTTTCAAGATGGTCATGAAGTAGCAGGGGAGAGTAGTATTGCCCAGTATGATGGCATGATTGAACGCGTTTATGTGACCAATACCTATAATGACGAAGAGCCTAAGGCCAGTCGTAAGGTTGTTGATGCTATTATGAATAGTGATATGATTGTTTTAGGTCCTGGATCTCTTTATACATCGATTTTGCCCAACCTAGTTATACCAGAGATTCGTCAGGCTCTTATCGAGACCAAGGCTGATGTGACTTACATTTGTAATATTATGACTCAGTACGGAGAAACGGAGCAATTTTCAGATGCCGACCATGTGGCTGTTCTTAATCGTCATCTTGGCTCTGATGTGATTGACAATGTCCTAGTTAATATTAAGAAAGTACCTAAGGAATACATGGCTAGTAATAAATTTGATGAATACCTTGTTCAGGTTGAGCATGATTTTGAGGGCTTACGTCGTGAAGCTAAAACAGTTGTGTCTTCTAATTTTCTGCGACTTGAAAATGGTGGTGCCTTCCACCATGGTGACTTGGTAGTGGATGAGCTCATGCACCTAGTGAGGAACAAGTCATGAGTTTTACGATTAAGGTTAAAGAAGAGATAATTGCTGCTTCAAGCAAAGACAAGGCTGAATTGTCGGCATTGATTAAGATGTCTGGTTCTGTTGGCTTGACCAACCAAGGATTGACTCTTTCCATCTCAACAGAAAATGCAAAGATTGCGCGACATATCTACCAATTAATGGAAAGTCGTTATCAGAGTAATCCTGAATTGAGACATCATAACAAGACTAATCTCAAGAAAAATCGTGTTTACACGGTTTTTGTAGCTGACCATGTCAATGATATTTTGTCCGATTTACAATTGGCGGATTCTTTCTTTGGCTTTGAAACAGGCATCGAAACATCAGTAATGGAAGATGACGAAGCTGGAAGATCCTATTTACGAGGTGCTTTTTTGGCGACTGGAACAGTTCGTGATCCTGAAAAAGGCCGTTATCAATTAGAGATTTTTTCCGTTTACCAAGACCACGCAGAGGACTTGGCTTCCCTCATGAAAAAATTTATGCTCGATGCCAAGGTTTTGAGTCATAAAAATGGTTTTGTGACCTATCTTCAAAAAGCTGAGGATATTATGGACTTCCTCCTTGTTATTGGTGCAATGAACTCTAAGGATACCTTCGAAGAGGTTAAAATTATGCGAGAGACCAGAAATGATCTGAATCGTGCCAATAATGCGGAAACAGCTAATATTGCTAGAACGATTAGTGCTAGTATGAAAACAATTAATAATATTATCAAGATTATGGATACGGTTGGCTTGGAGATTTTACCGGTGGAGCTGCGCCAAATTGCTCAACTCCGTATTGCCAATCCAGATTACTCTATCCAGCAAATCGCAGATAGTATAGAACCTCCTCTGACCAAGAGTGGTGTCAATCATCGTCTCAGAAAAATCAATAAAATTGCGGACGATTTGTAAGTAGAAAGGAAATTTTTATGGCTTGTACAACGATTTTAGTAGGTAAGAAAGCCTCATATGATGGCTCTACCATGATTGCACGTACTGAGGATTCTCAATCTGGCGTTTTTACGCCCAAAGAATTTCTCGTCGTAACCCCTGAAGACCAACCGCGTCATTATCAGTCTGTGCTTAGCAATTTTTCAATTGATTTGCCAGATAATCCTCTACGTTATACTTCTGTTCCAGATGCACTTGGTAAAGACGGTATCTGGGGTGAAGCTGGTATTAACTCAGCTAATGTTGCAATGAGTGCAACAGAAACAATCACCACCAATGCGCGTGTACTCGGTGCAGACTCTCTTGTTAAAGATGGTTTTGGAGAAGAGGATATGTTAACATTGGTCTTGCCATATATCAAGACGGCGCGTGAAGGTGTCCTTCGTTTGGGGCAACTTCTTGAAACTTATGGAACTTACGAATCTAATGGTATTGCTTTCTCAGATACTGAAGAAATTTGGTGGCTAGAGACCATAGGTGGTCACCATTGGATTGCAAGACGTGTTCCAGACGATGCCTATGTCACTAACCCAAACCAACTTGGCATCGATCACTATGAGTTTGAAAATCCAGACGACTATTTAGCCTCACCAGACATTCGAGATTTTATTAATAAACATCACTTGGATTTGACTTATTCTAATGAACACTTTAATCCACGTTATGCTTTTGGTAGCCAACGAGATAAGGATCGTCATTATAATACACCACGTGCCTGGGCAATGCAGAAATTCTTGAATCCAGAAAAAGATTATGATCCAAAATCATTCTTTATTCCATGGTGTCAAAAACCATACCGCAAAATTACAGTTGAAGATGTTAAATATGTCTTGAGTCTTCATTACCAAGATACACCTTACGATCCTTATGGACCTCAAGGAGATGCGGTGCCAATTCCGTCCAATCGGTATCAACCGTACTAGTCAAACAGCTCTCTTGCAAATGCGTCCTAATAAACCATCAGAAACGACAGGAATTCAGTGGTTAGCCTATGGATCAATGCCATTTGGTACAATGGTGCCATTCTGGACTCAAGTCGGAACAACACCTGCTTATTTCCGTCAAACAACTGATAAAGTGGATACAGGTAATTTCTACTGGAGTAATCGCTTGATTGCTGCTATCTGTGATCCTCATTTCCAACGGCATGAAGCTGATTTGGATGCTTATGTAGAAACAACTATGGCTCTTGGCCATGCTATGATTAATCATGTAGATACTGCTTTAGCAAATGGTGAGAGTATTGATTTTGAAGCTGAAAATCAAAAAATTAGTGATAAGATTCAGTCAGAAACAGATAAACTATTGGCAAAAGTCTTAGATGATGCAAGTAATTTGATGACCAATCGTTTTTCTATGAGTGATTAAAGTCATAAAAAAGCCTTTCCATAAAATTGGAAAGGTTTTTTAGTATTGTAAACATTACTTGTTTTCTTTATCCAGTTTCGAGAGGAGCTGATAAAGCGTAATAAAGAAGAAAAGATTGAGTGAAATGAGAAGGCCTGATGCCCATGGCAAATCGCTTTCTAAATTTCGAAGAGGTGAATTCCAAGCAAAGTGTGCAGCAAAAGCACCACAAGCATAAAGTATACCAATAAGACTGTATTTAGAATTAATGAGTTTTTGACGGGAACGCCATATAAGGACTAGCCCCATAGCAAGGAAGGATGTGTAAAGCCAGTGAGACGATACGGCACCAATAGTTCGACCAAGAATACCTGAAATCGTATAAGAAAAACCATCAGGCAAATCTGAAAGAATATAGGAGAAGTCTTCACTAATCTGGAAGCCAAGACCTGCCGTAATAGCAACAAGCAAGATCCCCTTGTAACTTTTCGTTGGTACCATATAGATAGCAAAGAGAAAAGCTGCCAGTTTTAGGGGTTCTTCAACTAGGGGAGCCATAAGGGCATCCTCAAAGCGGTAGAAGAAGCTCTTTGAAGAAAGATGAGCAGTCACCCAGTCGTGAGAAATGGTATTGGCATAACCAGCTATCCATCCTGTGATAAAGACTCCACCAATTAGAGCAAATATGAGAACAAGTGGTTTCACCTGCCATCTCTTGCCTAAGTACAGAATCAGAAATATTCCTGGTAGGATATAACATAAGGCAATTAGTGTTGATAGTCCAATAATACCGTATGCTGAACCAGACAAGGCACCTGAGGTGTATGATTGCGTATCATAAGTCAGGCCTATGGCTGAAAGCAATAAAAAAAGATATAGGATTAATTTTCGAAACATGTATAACCTACTTTCCAAATGATATTTCCAGTATATCAAATAATTCTTTCTCGTCGAAATATTTCAATTTTTTTATTTTAGGACTTGCAAAATAAATGAAGTGTGATATACTTAACCAGTAAACTATTAACTGGTTAAGTATTTTGAAAGGAATATCATGAAGAAGAAACGCATTTTTGGCCTAGCAGGATTAGCAGCAGTTGTTTTAGCTGCTGGTGCAGGTATTTATTATACGACTAGTCACCACGGTTCAAAAGGAAATGGTGATTTGAAAGTTGTGACGAGCTTTTACCCTGTTTATGAATTTACCAAGCAGGTTGTAGGAGATGAGGGAGAGGTGTCTTATCTCATTCCTGCTGGAAGTGAAGCCCACGATTTCCAACCATCTACTAAGAATGTCGCTGACATTGAAAAAGCAGACACTTTTGTCTACCTAAATGAAAATATGGAAACCTGGGTTCCAAAAGTTGAAAAGTCTATCAACACAAAAAATACAAAAGTCATTAAGGCAAGTCAAGGCATGGTTCTTTTACCTGGAACAGAGGAAGAAGATCATGATCATGGTGGAGAAGAACATCACCACGAATATGATCCCCATGTTTGGCTCTCACCTAAACGTTCTCAAAAATTAGTTGAAACTATTAGAGACGGTTTGATTGCTCAGCATCCAGATAAAAAAGCAGTCTTTACAACCAATGCCGAGAAATACCTTAAAAAATTAAAGACTTTGGATAAGGAGTATACTGAAGCCTTTAGTCAAGCAAAACAGAAAAGTTTTGTTACTCAGCACGCAGCTTTTGCCTACCTTGCTTTAGATTACGGTTTGACACAGGTACCAATTTTAGGTGTTTCAGCTGAGTCCGACCCTTCTGCAAAACGTATCGCTAGCCTTTCTAAGTATGTCAAAGAATATGATATTAACTATATCTATTTTGAGGAAAATGCTTCAAGTAGTGTTGCTAAAACCTTAGCTAACGAAGTAGGAGTTAAGACAGCAGTTTTAAATCCAATTGAATCACTAACTAAGGAACAGTTGAAAAAAGGTGAAGACTATATCAGTGTTATGACTGAGAACCTAAAAAATCTTCGTTTAACAACGGACGTTGAAGGTAAAGCTATCCAACCTGAAACGGGAAGTGATGACAAGAAAACGGTTCAAAATGGTTACTTCGATGACAAAGATGTTAAAGATAGAGAACTTTCGGATTGGTCTGGTGAGTGGCAATCGGTTTATCCTTATCTTCAAGATGGTACTTTAGATCAAGTATTTGAATACAAATCTCTATTAAATAAAGATAAAACTGCACAAGAGTACAAAGAATACTACACTAAGGGCTATCAAACAGATGTTTCTAAAATTGCCATTGATGGTAAAAAGATGACCATGACTTTCACAAAGAATGATGGAAGTAGTGTGACACACACTTATCGTTATGATGGTTATAAGATTCTAACCTATGCTTCTGGTAAAAAAGGTGTTCGTTATCTCTTTACAGCAACTGATAGTCAAGCAGCAGATAACCCTTACCAGTATGTCCAATTTTCAGATCATCAAATAGATCCAACAACTTCAGCACATTTCCATATTTTCTTTGGAAATAGTAGCCAAGATGAGATTCTAAAAGAAATGGATAATTGGCCAACTTACTATCCTGGAAAACTTAGTGGCTTTGAAATTGCACAAGAAATGGTTAGCCATTGATACTAGAAATGCACTCATTCGTGAGTGTTTTTTCTTTTTTAAAAAAATCTTTCATTTCTTAAACTCTTAGAAAATTTCTAGTGTCATTAGTTTTAAACAGAAATTTAAAGCATCGTATTTTTTCTAAAAAAATCCTGTAAAAAATTAAAT
>OBYZ01001387.1_pt1 | contig 9800 bp, 8 predicted proteins | sample 1501501 | NCBI WGS metagenome assembly OBYZ01 (sample SAMEA2580213, study PRJEB22360) | human gut metagenome | biome: human gut; feature: human-associated habitat; material: faeces | place: Denmark | collected 2008/2010
AGACAGAACAGGTGCTTGCGGCAGGGGAAAAGGGCGAGCTGGTCATCACCTGCATCAGCAAGGAAGCCCTTCCCTTAATCCGCTACCGCACCAGGGACATTACCCGGCTCATGTACGAGCCGTGCCTATGCGGCCGTACCACGGCCAGGATGGAGAACCTGTCAGGCCGTACGGATGACATGTTAAAGATCCGCGGCGTCAATGTGTTCCCAAGCCAGATTGAGGAAGTGCTGATTAACACAGAAGGCATTGGACCCAACTATGAAATCGTGGTGGACCGGAAGAACCACTCCGACCTCCTTACCATAAAAGTAGAAGTAGAGGCAGAAAGCATGATGGATTCCTACGCAGCCCTGGAAAAGCTGGATTACAGCCTGAGGGAGAAAATGCGCCTGATGCTGGGCCTGGATGCCAAGATACAGCTGGTATCCCCCAATACCCTCCAGCGTTTTGAGGGCAAGGCAAAAAGGGTAACGGACCTTCGCGCCAACAAGGACGGAATCTGATGAAATGCTGACACATACCATTGGAGATTACAGTGAAAGGAAGGAAGATAAAGTGTCTGAAAAGAAAATATTACTTGGCAATGAAGCCATTGCAAGAGGTGCCTATGAGGCAGGGGTAAAGGTTTCGGCCGCATATCCGGGAACGCCCAGCACGGAAGTGAGCGAGGCTCTGGTGCAGTATGATGAGATTTACGCGGAGTGGGCTCCCAATGAGAAGGTGGCAACAGAGGTGGCAATCGGCGCCTCCATCGCAGGCGTGCGTTCCATGTGCGTGATGAAGCATGTGGGGATGAATGTGGCCGCAGACCCGCTTTATACGGCGGCCTATACCGGCGTCAGAGGCGGCATGGGGCTGGTGGTGGCGGACGACCCCGGCATGTACAGTTCCCAGAACGAACAGGACAGCCGTATGGTTGCAAGGGCTGCCATGGTTCCGGTGGTGGAGCCCTCCGACAGTGCGGAAGCAAAAGACTTCATGAAATATGCCTATGATTTAAGTGAAAAATATGATACCCCGGTCCTTCTGCGCAGCACCACCAGGCTGTCCCATTCCCAGGGGCTGGTAGAACTGGAGGACAGGGCGGAACCCTTTGATATCCCATATGAAAGGGATATTGCAAAATACGTGATGATGCCCGGCAATGCAATCAAGCGTCATGTGGCGGTGGAAGCGCGTATGAAACAGCTGGCAGAGGACGCAGATGGGCTGCCCATCAACCGGGTGGAATACAACGACCTGTCCGTGGGTTTTATCACCAGCGGGATTGCCTACAACTATGTGAAAGAGGCAATGCCTGAGGCATCCGTCTTAAAGCTGGGGCTTGTGAATCCTCTTCCAAGAAAGCTGATTGAGGAGTTTGCTTCCAAGGTTGATAAGCTTTACATATTCGAGGAACTGGAGCCGGTTGTGGAAGAACAGGTCAAGGCATGGGGAATCCAGAAGGCAGTGGGCAAGGAAATATTCACGGTCCAGGGCGAGTACAGCGCAAACCTGATCCGTGAGCGCGTGCTGGGCCAGACACTGGAGGTTGACCCGGCGGCGCAGGTTCCTGCAAGGCCTCCCATCCTCTGTCCGGGATGTCCCCACAGAAGCGTATACACCGTGCTGAACAAACTGAAAATACACGCGGCCGGGGATATTGGCTGCTATACATTGGGCGCAGTGGCGCCGCTTAGCGTCATTGATACCACCATCTGCATGGGCGGCAGCATCAGCACCCTTCATGGCATGGAGAAGGCAAAGGGTAAGGATTATATCCACAGCTGGGTGGCTGTGATTGGCGATTCCACCTTTATGCATACGGGAATCAACTCGCTGATGAACATGGTCTATAACCAGGCCACCGGCACTGTCATCATCCTGGATAACTCCACCACCGGCATGACGGGGCATCAGGACCACGCAGCCACCGGCAAGACCTTAAAGGGCCAGGTGGTGCCGGCCATCAATATCATGGGGCTGTGCAGGTCCCTTGGCATTGAACATGTCTATGAGGTAGATGCGTTTGACCAGAAGGAACTGGAAGAGGTCATTAAGCGCGAAGCGGCCAGGGAAGCTGTTTCCGTCATCATCACAAAGGCGCCCTGCGCCCTGTTAAAAGGCATCAAGTTCCCCAACAAGTGCAGGCCGCTGTCTGATAAATGTAAGAAGTGCGGCGCATGCTTACGTCCAGGATGTCCAGCGCTGACTAAGAATGAGGACGGGACCATTTCCATTGATGAAACCATGTGCAACGGCTGCGGACTGTGCATGCAGCTTTGTAAATTTGATGCAATCGAGCAGATAAAGGCAGGTGAATAATATGACTTCAAAGAATATCATGATTGTAGGCGTTGGCGGCCAGGGTACCCTTCTTACCAGCCGTATCCTTGGAAAGCTTGCAATTAATGCGGGATATGATGTAAAATTATCTGAGGTACACGGCATGGCCCAGAGAGGAGGCAGCGTTGTTACCTTTGTGCGCTACGGCGACAAGGTAAACGAACCCATTGTGGAGGAGGGGCAGGCGGACGTACTCATTGCATTTGAACGTCTGGAAGCCCTGCGCTACCTGCATTTCCTTAAAAAGGACGGCGTGGTGATTGTCAATGACTGGCGCATCGACCCCATCACGGTGGTGACAGGGGTGGCTGCCTATCCTGAGGATGTGATTGAAACACTGAAGGAGAAACGCAGGGCCATTGTGGTGGAAGCAACGGCCGAGTCCAAGAAGCTGGGCGCGCCAAAGGCATTTAACATCATTGTCCTGGGAGCGGCGGCAAGGCACATGGGCTTTGAGAAGGAAGACTGGCTGCGCGTGATTGAGACAACAGTCCCGCCAAAGACCATTGAAGTGAATAAGCAGGCCTTTGAGATTGGGTATGCGCTTTCACTATAGAGGTCCTGCTGTATGATTGTTTTAGGGGCGTGCAGATGGCGGGAATGAATTTTCAGACACGCCCTAGGCAGGATGATTGATTCAGACATCCTAAAAAATACGGAGGGTTTACAGTCAGATGATTTGGAATGAGACAAAGGAATGTATGAGCAGGGATGAGATGACAAACCTGCAGGGCGCAAGGCTTTCAAAACTGGTGGACCGTGTGTACCACAACGTGGAGTATTACAGGAAGAAAATGCAGGCAGAGGGACTGGAGCCAGGCGATATCAAGGGGATTGAGGACCTGGATAAGCTGCCGTTCACCACCAAGGATGATTTGAGGGATACCTATCCATTCGGCATGTTTGCAGTGGATAATTCCCAGATTACCCGTATCCACGCATCCAGCGGCACCACGGGAAAGGCAACTGTGGTGGGATATACGAGGAAGGATATTGATGTGTGGAGCGAGTGCGTGGCAAGATGCATCACCATGGCGGGCCTGGGCAAGGAGGATACCATACAGGTGGCATATGGTTACGGCCTGTTCACCGGCGGCCTGGGCGCGCATTACGGCGCCGAGGAAATGGGGGCCACGGTTGTGCCCATGTCCACGGGAAACACCAAGAAGCTGGTGACCATGATGGTGGATTTCGGCGTGACGGGCATCATGTGCACCCCTTCCTATCTGCTGCACATCGCGGAAACCATTGAAGAGATGGGCGTTAGGGACCAGATTAAGCTGAAGGCGTCCATCAACGGGGCTGAGCCCTGGACGGACGGGATGAGGGCCCAGATTGAGCATCAGCTGGGAATCCATGCCCACGATATCTATGGCCTGAGTGAAATCATGGGACCGGGTGTGGCAACGGACTGTCAGTTCCACAGGGGACTTCATATCCATGAGGACCATTTCCTGCCGGAGATCGTGGACCAGAATACATTGAAGGTCATCTCCCCACTGCCCAAGGAGGGGCTGCCGCTTATCCGTTACCGTACCAAGGATCTGACCAGCATCAACCACGAAATCTGTGAGTGCGGCAGGACCACTGCCAGGATTGCAAGGTTTACGGGAAGGACGGATGACATGCTGATCATCCGCGGCGTCAATGTATTCCCGTCCCAGATTGAATCTGCCCTTTTGGAAATGGGCGGGACCACGCCCCACTACCTTCTGATTGTTGACAGGATTAATAACCTGGACACACTGGAAGTACAGGTAGAGGTGGAAGAGCGTTTCTTCTCCGATGAGATTAGGGAGTTAGAGAACCTGACAGGCAAGATTGCCCATGTGATCCAGAACGCCATCGGGCTGGCGGTCAAGGTGAAGCTGGTGGAACCAAAGAGCATTGAACGCAGCATGGGAAAGACAAAGCATGTAATTGATAACAGGAAACTGATTTAGGAAAGGCAGGTATGGATATGTTTGTAAAGCAATTGTCTGTATTCATTGAAAACCGCGAAGGAAGGCTGGAGCAGGTAACAGAAGTGCTGAAGGAGGAGAACATCAACATCCTGTCGCTGAGCATGGCTGATACCACGGAGTACGGTATGCTGAGGATGATTGTATCCGACCCCGAGAAGGCCAAAGCGGGTCTGAGGAGCAAGGGTTTTTCCGCCATGCTGACCGATGTGCTGGCAGTGAAGCTGGAGGACAAGGTGGGCGAGATGCATAAGATGACCCATATACTGTGCAGCCAGGGACTGAACATTGAATATATGTATGCCCTGGCATCCGCAAACAGGAGGGCCATGATTGTAAAGGCGTCCGACGGGGTGGCCGCGGCAAAGGCTGTGGAGGACGGCGGACTGGTGCTGTACACCAATGAGGAGATGTGCTGGTAGGTGTGGATTACATTAAAATGAATATGGCATCAGCATTGCAATGGAAAGGGCCGGACAGTTTTGGTGAGGAATGTCCGGCCTTTCTGCGCCGTAATGGGGGATTATAAAGAGGATATATATCCGCATTATCCTTTTTCGGCAGTGGGCATATCCTGAACCAGCCGGGTGCCGCTTTTTACAAAACCGCTGGCAGTCACATGGGCTACCGGATTGCCCAGGTCATCGGACACGTCCACCAGGTAATAGCAGGTGCTCCGCCCTTCTTTTACCTTGCGTGCCTCTGCAACCAGACGGGCGCCTTTTGCAGTGCCAAGGAATGTGATTTGGGAAGTAGTGGACACGTTTAACGGCTTATTCCAGTTAGAGGCCACTGCGAAGGCAAAATCAGCCAGGGTAAAGATGGCGCCGCCCATGACAGTCCCCCCGGCATTGAGATGGTGCGGTTGTATTTCCAACGAACATTTTGCATATCCATCATCTACTTCATCAATGACAACGCCGTTTTCAGTGGCAAACCGGTCATTTGCAAAGACCTTCTGTACCTGTTCAAGTTTCTGTGCGTTCATGTTTTTTCCTCCGTATCCTTTATGTATGATAATATACAGCTGGCTGAAATAATCTAAAGAACACTATAAACCAGGGCGGCAGGGGTTGTCAATGCCATGAAACGGATAATCATGGACCTATCATGAAAAAGGGGGCCCCGAAGGTAGCTACTCATAAGACAGTATCACAAACAACTGAAAAGGGTAGCTGCCATACAGGGTGCAAAGCAAAGCGGGCGTATCGTCAGAAAAGACGGTACGCCCGCTTTGTCACGCAGTAGAAGGCTGCTTTGAGGGAATGAGTATAAAACCATTGCCTACCCCGTTTCTATGCCTGTAAAGCCGCATAGCACAAGGCTATTTAGCACTCTATTGGGTGACCGCATATAGTGTTCTGTTACAATACGGATAGGAAAACATATAATTTTGTGTTAAGATAATAAGTGGAAATTCTTGAACAAACTAAATTTAAAAGACAGGCGGTATATATGGGAACAATAAGAGCTTTATTAGTAGGAGTGTGTGAATATTTGACAGTTAAGTGTCCTTCTTTGCCCTTGTGTAAAAACGATTTATTTGCAATGAGGGCTGCGCTTATTCAAGGGCTAAATGTAAACGCCGACAATATACTCTTGTGTGGCGAAACGGGGATAGTAACAAAAAGCGAACTTATTGCCTCAATACATACTGTGCTTAATGGTGCAACAGAAGAGGATACTTTTGTTTTTTACTTCTCTGGTCACGGCGGTAAAAATTGCTTAGTGTTAAGTGATAGCTTAATCGATTTGCAAGACCTCATTGATACAATAGAACAAATACAAACAAGGAATAAAATAGTAATATTAGATAGTTGTCATTCGGGTGGTTTTGCGCTTGCTGGTGTTCCTGAAATAGACATTGACGAAACTGTTGAACATTTTGCTGGACGTGGATTTGCTGTCCTGGCTTCGTGCGGGGTGGAACAATTTTCTGGCTTTAATGACGATAGAGGAATAAGTTTATATACAAGTTTTGTATGTGACGCTCTGACCTCGCATTTTTTGATTAGACAAGGAAAGAAATCTCTTGAAACCATAAATGAAGCAATATTTCGCTTTGCAGAAGTGTCAAATCAAAAAAGTGGGCGTAACTTTCAACAGCCAATATTCCGTTCGAGTATTGGCGGTACAGTGTTTTTTGATGTTGAGGAATACAACCCCTATGAAGTTGCGCGAATTTATGAAGAAACAGACAAGTATATTATCTATGCTGTTGAACCAGTACACCATGCGGGAGCAAAAAGGTTATCGGTTAAAGTGATTTTGCGTTTTCAAAGTTCGATAGAACAAATTGCTGAAATTGCAAAAGAAATTAAGGATAAAGTTTGTTATTATGAAGTGCACCAGAATGAAATTGCTGAAGCACATCATAAAGGCCATGCGGCAAATATTGTATGGTGTTATTTCGGATATGATGAGGACGATATGGTAGATAGTAATTATATTTGCCACACCACATGGGTTGATGATTTGCAGGACAAAAAATGGTGGTATCATAGTTCAAAGAATACCATTGTTGCAAAAGGGGTTCACATAGATGTGCATGGTTCATATGAATTAATCAAGAGCCTTAAAGAAGATACCATGAGCAAAGACGAATTAATTAAAATCACAAGAGAATACACTGCAAATATTATATCGGCGGCAGAGCAGTATATCAAAATATTTAGAGAATACCTTAACAACACTATAACAGAGGAACAACTCATAGATAGCGTTGCCCCTCTTAATATTGAAATTTCAAAATGGTTTTTTAAACAAAGTGAGTTGCCAATACCCACAAAAGAGCTACACGATTGGGCGCATATACATACAAAAATTTCCTGCACAATACATGATTTCTCTCTTTTTTATGATAGAAAAAACTTACAGACATGGAAAAGTGAAAATCGCAAATGGTTATTGAAAAATGCAATTAAGCAATATGAATTGGAATTAGAAGAGCTGAAAGTTGCAGATAAGATAATTTAAAATAATGAAATTTAGCCTGTTTTGTTACGCAATAGAACGCCATTTTGAGGGGTACAAATATAAAACCCTTATCCCACCATTATTGCGCTCGCAAAGCCGCATGAATACAGGCTTTATCAACCTCTATTGCGTGACAGAGAACCTCATAATTTAGAGAGGGCGCAAGCGGTCTATCCGTTTGCGCCCTCTTGATTACCAAACAGCAAAGACGGAAACAGCCGTCAAGGACGCGAAGCGCGAAGTTTATCCTTGACGGCTGTTTTTGGCTTTGCTACTTGCGCGGCGGCTGATACTCCAATCGGAATTTCAAAACAGCTATGAGCAGCTTTGCATTTAATCGCTCTTGCATATCGGCGTTTCCTCCGCTTAATCTACCTATGTAGGCTTTGTGTTGTTCCTGTACCGTAAGGAGCGCGGCGGTATCGCCTGTGATTGCTCTTTCAATCACTTCATAGGGAACAAGGTTGTATTTGCTATTCTTCATCATTTATCTTCTCCATTTCTGTCCGCAACTGCTTCAAGGCTGCATTTTTCTGATAGTTGACCGTTGTGCACGGTTTTCCCAATAACGCCGCAATCTGCCTATCACGTAGTTGCAGATAATAGCGCATAAGGATAATTTCCCGCCAACCTTCCGATAAGCACAACAAGGCTTTTGCTAACTTCTCACTGTCAACAATTACCGTCTGTCCGTTGACTGCAAAGGCAATCGGCTTGTCCTGCAAGACAAAGTATTCGTCCATACTGCGAGGTGCAAAAGAGGTATTCTCTTGCAGATACTCAAAGGATATTTCACGCTGTACCTTGCGCTTTCGTTCCCTCTAATAATTACAAACTTCATTGTGTAATACGGCTTTGCAAAATGCGTGAAACCGGCGTTCGATATTTTCCTTGTATTCTATGGATAACATCATGTTCACCCCCTTTCCGTTTGGAATGAGGGCTATAACAAAAACTGCCTGCGCAGCGTAAAACTGAACAGGCGGTTATGCTATATGATGTAATAGGGCATTTATGATGATGTAAGAGTTCCTCTTGATAGCCGCAATACCCCGTAGACAGGAACAGACTTTTTTTGACAAACTACTGATTGGAAAACCGTGTTGATATAAAACGGACATGACGATACCTCCTAAGATACCGCCATGTCCTTAAAAATGGGCGACTTTATCACGTCCCCGCAAATTCAATTCTGCAAAAGGAGAACGGCGGCTTTATTTTCATAAAACTGTCGCCTAATGCTGCAACCGCAATTTGCCAACAAGCAACGGTTTTATAAGTTGCAATCTGTCAGCAATCACATAGGTTGTCAAAAAAGTAAAGAGCCGACAACCGCATTTTATATCTGCGTGTTATCGGCTCTGCGTCTTTGCGTCTGGCTCTTTGATAACTGACGTATTTAGTTGTTTTACATTGATTAGGGTTTCCTGCTTGCACTTCGGGCAGTATAGAGGGAAGTTTTCAAGTATTGTATCTTCCCGTATTTTCAACCTCGTTTTACTTTGACATATGGGGCATATTACCCATTCGGTACTCATGTTAAATACCCCAATCCCTACTAATCATCTGCAACTTTACCATGTGAGGATATATTTTTCCTGTTTTTATCAGTTCTTCCGGCAATCCCTGTTCAGCAACGGAACCGTCCGAAAGAACAACTACTTTATCCGCGCCGCTTACGGTACGCATACGGTGGGCGATAACAAGTACGGTCTTATCCTTTATCAGCCTTGACAAAGCAGCCTGTATCAATGTTTCGTTTTCCACATCAAGGCTTGCCGTTGCTTCATCAAGTAAGATGATAGGGGAATTTTTGAGGAAAGCGCGGGCGATTGAAATACGCTGCCTTTCACCGCCGGACAGTTCGCAGCCGTTTTCACCAATCATACTGTGATAACCGTCCGGGAGCTTTGCCGCAAATTCTTCACAATTTGCTAATCTTGCCGCTGCAATCACTTCTTCATCTGTTGCGTCCTTTCTGCCTATTCTGATATTTTCCATGATTGTATTGTTAAACAGCGTCACGTCTTGAAACACGATAGAGTACAGTGATAACAGTGTTTCCGGCTCTATTTTCGATATATCCATACCGCCGACAGTGATATTGCCTTTGCTTATATCCCAAAACCGGGCGGCAAGACGTGACACCGTAGTTTTGCCGCCGCCGGACGGTCCGACTAAAGCGGTAACTTCTCCTTGCTTTGCCGTAAAGGACACATCTTTCAATACGGTTTCCCCGGTATTATAAGCAAATCCTACATGGTCGAACACAATATCATAGCCTTTATTTGTTAGTGTATTGCCGCCCGTCTGAATTGGCTGGTCAAGGATTTCATTCATGCGGTCTATGTTCGTTTTTGTGGATATGACTGCGGCAAGGTTTTGCAATGCGCCCTCCAGCGGGGCATACAGCCTTGAGGCTACAAGCAGAAACAGAAAGAACAGCGGAATATCAATCTCCCCTTGAATGAGCAGCGCAGAGCCTACAAGCGCAACCGTAGCAATTCCAAACTTTAATATCAATGTTGAGGAAAC
>OBYZ01001390.1_pt1 | contig 9769 bp, 6 predicted proteins | sample 1501501 | NCBI WGS metagenome assembly OBYZ01 (sample SAMEA2580213, study PRJEB22360) | human gut metagenome | biome: human gut; feature: human-associated habitat; material: faeces | place: Denmark | collected 2008/2010
CCTCTTTCAATGTCATATAGTCCATTTCGCACCTCCACAGAGTACATTATAGTTCCTCATCTCGAATAATGCAAGAAACATAATATGAATTATAAAGTTTAATCTTACTGCATTCTCTGAACTTAGGATACTCATTAGAATGGGGGTTAAGATAACGATATAGATGCACTTCACCTTGCCCTCATACTGCGGCAACAGGGCTTTCAGTGCTTCAAGATTATCGCCGTGGATGATCATGTTCTCACTGCCGTTGTTCTCGGTGTGCTGCCCCTGCTCATCAAAACTGTATTGCCGCTCCAGCACCCGGAAGGGAACTTCCTGATGATGGTTCACGACTTTATTTTTACCGATCCATTCCAAGGTTGGCATGGCGTTTTTCTCCAATCTAAAAATTTCAAACTGCGGACAAAAAGGACGCATTGTTGTGGCAAGCAGGGCATTCGTCTATACAAATGCTATTTTGCTTTGCAAAATGCTTGTTGGGCTGTGCCCAAACCCCATTTGTTCTGCATCGTGCCGATGCAGGCTGCGCGTTTGTTCTAAACACTTTCATAACAAAAAAGATAGCCTAGGGCTCTTCCACGAGGGAAGAATCCTAGGCTATCTTCATTTATCGGGATTTCGTTTTTTCTGCGCTGCTCTTTTCCTCTGCAAAGAACAGTTCTACATTTCTCTTTGCACGAAGAAGCTCCTGCATTTCTTCTTTCGCTTTTCGATAGTCCGGGTAGCGTGCTTTCTTTTCTGTCAGCAGGTTGGAATATTCCGCGTCTAACTCTTTGACCTTGGGAAGCGTTCTCAAATTGGATTCATCAAATGCTGCCTTCGCCACCTTGTGCAGCGTGATTTGTTCCCGGTGTTCTTCCAAAAACTTTTTGCTGTACCCAGACTTACGGTAGGCATCATACACAGGTCGTGTCCTAGCGTAGTTGACGATGTGCGTCCGCAGGACAGCAATCTCTGCCATGCGTTGTTCTGCGGCCTTGATGGAATCGCCCAATTCGTGATAGTGAGCAGTAGCGGCATCCACACGCTCCTGCATTTCTTCGATGCTGCCGATTTTATTCTCCTGTAAGAAAATCAGGGTCTTGGACATTTCTTTCAGATTATAGCGTTTTGCCCACCGTGCGTAGCCTTCGCTTTTGCCCTCGGAGAGCTTTGCCTGAATGTCCACCAACAGATTGAATGGTTGCTCTTTCGGTGGTTGCTTCTGATGCGGGCGGTGTTCGGCTTCTCCGGCGATGACCGCCTTGATTTCATCTTCGCTGTATTCTGCGCCCAAAGTGCGAAAACGGATGAAGCGTTTCTGCCGTGCGCCTTTGACCGAAGTGTGTTTTCCTCGTTTGATTTCATAGCCTTGCTGTTCCAGCTTTTGAAGAAAGGATTCAAAGTCTACAGATTTTTCGTTCAGCAGGATGTTGTCGATTACGGCACACAGCTTATCCCGATTGCTTTCTCTGGGTGGATAAAGGGTGCGTTTCTGCCGCTCCCGATACGGCTTGATTTCAATGACGGACAGCTGGTGTTCCAGACAAATCAAATCGCTCAATCGCTGCACCGCCAGCCCAGACAACAAAAAATCCCGGAATTTTCGGGTGCTGTCCAATGCAGTGGAGTTGTAGATAATGTGATTATGAATGTGTTCTCGGTCGGTATGCGTTGCGACAATAAACGCATACTTGCCTTTGGTGAAACGCATTGCCAGTTCGTAGCCCACCTTGTTGGCTTCTTCGGCGGTGATCTCACCGGGTTTAAAAGACTGTCGAATTTGATAGGCAATCACATCGCTTTTCTGCCTGCGCCCAGTCATCAACTCATACTGGCGTTTGGAGAGCATAAATTCTTCGTCTGCGGTCAATGGGCTGCACTCATAGCTGCTGACCAACTCTCCCTTATTCGTTTTGTCAGGATTCTGCGCATAGTCCGTGCGGCTTTTCAGGCAGGCCGCAACCGACTTGCCCTTGTTTTTGTGCAGCGCGATCAAACGTGTTGCAGCCAATTCTACCACCTCCCGGCAAAAAGAAAATGCCGCACAATGGCGGCATAAAGATTTTATAATTCTGCAACCCAGCCACTGAACCATTCCACGGCTTCTACAATGACTGTTCCGGCGGTGATGAGCAGGAAGCAGCCAAACTCTGCCACCAGTAAGATCAAAAACTGCATCCACTCCCGGCAGTACAGCGTATAAAGGCCGCAGCCAAAAATATACAGCATAGGCAGAGCCAGCACAAACGCCGACAGGTTCAGCGTCCATTTCAGCATCAGCGCAAGGAAAGCCGTAAGCAGCCAAAACGGGAAAACGATCATCTTAAAAACAAACCTCATATCCAGCACCTGCCTTTCTTTCGCCCTTATTATAAAGGTAGCAACCACTGAGTTGCAAGGATGTCGCCCCTTATGTACCCCCGCAGTCCTCCAACTGCGGGGAAAAATTTAGAGTTCTGCCAGCCGGGAGAGGATCTGCCGACCAATATCAATCAACTCGTCCAGCCGCTGCCGCAGGTCCTCCATGTCGGCGACGTAGACCCGACCATTTTCATTGGCGGCTTTGGCGTACTGGTTCAAGTTGTTGCTGCACATCTGCAAAAGATACGCCATGCGTTGTAGTTGCGGCAGGTCAAGGTTCAAACAGTAGCCGTCCAGTGCCATCTTGCGGATATAGGCACTCAGGCTGCGGATGCCCATGCCCAGCATCTTTTCATAAATGCGGCTTTTCTCAGCTTTTGTTGTTCTCAGGATAATGATTTCGTCCCGCTTTTCCCTCACCGGGCATCACCGTCCTTGTCGTAATAACTGCGGAAGGGCTTCACCGGCTCCGGCTTATCGGATTTTTCCTCCAGTGCCGCCAGCACCGAGGGGCGGCGAGGTGCGTCCTCCTGTTCTTCCTCATCCTGTTCCGGATCGTGGCTCTTTTCGTCCACATCCAACTGGGCGTTTAATTCGGCAAGGCGGGCTGACTTCTCTGCCAGTTCTTCCTCCTGTGGGAAGGGCTTTTCCACCTCAATCTGTGCCGCTGCCTGCTGCTGATGCAGGGTGGTCAGCTCGTTTTCGGCAGAAGTGATACGCTCCGGGAAGTTGTTCAGGGAGTTATCCAGACGGATGATGTTGCCCAGCGGGTCGGTGCCCAGTGCTACCGGGTACCTCCGCTGACCCTTCAGAATCGCCTGATATTCGCTGCGGAAGGTATCGAACCGCAGAGACAACTCAAAGCCCCGGTAGCTGCCGATCACTTTTTCTTCGGCGTTGGGCAGTTCGGAACAAGCGAGGACCAGTCGCTCACCGGCGGTCTTTTTCTCGTCGTAGGTCACGCCCTTGATGGTCATGCCGCAGAAACCCTCTTGCACCTGCGGATGGGCGGCGGCAAGCTGTGTGTCCGCTTTCACCCCAGCAATATAGGCGTTCGTTTCCTGAATGTCAGCCGGGAATTTGGTCAGCAGCTTGTCTTGCAGACGGAACTTCTGGCTCTGGTGGTCGGCTTTCAGCACTTTCAGCTTTGCCACCTGCACATCCAAATCCATCTTCTCCTTGATGAGCGGATTTCCGGCGCACAGTGCCTTGATCTCCGCATAGGAAAGTGCCTGTTCGTCCACATCCTCGCAGGAGCGAACAGGAGATTTGGAGGTCATGATTTGGCTGATGAATCGCTGTTTATTCTCAAGGGTCTGAAACAAGTACGAGTCAAATGTCCCTTCCGTGACGTAGTTGAACACCTTGACTTCCTTATTCATGTTGCCCTGTCGAATGATGCGACCATTGCGCTGAGTCATGTCGCTGGGCTTCCAGCCAACGTCCAAGTGATGCACCGCCACAAGCCGGGATTGCACGTTGGTGCCTGCTCCCATTTTTGCTGTGCTTCCGAGCAAAACCCGCACATCGCCAGAGCGTACTTTGGAGAATAATGCGGCCTTTTTGGCTTCGGTGTCGGCGTTGTGGATAAACTCAATCTCGTTTTCCGGCACACCGGCAGCGACCAGCTTTTTGCGAATATCATCGTACACGTTAAAGTTGCCGTCGTTTTTCGGTGTCGAGAGGTCGCAGAACAAAAGCTGGGTCAACTTCTGGTCTTTGCCTTCCTCCCAGATCTTCAGCACGTTCTGAACGCATACGTTCAGTTTGCTGTTGGGGTCGTCCGGCAGCATGGGGTTCATCAGGCGCACATCCAAGCCGATCTTTCTGCCGTCATTTGTGACGCAGAGCATATTGTCCACGGACGCATCCACGATGCCGGAGTGGATATCTGCGGCACGTTTGCTCAGTTCCTGCACCATTTCCTTTTGGATGTCGGACGGCTTTGCCACCACGGTCTCAAACTTCGCCTCTGGCACCGGAAGATGAAGCTGGTCGGAAGTTTTAATGTCCGCAACCTCCTTGAACATGGACATCAGTTCCGGGAGATTGAAAAACTTTGCAAATCTCGTTCTTGCCCGATAGCCGGTGCCCTCCGGGGCCAGTTCGATGGCGGTGGTGGTCTCTCCAAAGGTAGATGCCCAGCAGTCGAAGTGCGTCAGCTTTTTCTGCTGCAAGGTGCTGTATTGCAAGTACCGCATGACCGTGTACAACTCGGTCATGGAATTGCTCACGGGCGTGCCCGTGGCGAACACCACGCCCCGCCCGCCGGTGATCTCGTCCAGATAGCGACACTTGCCGAACATATCGCTGGATTTCTGCGCTTCGCTGGTGGATAATCCTGCGACATTCCGCATTTTAGTGGTCAAAAAGAGGTTCTTGTAAAAATGGCTCTCGTCCACAAAAAGCCTGTCAACGCCCAGTTGTTCAAAGGTAATTACATCGTCTTTACGCTCATCGGAGCGCAGTTTTTCCAGCTTGGTTTCCAGCGTTTTCCGGGTCTTTTCCATCTGTTTGATACTGAAATTTTCACCTGCATGGGCTTTCAGTTCGTTGATGGCGGCAAGGGTCTCGTAGATCTGCTCCTGAATGATACGCTCCTGCCGTTCAAAGGACAGTGGGATGCGCTCAAACTGCGAATGGCCGATGACGACGGCATCATAATCGCCGGTGGCGATGCGGGCGCAGAATTTTTTGCGGTTGGCGGTTTCAAAGTCCTTGCGCCGTGCCACCAAAAGTTTGGCGTTAGGGTAGAGGTTCAGAAACTCGCTTGCCCACTGTTCCGTCAAATGGTTGGGCACCACAAAAAGGCTTTTCTGGCACAGTCCCAGCCGTTTGGCTTCCATGGCGGATGCAGCCATTTCGTAGGTTTTGCCCGCACCAACTTCGTGTGCAAGCAGCGTATTACCGCCATAAAGCACATGAGCGATGGCGTTGCGCTGGTGCTCCCGGAGGGTGATCTCCGGGTTCATACCAACAAAGTGAATGTGGGAACCGTCATACTCACGGGGTCTGGTGCTGTTGAACAACTCATTGTACTGTTTTACCAGCGCAATGCGCCGCTGAGGGTCCTGCCAGACCCAGTTGGCGAAAGCGTCCTTGATGACCTGCTGTTTTTGCTGTGCCAGCATGGTTTCCCGCTTGTTCAGCACACGCTTGGGTTTGCCCTCGGCATCCTCGATGGTGTCGTAGATGCGGACATCTTTCAGGTTCAGGGTCTCCTCCAGAATCTTATAGGCATTGGCACGGCTGGTGCCGTAGGTTTCGGAGGAGATAATATCCCCTCTGCCGGTGGCAGTCTTGCCCTCCACACGCCACTCGGCGGTATACGGAGAATATCTCACCTTGACCGCATGGCGCAGATAGTAGGGGATCTGAAAGGTCTCGGTCATAAACTTTTGGATAATACTGGGGTCGAGCCACGTTGCACCCAAGCGCACATCAATTTCGGAGGCTTCCAGTTCTCTGGGCTGTGCCTTGGTCAGCGCATCCACATTGACGGAAAATTCCGGGTTGGTCTCGGCAGCAAACTGCGCCATCCGCAGCTTTGCCCGGACATCGCCGGACAGGTACTCGTCTGCCATCTGCCAGCCTGCTTCCGGGTCGGTGGGGTCGGCGGCAGGGTCTTTGAAGATCACACCGGAAAGTTCGGTGGTAATGCGCCCGTACTCACCGGGAGTGCCCAGCAGTTCTGCCATATAGGGCAAATCCACTTTGCCATGCTCACCAATAGATACCGCCAACGCTTCGCTGGGGGTGTCCACGCTGGTGACGGTGCGCTCCGGGCGAATGGTGCGCTTGGTGAACATCGCCGCCTTGCTCTTGAGCTGCCCCTGCTCGTCCAGATTTTCCAGCGAACACAGCAGATAATACGAGGAATCCTGCTCAAACAGCCGCCCATTTTTGCGGTCGTTCAGCAGACCGTATTTTGCGGTAAAAGCATCGTAGGCGGCGTTCAAATGCTCCTGCGTTGCCTTGATGTCCTCGTCCGGGTAGTCGTTCAACTGCTGGTCGATCAGGTCATTGACGATCTGCCGCAGTTCCACCATGCCGGTGACACGTCCCTTGGCGGTGTCGGACAGTTCTACCTGCGTCATCACGGAATTTTCCCGGTAGAAAACTTCGCCGTCCACTACGGTATAGGAGAAGTTTTTGACCTCCGGGTCAGCCGGGAGAATGTGCTTCTCATTTTCGACATCCGCAATATCTGGTGTTTCCACCTCAACTTCGGCGTATTGCCCCTCAATATGCTGTACCGCCTCGGCAAGCTGGTCTGCAAGGTTTGCACCCTCGATGGGAGCAACGGTCAATTCCTCTCGTCCATACTGGGTGCTTTCGGTGGAGAGTACGCCCAGAACCATCTCCGGGTGGTCTGCGAAATACTGGTTGATGGCAAAGCCATCTTCTGTTTTGCCCAACTGCACCCAGTCCGGCTCATGGTCAATGGGGCGGTCACGTTTTTGCAGGAAAATAATATCGCTGACAACATCCGTACCAGCGTTAGCACGGAACGCATTGTTGGGCAGACGAATGGCCCCCAGCAGATCGGCACGTTCTGCCATGTGCTTGCGGGCGGTGCTGTCCTTGCTGTCCATCGTGTAGCGGCTGGTGACAAACGCCACGATGCCGCCCGGTCGCACTTGGTCGATGGCTTTCGCAAAGAAATAATTGTGGATGGAGAATCCCAGCTTGTTGTACGCCTTGTCGTTGACTTTATACTGACCAAAAGGTACGTTGCCCACGGCTAGATCATAAAAGTCACGTCGGTCGGTGGTCTCAAAACCGGCTACGGTAATGTCAGCCTGCGGGTACAGTTTTTTCGCAATGCGCCCGGTGATGCTGTCCAGTTCCACACCGTACAGCCGACTGTCTGCCATGCTGTCCGGCAGCATTCCAAAGAAGTTGCCCACGCCCATACTAGGTTCCAGAATGTTACCGCTGTGGAAACCCATGCGCTCCACGGCATCGTAGATACTACGGATGACGGTAGGGCTGGTATAGTGGGCGTTCAGGGTGCTGGAACGGGCGGCGGCGTACTCATCCTCGGAGAGCAGTCCTTTCAACTCTGCATATTCCTTTGCCCAACTATCTTTGCCGGGGTCAAAGGCATCCGCCAGACCGCCCCAGCCCACATACTGGGAAAGCACCTGCTGTTCCTCAGCGGTGGCACCACGGTGCTCCTGTTCCAGCTTGAACAGGGTGCGGATGGCTTCGATGTTCCGGGCGTACTTTTGCTTTGCGCCGCCCTCGCCCAAATGGTCATCTGTGATACGGAAGTTCCCGGCAAGTTCAAGTGTGGGACGTTCCGCTTCAACTGTGGGCGATTCTGTGCTTATCGTCTGAATTACAATGTCAAACGGCAGATTGTTTTCCTTGGCGGGGTATACGGCAACCGTTTTTTCAGTACGAACTGGCCGGGTAGAATTTGGTTCGTTCTGCCGCAAGCCCTCCTCGAATTGTTGCTTATTGATAACTTCGTTATCCCACGACTGTCCCTGTGCGCTGGTGTCGATGCGAACATCCGTTTCACCTACATAGCCAATTTTCCCTTCGATGGTTCGGGTAGGAAGGTCAACGATAACATTGTCACCGACCTTATAATCGGGCAGGGGGTGTTCCATCACATCCTGTTCCTGCTCGTATAACTCCCGGACAAGAGCCAGCGGCTCCTCCCGGAAAATCGGCATCCGCATTTCTGCCAGTGCAACATCCTGCAAGGTCACGCTGTCCTTATCAAAGTTGACGTTATCCACCCGGAAGGCCCGCCCTTCCATGTGGACGGTTGCACCCAGCGGCAGATAATCCTCCCGGCGCAGGTACTTAGTCCGGTGGTGGGTGCCGTCCTCGTTCAGCCCGGCAAGGTAGACGTTCTCGCCGCACTGCCACAGCTGCTTGGCACGGTACACCCACTGGTCACGGGGAAAGCCGGTGACAGGAACGGTGCCCAATTCCGTTTCCTTTTCCAGAAGTTTGCCGCCCAGAAGTTCGCAGACCTTCCGGGCATCCTCACCGTAAAACTCAAACTGTCCGTTCTGCTCAAAGCCCACCAGCGCATCCGGGTGCTGTTCCTTCAGGGTGTTGTACTCGGTGGCGGCATCCAACGGTAGCAGTGCTGGGCGTTCGTCTGCTTTGCTGTGGTAGTGCTCCAGTTCCTCATCCGTGACGCTGACCAGTTCCGAAAAATCCAGAGCCTCCAACTCGGTCTCGGTCAGATCTTCCAGACTTTCATACTGCCGTTCGTCTATCAGCACCTCACCCAGATAGCGCTCCATACGGTATCCCACCAAATCCACATTAACTTGAATGGGAATCTCCTCATCGGTGGCGTTGGTGTAGGCAACGCCGATCTTGGACAGGTCAGAAAAGTCCGGTTCAGAGTCGTATTCCTCCTGACAGAAATCCCGGATCAGGTTTTTGGCATGAGTCAAGGTAGCATCTGGTTCTACGGTGATGGGCACAGGGGGCGTGTAATGCTCCTTTTCTTTGTCCGTCAGGTAACGGTCGGCCTGCATCATCAGATCAATATATTTTTCCACCTGATTCCAGCGAAGAAATATCTTCTGATGGTCCGGATAATGTTCAAATGTCAGCCCCTTGCTGTCGTGGTCGAGCCAACCACTGCTTCCGTCCAGATAGGTGTGCGAACATCCACCGGGACCGTGCGGTGCATATTCTTTGGCAAGCGCTTTTGCCCGGAGTTTTCGGTCAGGCTGTGTCTGATAAATCTCCCAAATCCGAAGCTTGCTGTTTTCAAAGTTAGAACCTCTCCGCAGTGCTTTTTCAATATCAGCCTGCGATAAAACAAAAGCGGAGGGCGTTTTTTCGCTCTCCGCTTGGTCGATTTTTTCAATTTGCTGGGCTTCCGTAGGGATGTTGGCATCCAGAAAACTTAGCTGTAGATCAGCTCCGTCATCACCAGTTCCTCGGCCTGCGCTTTCAGGCTGTTCATGTGCTGCACCCACGCCATCTGATTCTGCTCCTTGTCCGGGGCCGGGTTCTGTTTCAGCAGCTGCTCCATGGTCTGCTGCATCCGGCTCTCTGCCGTCTGCTCCACTTCCATCAGGTGCGGGTACAGGCTCCCGTTCAGGAGCATCGTGTTGTACAGCACCGGGCGCTGCTCCTTCAGGTACGTCCGGCGCAGCCTGCCGTACTTGTCCAGCGGCTTCCGGGGCTGGTTCAGGGTCAGGTTCGGGAGAAGGTAATCCCCGGTCTGCGTGTAGTTCAGATTGCTGCTCATATTCATATTGGCTCCTTTCGTTGTTTCTGCGGCGGATGGTTGTTTTAACGGTGCGCTCAATTTGGCGTAAGACCTCCCGGCTCATGTCGCTGACGGCTGCGCCGAGGGCGTAAACACTATCCGGGGTGGAAAAATTGTAGATTGCCTGAAAATCGTCCTTGTCGAACCACCCGGCAGGCTCAAAGC
>OBYZ01001391.1_pt1 | contig 9747 bp, 9 predicted proteins | sample 1501501 | NCBI WGS metagenome assembly OBYZ01 (sample SAMEA2580213, study PRJEB22360) | human gut metagenome | biome: human gut; feature: human-associated habitat; material: faeces | place: Denmark | collected 2008/2010
CCCGGCATTACTTTACAACTATTAAGCTGCTCATATTTCTCTTTATCAATGTAATAGTTCCCCAAAAATTGATTGCCAGAGATGACTTGCTCTTGTCCATAGACCTTATATCCAGATTCAGCATAGACTTCTTTTTTCAAAGCCGAACCAAATGGGCCTGCTTTCATTGAGTTTTTAATTGGCGCAGCAAGTTCTTCTACCGAAGAAACAGACATTCTTAATGGGTTGCGTATTGGATCTCCGAACATTTCGACAAACCGGGATTTGACGAGAGCATCAAGGTCCATAAGATGCGATTCCGCTATCGTCACTTGATTCGAAATCATTTCGAGGTTCCGAACAATACTCCTTTGAATTTCTATCGAGGGTAACGTGACCTGCATATTACGCAAAATGGTCAGATTGATGTTGTTCTGTGCAGCGCCCCTGCCCGATGATTTCGATATCGATTCTCGGGATTTTAAATAATGGTATAAAAAATCGCGATCAAGTGAATCATCTTTAATTTTGAGACCAGCAATTGCTTGATTCGTTGTCGCAGGAATCTTCAAGATGCTCACAGCACCAATCGAAGCGAATATTGAATATAGCAGGGTTCCAGGCTCAAGCATTTTCACAGAAGAGTTGTTAAATCCAGCGTCTGTTATGCGCTCTTCAGTTGATGAAACATACTTTTCGGACATGTCTCCAATCTTCACCCAAGGTATGGTTCCATCTTTCCAGTATTCAGCAACGGAACGTTTGGGAGTTCCACCGGAGCATATCTCGCACAGCTCTCCGAGCTTCACTTTCTTTCCGACAAATTGGGGTTTGCTCGATGTCATGAGATGAATTTGCGGTGGGAGCGCTTGACATTATCCTGATCAACCTGCGCATAGCAGAGCGTGGTGTCGATTTTGCTATGTCCGAGCAGTACTTGCACTTGTTCGATCGGCATGCCTTTGTCTATGGCCTTCGTAGCCAAGGTACGTCGGAACTTGTGCGGATGCACGTGTTTGACGCCCGAATCGTCGCCGAGTTTGCGGAGTCTGGCTTCAACTCCGCTGATTTCCAACCTTTTGAAGGGGCGATGCAGGGAAACGAACAAGGCGGGCTCGTCATCCATTCGCTGTTCAAGGTATACGAGCAGATGAGTTTTCGCACGGGCATCGAAGTAGACTCGTCGTTCCTTGTCTCCTTTGCCGTGGACCACACATTCGCGTGCATCGAAGTCGATATCACGACGATTCAGCTGCACCAGCTCGCCTACCCTGATGCCCGTAGATGTCAATAAATCAATCATTGCAAGGTCACGCGTCTCCTTGCAGGAGTCACGGAGTTGTTCAAGCGATTCGTCCGAATACACGGGTTTCAACGTTCTCGAAGTCCTGATTTTCTTGATTCTACGTACAGGGCTTTTGTAAATGTAGTCTTCCTCTTCAAGCCAGGAGAAGCAACTGGAGATGACGCGGCGGATGTTGTCGATTGTTGTCTTGCCTACGCGGCCATCACGCGAATATCGTGTGAGATAGTCGCGAATATCGTCGGTGGTGATGTCGTGAGCCGGCTTGGAGATTTCCGTAGCAAAACGGGACAATGTGGTCGCATAGTAACGCAACGACCGTTCTGAACAACCTTCGAGCTTCTTCGCGGCAAGAAACAAGTCTATGCATTCGGTCATTGTTTCGGGACCGCGTGGATTCCCACCTTTCTCAGTTAGACAGGCCACAAGCACCGTATGAAGTTCCGAAGCCTGCTCATCATTCAGCATAGGGGCCATAAGACGGTCAATTCGTTCGATTGTCTGTTGCATGAGAAAAGGCACCTCCTTGTTGGTTTCCCTACAAAAAAGGTGCCGTAAGCCATCGAGAACCTTGCAATATCAGGGTTTAACGAACTCTAATCTCCGAAATACTCCTGAGCGAGGCTATCGTAAAGCATTTGCAGTTTTTCGATCTGTTGCTGGGCGACAAATCGCGATTTGTTAACTTGTCTGGCGAAGTCGACAAACTCCTGCTGAAGAGAGAGCGGTGGTATCGGAATGGATAACTTGGATAGTATTGCTTGACTAAGGTTTTGGATGTTGGCACCTCTTCCAATCATGGCTTTTCGCATCGAATCAGACTTCATGCAGTTGAGAAAATAGTCGAGGTTTATATCATTCGACTCAATTCGGAATCGAATGCAAAAGCCACTGAATGTCAACTTTTCGTCTTTCGGGAAAACTGCTAGGCAACGACCAACTAGAGCTTTGTTGCCATTTGAGCGAACGAAGACAATATCGCCGTTCTTGAGCATCTGGCTGGCGTTTGGCCTTCCATTCAATGACACCTTGCCAATCTGACTCATGTCATCAATCGAATATTTATCTTTGAAGTCTCTGACGCTCAGGCATTTGACTTCATACCCATTGTCAACAGATTTGAAATTGACTCCATTTTTTAGTTCACCCATAGATCCTAGACGTTTTGTTTGCCAATTCTTCGGGTTGATAATCGGATCGCCGAACATGTCGACAAACCGGGATTTGACAAGAGAATCAAGTTTGTCAAGCTGCGTTTTTGCAATAACAACCTGCTTATCCACCAACGCAAGTTTTTCCACAGCCTCCAATTGACGCTTCAATGGTGGTAAATTGATTTCATATGCAGCGACCTCTTTCTTTGAAAGTTCTTTAAAAGTAGCCCCACGTCCCAATGCTTGCAATTCTGATGATCGGTTCTTTAGATATCTATACAAATATTCATTGTTTACCGCATCAGAACAGACAAGGTTTTTGAATCCTTGATTACAACACATTGGTTCACCGGCGATAGCTACTTTGCCGATTGGCGCACGTGTCGTAAGTAGAACTGTTCCTTCTGGGAACATACGTAGCCTCGCACTTGCGAATCCTGCTTCTGTCAGATGCTTCGCAGTGTTATAGATAACATGACTGTCATCATTCAGCTCAGATGGGGTTATCCACTTGATATCTCCGCCCCAATAATCTTTAACTGTAGTTTTAGGAGTTGCACCTGACACGATAGAGCAGATATCACTCAGCTTCACTTTCTGCCCAACAAATTGGGGTTTGTCAGTCATTCTGGCCTCCTCCGAGCATTTTGTGCAGTTCCGCGAGGCTTTCCGTCATCTGCCTGTTCAAATCATCAAGATCGGCGAGGATTTCCTCAGTCGGTGGATATTCAATACGTTCGTACTTTGTTTCCGCGTACTTGTTGAAGCTGAAATCGTAATCGTTTTCCGCGATCTCACTCTTCGGCACCAGAAAGCTCTTATCAGTACGGGCGCGCTGTTCTTCCGCGTCGAGGTTTCCCCATCGCCCGAGAATGTCGGGAATGTCGTTGTGCTTCTCGTCCGGGTCACGCTTGTCGTCGAGCGTGTATCCGTCACCCTCCATGTTGTAGAGCCAAACCTTGTCCGTGCCGCCCGCGTCCGTCTTTGTGAACACGAGAATAGCGGTGCTTACGCCCGAATACGGCTTGAATACTCCTGACGGCATGTAAATAATCGCTTCGAGCCTCTGGCTGTCCACCAGTTCGGCGCGCAACTGCCGGTATGCCTTCGAGTTGGAACGGAACAGCACGCCGTTCGGCACGATGCACACGCAACGGCCACCAAGCTTGAGCATGCGCAGGAACAATGCGACGAACAACAGCTCCGTCTGCTTAGTTTCCACAACCGCCTTCAGCGAATCATCGATGTCCTCAACATCCACGCTGCCGGTAAACGGCGGATTGGCAAGAATCAAATCAAACTTGTCGCGGATGGCGTTCAGACGGGACAAGCTGTCCTGGTTGCGGATGTCGGGATGATCGATGGAATGCAGCAGCAGGTTCATCGCGGAAATGCGCACCATGGTCTGATCCGTGTCGAAACCAGTGAACTGCTCGCCGGAGAACGTCTTCCACTGTTCCTCGGTCATCTCCTGGCCATGGTTCTTTCTGATGGATTCGGCTGCGGAAATAAGGAATCCCGCCGTGCCGCACGCCGGATCACAGATAAGCTGGCCGGGTTTCGGACCGGCAAGCGCCACCATCATGTTCCTGATGTGCTGTGGTGTGCGGAACTGACCGTTCGTGCCCGCGGTATTGAGCTTGCTCAGCATGTATTCGTACAGGTCGCCAAGATCGTCAGCGTCCTGCACGTAGTTCGACAGCAGCTCGTCGATGCCGGAAACGGCCTTTTCAAGCGTCTTGGGCTTGTTGAAACCGAAGGCAGCATCCTCCATGCTTTCCGCAAAGGCGTTATCCGAATGCATGGTTTTGATGAACGGGAACGCCTTCTGGCTGACCACGTCAAACATCTGCTCCGCAGGAAGATCCTTGAACCGGCTCCAACGGATTGCCTGTCCTTCCTCCGTTTGCGGGAACACATGCTTAGCAGTCATCCCCAGCATTTCCATGTTCTCGGCTTCGAGCTCCTTGTCATCCAAGGATTTCATGAACATGAGGTACGTCAGCTGCATGATGACCTCGATGGGGTTGGTGACACCACCCTCCCACATGCGCTGCCAGATGTCGTCAACCTTGTTCTTCGTCGCTCCGGTAATCATTTACTATCGTCCTTGCTTGTTTCCTACGTTACGTAGTCTACCGGCATTATCGTTTGACCATCGCATCCAGCCAGCCGAAATTATGTACATTCAACGCTCAACCAGCTCTCTCAGAGTTTCCCGAAATGCGTGTTCTGCAAATCACGGATATGTTCGCGCCGAACTGCCTTATCCGTAATATTCAGGCTTTCCAACCTGTCCGCCACTGCGTTCACGTCAGGCCCCATGCATTGCGGATGGTCAAGCACCGTAGATCTCAGATCATTCGTATGCACCACGAACTCACGATCGGAATGAAAACCGAATCTTCCAATCCCAATAATTCCTTCAAGCATTGAATGTGCCCGTAATTCTGCCGCAAAGGTGAATGGTTTTTTGTTCTTGCCAAGGTACATGAACCATTCAGAATATTTGGAATCGCCGTAAATCGTGCCGGTATAGTTCTTCGTCTCCACTACGTAAATGCCATACACTGAGACAACCACATGGTCAATCTGATGCAGTCTCGTCGAATCCTTGGGCACCAAGTCATCCAGCAAACGGTACTCTGATTGCAGCAGTTTCCTCAGTTCCTCACTGGCCCAATGCTTGCCAGCCCTGCCAGTAATTTGATTGCCCCAAATCGTTACGATTGTCGCAAAAATCAGAATCGGCAGGACAATCGCGACATACCAAATAGTCAAATTCGACTAAGCAAAAGCAACGGCGGCAAAACGCATCACTGCGACCCTTCTTCCTTGAACAACCCTCACTTGCAGCACACCCCCTCTTTCGCTCACATCCGAATAGAATGATGGAAAATCGCAAGACGTGCGCAAATCCAATCGAAAAGCAGGAGGTTCTCGATACGTTTGCTGACGAATCAGCCGCATCAACCAAAACGCAACAATGCAGATACAAAGGCACGAATGCGAAACATTCGTACCACAGCCGAATCACAGAAAGGCCCCTTTACCTGCCCGACTTCGACGCGTGCGACAATGTGGCAATGCGAAACATGAAAGTGGCAGCCGGGCAGTTCACCGTAACGGAAAAGCCGGAGCACAACATCAGCATCATCAGTGGGTTCACCAGCGAAGCGGCACGCAATCATGCACGGATATTGTTGCTGCCGGAAGGTCTGATCGCCCGAAGTGACGACGACCCACGCTACACGGCCGACCACGCGCAAACCATAGACGGCCCGTTCGTCACCGCGCTGCGTGGCATCAGCGAAGCCAACAATCTCGCCATCATGGGCACGGTCCACCTTCACGAGGACACCGCCGACCTGCCGTACAACTGTTTCCTCGTCATCGACCATGGCCGGATACTTCTCGAATACCGCAAAATCCATTTGTATAATGCGTTCGGCGAGCGCGAATCCGATTCAATCGCGCCGGGGCACGAGATTCCACCGCTCGTGGATATCGATGGTTGGATGTTCGGTGTGATGACCTGTTACGATATCCGTTTTCCGGAGCTGGCTCGCCGTCACGCGGTGGCCGGTGCCGACGTGTTAGTTGTAAGTGCGGCTTGGGCGCGTGGCGAGGGCAAGGTGGATCATTGGATGACCTTATGCAAGGCGCGTGCGTTGGAGAACACCTGCTATCTTATGGCGTGCAGCGAGCATAGCGGGCATGACATCGGCCATAGTATGGTGGTTGATCCGGCCGCGCGAATTCTTGCGCAGTCCGGCGAACGCGACGAACTGATTTACACCGACCTGAATCGGAATCAGCTGGAGGACGTGCGCCGAATACTTCCCGTGCTCAAGAATCGTCGTATCACGTTGTAATCGCCTGTACGCACATCAGGACGCGCAGGCGCTGGCGTTATTACTGTCCGGATGAGAAACGTGCGAGGACTCCGGACTTGGCCAAGGCACGATACCAGTCCCCATGATCCGAAACCGGCGAATACGGCCGCGCTTAGCAGTTCGCATGCGGTGCCGATGAGCCCGCGGGACTGAAGAACGCAAACGCCTAGTAGTAGAAGAACAGCAGACAGAAGCTGTAGACGACACCGGCAAGGCCTTGCAGAGTCTGGCGAAATGCGAGCCGATGTCTCCGGTACCGATCATGAGGGCGGTTTTGCCGTCTGGGGTGATGGCCCGGCCTGCATCCTGCCATGTGGCGTTGGTATTGCTTGCCGCGCAGATGTGCAGGTTCTTCATGATGACCCACATCATGGCGAACATGTGTTCGGAGACGCTTTGTCCGTAGGCTCCGGTGGCATTGGTGAGCATGGATCCGGGCTGTAGAATGCCGGGTCGCTGGTATTTATCGACGCCGGCACTCCAGGTTTGCAACCATTCGAGTTTGGGACACTGTCGACATGTTCCCGGATCAATATTGCCGATGATGGCGGCGACTTGAGCTTTGAGCTCTTCGGGGATGATGGCCGTCCATGCCATGTTGCCACGCTGCGCCGGATCGCCTACGAATTCTTGCGGCACGCCTTTGGCTGCACGCATGAACTGCGCCTGTTCGGATGATGTCAACGGCAGGCAATTGACGATAAGTTTGCGATTATTCTCGATTCCCACCCATCCCACCTAGGACAGACATGAGATAAGCCTTTCGCATGTGAGTGGCGAATAGATTCAGCCGAGTCTGACTTGACCCCGGCTGAATCACATGTATGCGCCCGTCTGTTCAGGCAAGGGACTCGTACGCTTGCGCATCGACCGGTTCAAGCCATTCGTTGCTCATCGCGCCAGGGTCTCCTGCCGGAACCATGAACGCCAGGTGGGAGAAGGATTCGCCAGGAGCCGCACCATGCCAGTGCTTGGTGTCTGCAGGAATGCACACGGCTTCGCCAGCTTTGAGTTCCTTGGATTCCTGGCCTTCGATCTGGTAGTAGCCTCGACCACCCACTGCGATGAGCACCTGGGCTCCGCCGTGATGTATATGCCAGTTGTTGCGGCATCCCGGCTCGAAGGTGACGTTGTGGATAGAAAATTCAGGAGTGTCGAGCACCGACGCGAGATAGCTTTGACCTACGAAATACTGGGCAAAGCCGTCGTTCGGCTCTCCCATGGGAAATGCGCTTGGATTTTCCATAATGGTCCTTTCGTTGTAATACGCGTTCATTGAATCTCGCCGAAAATGCAATGTCTAATGAGCATCGAACATGCTTCTCCATACAACAGACACATATTATCATTAGGTTCATTCACAACCAAGCGGTACTGCGGAAAGCAACATTTCATACATGCAACGGGCAAAGGAGCTCCATTCAATCATGACAGACATGAAGTACGCGTCACCAGGCTGGTCTGGCATCGAAGTGTCCAAAGTATGCCTTGGCGGCATGAACTTCGGCAAAGCCTCACCAGACTTCCATATCGGATAGCCGATGAACTCAGTGATTCGATCACTCACCTTTCACAGTGATGGGCAGAAACGTTCAGCAGCGCCCCTCGTATAGGAAGAAGGAAAGCGAACCGTCTTCCAAACCACCTTGAGTAAAGGAATCCCTGCGTATGGTACGTTCCGCTTGACGCGTCAAACCACGGTAATCATAAAAACCGTAATCGCAGGTAGTGTCAGTGAAGAGGAAATACTCGTTCATTCCAGCATCACGAAACACGTCAAGCATGTGATTGAACAGCTTACGGCCGACACCCATGCCCCGCGCTTCCGGAGAAACCACGAACAGCGTTACCTCAGCCTGATAGCTTTTGCCAGCATCTCGCTTCAACACTTCATCGACCTGCAAAATCGCAATCTGATCGGCAAGTCCTCGACGACCATCCTTGCTTGCCAACAAGGGCAACGCCAAGCAATTTCGCGTAATAGCATGACGTATCCTCTGCGCTGTGGTAACACGGGACCTCAGCGATCCCAATATCACGCCAAGCACCCGACCATCACGTTCAGCGACCGTAGCCTCGGTGGTGCGAGAAAGAAAATCATGCATGTCGATTGCCGCAAGTCGGTGCATATTGCGCAGACGAATCGCCTTGCGCAGCTTGTACTCACGCGACTCGCGCTCATCGTTCGGAACATTCCCGTTATTATCCGACTCATCATCCGCATACCAAGCCTGTCGAACAAGCTCTTCAAGCGCAGGAAAATCCGTGCGACGCATCGTCCGAAGCATAATCGTTTCTGAAGTCATGCTCCCCCATCCTAGCCGCAGCCATGCCAAAGCTCCGTTCATGGATGGCATAATACACATAGTATTGCAATAGCAAGAATGCGCAGGATTTGTTGGCATTGGCGTGCGACGCTTGGGAGTCTAGGGGCCACGCGCTTAGGATGAGACAGGATTGCGTGCGACACGCAATGAATGAGAGGTTCATCATGGCAACGTTGATTAGACGAATCACAGGCACTCTATGCTTAGTACTTGCCGTGGCATGCGCATGTTACGCTTTCGCCGTGCGCAATACGCATTCCGGCACGAGTTTCTGGATTGTTTGGCTAGCGTTCGCAGTTTTGTTCGCGATACTCGGATTCGGTCTGCTCTTCCGGTGGTGGACGATATTGCCAAGACTGGTCAGAGACATATTGATTGCGGTCGCGTGCATTGGTCTGGTCGCGTTCGGCACAGTGGAAAGTTGCATCGTCAGTAAAATGCATGCACAGGGCAAACCGGATCTTGATTATGTGGTGGTGCTCGGCGCCCAGGTGCGTAAGTCCGGCCCAAGCCTTGTACTTCGCTACCGTCTCGACAAGGCCATCGAATATTTAGATGAGAATCCGAATACCATCTGCATCGTTTCCGGCGGAAAAGGACCGAATGAACCGTTCCCCGAAGCCCAAGGCATGGCTGACTATCTTAAGGAACATGGTATTGCCGAACAGCGCATTCTTGAGGAGCCGGATTCAAAAACCACTGAGGAAAACATCGTCAACAGCAAGAAGATGATCAACGACGATAATGCTTCCATAGGCGTGATCACCAATAATTTCCACATGTTTCGCGCGTTGCAGATTGCCGACAAATATGGCTTAGACAACGCCCAAGGCATTGCGGCCGGCTCTCCCCCGGATATGCTCGTCAACAATATGGTTCGTGAGTTTTTCGCCGAAATCAAATTCCTGCTGTAGCTCACGTTTCAGCAATCTCTTTGCTCTGGTTAAGGATCCGAATACGAAATAAATTGAGGGGTGGAATCCATGCTGGATTCCACCCCTCAGCGCCCTAGAAAGATGACTCTAACGAGTCAGGCATTAAGAGAAGCTCACTCTTCGGAAGCGAGTTCGTCAGCCACAGCGGCGGCC
>OBYZ01001396.1_pt1 | contig 9705 bp, 5 predicted proteins | sample 1501501 | NCBI WGS metagenome assembly OBYZ01 (sample SAMEA2580213, study PRJEB22360) | human gut metagenome | biome: human gut; feature: human-associated habitat; material: faeces | place: Denmark | collected 2008/2010
ACAAGCTACTTTTCCCTTGATATAATCATGAATAGAAAATGAAAAATAAATGAGAACAACATGAAATTTATAAAGAGAACGATATCTGTAAGGGGTTATCGTAAGTAGAAGGGAAAGAATATGAATCGCGTGGTTGACTTACATGGTTGCATTTTGCCAGCTGTGTTAGGGCCTCAAGGGCCACAAACAATGGCAGAATCAGTAAAAATGATAAAATCTTTGGCTGAACAAGGAATTACAGATATTTTTAGTACACCTGATGTGACCGTATCTATGGATATGAATACATGGGATGAGATGGAAACAACATTGAATGATGTAAAACTTGCAGTAGGTGAGCAACAAGTAGATGTTACTATACACAGTGGTGCTCGCGTTTTACTTTGTGATGAAATGGTTGAATATATCGTTGCTCATCGCAATCAGTATTTGTTGGGTAATAGCCATTTTATGTTAGTAGCATTACCTGAAAATAGTAAGGTTCACCATATTAATGCATGGTTGCTAAGCTTACTAGATATGGGCATTGTTCCTATCATTAGTGAAGTAGAAACGCATCGCCAATTATTTACAAAACCAGAACAGTTATTGGAATGGGTAGATAAAGGGATTTTAATTCAATGTAACATGGCATCCTTTAATCATAGTAATGCTAATTATCATAGAGCGATCGAATTATATCGTAATGGATTAATTCACTTCTTTGGCACTGGTTATTGTAATGAAAGTGATGTACAAGCGCATCAAGGGTATGTAGAAGCTATTTCTAAATTAGACAGTACATACAAAAAAGATTTGTTGCCAAATATTCATCTCAATGAGCGCGATCTTTTAGCTGATCGCACATTCTATCCTACTGTTCCTTCTAGTTGGGTAGGTCAAAAATCTAACTTCTTGACTCGTCTATTTGGGTTTACATTATAATTTAAATAGGTTCTTTTATTCATGCTATATTAGCATGGCTGAAAGAGCCTATTTTTACTTTATATAGTATTTGTTCTTGAAAACAACCACCATATATAGTATACTGAGTTAGCGGTAAAAAATAGAGAGTTTAGTCATAATTCTTTACATTTTTACATATAAATTTATAAAAAGTATGGTTTTCCATACTTTTTTCTATGTCTTAACATATATTTCAGCGGTAACAAAATGGGGAGGTTGCCAATATGTTGCAGGTCATTAAACGGGATGGTACAAAGGTACCTTTCGACAAACACAAAATTGCTTTAGCTATTGAAAAGGCTGAGCATAGTAGTACAGGGTTGTACGAAGAGGGGTTGGCACAGCGTATTGCTGATGAAATTGAAGAATATGCTACAAAGCTCCAAAAAGACATGACAATTTATGCTATTGAAGATCAAGTGTATTATAAGTTGATTGAGTATCATAATCCTGCAACGGCACGTGCCTATGAAGGTTACAAAGCTGTTCAAGCTTTTAAACGTCGTCAAAATACCACTGATGATGATGTAATCGGTTTATTAGATCGCAGTAATGTCAGCGTTCTCGATGAAAATTCTAATAAGGATGCTGCCATTGTATCTACACAACGTGATTTAATCGCTGGTGAAGTATCTAAGGATATCGCGCGTCGTAAATTAATTCCTACAGATATTTTAGAAGCCCATGATAGTGGTGCTATCCATTTCCATGATATGGATTACATTATCCAACCTATGTTTAACTGTTGCTTGATCAATTTGGAAGATATGCTAACAAATGGTACGGTTATCAATGGTAAGAAAATTGATACACCTAAATCCTTCCAAGTTGCATGTACAGTAACAACGCAAATTATTGCCCAAGTTGCATCTGGTCAATACGGCGGTCAAAGTATTAATGGTATCGATCGCATCTTGGCGCCATTCGTACGTAAATCTTACGAAAAAATCCTTAACAATGTTATTGAAGAACAAGTTGAGATTTACGGGATGGAACCAAATATGGAAAAGGCTCGTGAAATTGCGTGGAAACGTACGCGTAAAGAGGTTAAGGATGGCATCCAAACTATCCAATATCAAATCAATACATTGATGACTACAAATGGTCAATCTCCATTTGTTACATTGTTCATGTATTTTAAACCTGATTATGAATACGCTAAAGAGGCTGCTCTCATTACAGAAGAGATTTTACGACAACGCATTAAGGGTGTAAAAAATGAAGCTGATGTATATATTACGCCAGCATTTCCTAAATTGATTTATGTTCTTGATGAACATAATGTAACGCCTGATAGTCCATATTACTATTTAACTGAACTTGCTGCACAATGTACGGCTAAACGCATGTATCCAGATTACATTTCCGCTAAGAAGATGAAGGAAAACTATGAAGGTAATGTATTTAGCCCAATGGGATGTCGTTCTTTCTTATCTCCTTGGAAGGATGAAAAGGGGAACTATAAGTTTGATGGTCGTTTTAATATGGGCGTTGTAAGTTTGAACTTACCTCAAATTGGTATCTTAGCTCGCGGTAGTGAAGAAAGATTCTTTGAAATTTTAGATAAACGTCTTGAATTAGCGGAAAAAGCATTACTATTACGTTACAACTTATTAAAGGATGTAGTAAGTGATGTATCGCCAATTCATTGGCAACACGGTGCTATTGCGCGCCTAAAAAAAGGAGAGAAAATCGCTCGCTTCCTTACTGGTGGTTATGCAACAATTTCTCTTGGCTACATCGGTATTTATGAAGCAACTCGATTGATTACTGGTCAGTCTAACACAGGTGAAAAAGGGCGTGTATTCGCCATGAAAATTATGGATCGTTTAAATGATGCCATCAATCTATGGCATGATAAACATAATCTTGGCTTTGGTTTATACGGTACTCCTGCTGAAAGCTTAACAAATCGATTCTCTTCTCTCGATCGTGCTCGCTTTGGTGTAATTGAAGATATTACTGATAAAGGGTATTACACTAATAGTTATCACGTTAATGTTCGTGAAGAAATCAATGTATTTGATAAGTTTAATTTTGAATCTGAATTCCAAAAGAAATCGACCGGCGGTTGTATTTCCTATGCGGAAATTCCGAATATGACTAACAATATCCCAGCTGTTTTGACTATGATTCAATATATTTATGATCATATTTCTTATGCTGAGTTTAATACCAAGTCCGACTACTGTCACGAATGTGGTTTTGATGGTGAAATTAAGGTCAATGAACATAATGAATGGGAATGTCCTCGTTGCCACAATACAAACCGCGATAAATTAACTGTAATTCGTCGTACTTGTGGTTATTTAGGTGAAAACTTCTGGAACGAAGGTCGTACGAAAGAAATCAAAGATCGTGTAATGCACATTTAAAATTATTAGAATTATAGTTACTATAAATACATGGTAAAAGCTGCGTTTGTAAGAAATAGAAATATATCTATATAGTGTTAGTCAAAGTTGATTACCACTACTATGGAGGTAATTATGAGATATGGGCAAATAAGACAATATGATATTGCCAATGGGGAAGGTATTCGTACATCTATATTCGTAACCGGTTGTACACATTGTTGTTATAACTGTTTTAATGAAGAATACCAGGATTTTAATGCCGGTAAGGAGTGGACTCAATCTGAAACTGATTTAGTTGTATCCTATGTGAAAAGTCCAACATGCTCAGGTTTAACCTTGTTAGGTGGGGAACCGTTCCAAAATGTACAAGGTTTATTGCCGGTGGTGCAGGCAGTCCGTGCGGCGGCGCCAGACAAGAAAATTTGGGCCTATTCAGGTTATACAATAGATGATATCTTAGAAGATGAGTTGAGAAGCGCTTTATTACATGAAATTGATATTCTCGTAGACGGTCGCTTTGTAGATGAACTCAAAGATCCAGCATTGCGATTTAGAGGGTCATCTAATCAACGTATTATAGATGTTAAGAAAACATTAGAAACAGACGAAGTCGTATTAGCAATGGAGTAAGTATGGCATTTGATAAACGTTTAATAGGCCTCATAATTATCGTTGGATTTATAGCGGGATTAGTAGGGGCTTCTTATACACATTTATTACATGGGATTCAGCACTTTGTATATCATTATTCTTCTGCTGATCATATGAGTTTTGGTACTGCTGTAGCTCGTGTATCTCCCGTAGAGCGATTGATACCACTGATTATTTGCGGTCTTATAGGCGGTCGGTTGGGTACTTATTCATCGATATGGTAAAGGTGTTGTAGATATTAAAACGGCTGTATCTGGTAAGATGGATATGAATCCTATTACTACTGTTTTACATGCAACTTTACAAATTATTACCGTAGGTATTGGTTCACCATTAGGACGAGAAGTCGCACCACGTGAAGCCAGTGCAGGGATTACAACTTTTTTAGTTAAACATTTTGATATAAAACAAGAAGACCGCCAACTATTGATTGCTTGTGCAGCAGGTGCTGGCTTGGCAGCGGTTTATAATTCACCGTTATCGGCAGCGATTTTTACGTTAGAAACATTGCTTCTTACATGGAATATACGGGCTATGAGTGCTGCTCTTGTATGCTGTGGATTAGCAACCTTTGTAACGAGACAGGCGGGTGTAGGGGATGTTATTCAATATACAATGGCTCAACCTAGCTTGGGCAGTCACTATGTAGAATTCTCTATTGCCTTAGGCGCTATTGTTGCTTTAGGTGTGGTTCTATTTAATATTACTCAAGGTAAGCTACCATCTATTCATCGCAGCAGTCCTGTTATGATTCCCATTTCTATCGTAGCCTTTACACTTATTGGTGCGTTAGCTATGTATTTTCCTGAAATACTTGGGAATGGTAAGGCCGGGAACGAATTAACCTTTACCAATGATATTACATGGACTTATGCATTAGGATTATTTGGTTCTAAGTGGGCAGCAGTATTACTCGCATTAGCAGCAGGTGCGTATGGTGGTCGTATTACTCCATCTATGATGTTGGGCAGTACGTTAGCCATAGTATTTGGTACTTTTTGGTCTATTGCCGTGGCTCCTATATCATTGGGGATGGCTGCCTTTATCGGTGCCGTAGCATTTTTAGGCCTTGCTCAAAAGATGCCTATGACCTCATGTGTATTTATGCTTGAGCTTTCAAGATTTTCTGTAGAAATGTTGTTCCCTATAGCGTTAACTATGGGTACAGCGCTTATGGTAGAGCAGATTATTCAGTCAAAACTAAAGAGTGATAAATAGTAATCTAAACACATGGATGCTTCCCTGTATTTTACAGGGGGCATCCATTTTGTTTTTTTTGATCCTTTTTTGTTGTAATAGTTAATATATTCTTCTATCGCTACTACAAAAGTATTAAATGATGAATATTCTTTTCAATAGAATAATTTAATAGTATATATAAGAATATCGAGGGCTGTTCGAGTGACGGTGCCTCGATATTTTTGTATATCGAAAAATTGATAGTTTGAACGCATAATTATGTGAAAATAAAATGAAAAAAATTTTACTTATACAGTAAAATGTGGTATTTTAGTTATATAATTTTGAGAAAATCGATATAGTCTCAGTTTGGTTATTGTAATTTTTATGTAAGTGGATATTATATGATTTTGAGAAAATCGATATAGTCTCAGTGATTATCGATTGGTTACTGTAATTTTTATGTAAGTGGATATAGTTAGTTTAATTTAAAGGGGTAAGATTGATGAATCGAGTTTTTAAAGTAATTTGGAATCGTACAAAGGGGTGTTACGTAGTCGTAGCGGAAACAGCAAAGAACATGACGAAACGTTCTTCTTTGTCGGTTGTATTTTCTAAAATGGTAGGTGCTACTGCGCTTGCCGTTATGTTGACGGGCGTTATGATGCCTACGGATGCTTTGGGGGCACCGATTAAAAATGGTATCAACGCACAAGCTGAAAATGACGGTGGTATCGCAATTGGTGATAGCACAAATGCTCGGGGTACTAATTCTATTGCTATCGGTACAGGTGCAAAAGCAGCCGGTGAAAGTACTGTAGGCACGAATATCCCGACAAGTACAGTAGCTATAGGTCAAGGGGCACAAGCTTTGGAAAACGGAGATATCGTTATCGGTCGTTCCGCAAAGAGTATTGTTTCTACGCATCATGGTAATCCTGGATCCGGCGCTGTTGTTATGGGGGCGGATGCTGCTTCCTACGGTGCTCGTGGTGATGTGGCTATCGGTGCATCTGCGGAAACAAATGTAAAAATTAAGAATGATGGCGGTACTGTTAACCCTAAATATGCGCAAGGTGTAGCTATCGGCAGCACTGCGAAAACTTATGGTACACAGTCTCTTGCTCTCGGTGCAGATACAAGAGCTATCGGTAATTCATCCGTTGCCATCGGCGGTGATGATATCGATATGGCTCGTACTGAATTGGAAACAACTGTGCCTCAATTGGCTGCTGGAAACGGTATTAAAAAGAGCTTTAACAAGGAAATTGAAGATAAATTCGCCGGCACTCTTGGTTCGGCATCTATTAATGTAAAAGGTAAATATGCAAATACGGCGGCTATCGGTGATGCAACTACGGCTATCGGTACATTGAGCGAAGCCTATGGTACAGGCTCTACAGCAATCGGTATCAACTCTTTGACTAAAGGTGTAGCCAGCACCGGCATCGGTATCATGACACGTAGTTGGGGAACAAATTCTCTTGCTCTTGGTACGCAGGTTGGTGCTTACGGTGATCGTTCATCCTCTATCGGTGATACGAACCAGGTCGGTTTAGATATGAAAGACGGTTCTAAATCCGGGAAAGAGTCTGCTGCTGTTGGTTCCAAGAATACGATTTACGGTAATCAGGCGTATGCTATCGGTGCAGGAAATACTATCGGTTCCGCTACTGTTATGACCACGACGGAAGCAAATGGTAGTGGTGCAGGTGCCGATCAGGATAAAATTACAACTGTTACAGACGGTACTGTTAAAGGTAATATGTCTGGTGCATTCGGCTATAAGAACAGTATTACGGCCGATAATTCTTATGTAGTGGGCAGTAACTCCAATGTTTCCGCTGATGGGGCTATGGTTCTCGGGAACAATGCTTCCGTGACGGCGAAAAATGCTGTGGCTCTCGGTAATAATACAAAGGTAGATAATGAAAGCGCTGTAGCTCTGGGGACCGGTTCTGAAACGGCAGCAGCTGTAGCGACACCTTCCGCAACCATTAACGGGGCTGTACATAACTTTGCAGGTATTAATCCGGCATCCACCGTAAGTGTCGGCAAGGCAGGCATGGAACGGACAATTACTAATGTAGCGGCAGGTCGTATTTCCGATACTTCTACGGATGCTATCAACGGCAGTCAATTGCATGCAGTTACTTCGGAGATGGATAAGGGCGTGGCATATGCTGGTGATGTGAAAGCTGCATCGGCTACAGCTAATAAATTTACTCGTAAATTTGGTGAACAGACGAATATTGTCGGTGGTGTGACCGATCCGACAAAACTATCCGATAATAATATCGGCGTTGTATCCAACGGAACGGATACATTAAATGTAAAATTGGCGAAAACGTTAACCGGTCTAGAAAGCGTTACTGCCGGCAGTACGACTATCAACAATGACGGCTTGACTGTAGACGGTAAGACTTATGTAACGCCGAATGGTATCAATGCGAACAATCAGAAGATTACCAACTTGGCGGATGGTAGTAATCCTAATGATGCAGTTAACTACGGTCAGTTACAAAAGGCTATCAACGGTACTGCGAAGGCATCCACTGTGAAAGCAAAGGATGCGAATGTAACCGTAACGGAAGGTACGAATGCGAATGGCGGTAAGGAATTTACTGTCGGTTTAGGCAATAAAATCAATGTCGGTGCTGCCCACCCTGTAACTGTAGATGGTGATACAGGTCATGTAACAGGTCTCACGAATACGGATTGGAATGTGGATAATCCAGTGGCTGTATCCGGTCGTGGTGCTACGGAAGATCAGTTGAAGAAGGTTAACGACAAAGTTAATACGAATAGATCCGACATCGACAAAAATAAACAGGATATTGCGGGTAACAAACAGAACATCACTAAAAATGCCGGAGATATCGCCAACAATACGCAGAACATCAATAAGAATAAACAGGATATCTCCGATATCAATAAAACTATTGAAAAAGGCTTGAACTTTGCCGGTGATACGGGTGCCGTAAGCAACAGAAAATTAGGTGATACCGTAACTATCAAAGGCGGTGCTGATGTAGCTAAATTATCCGACAATAATATCGGTGTTGTATCCGACGGTAACGGTACATTGAATGTAAAATTGGCGAAAGAATTACAGGGTTTAACGTCTACAACTTTCACAAACGGTGGTAATAACACTGTTATCAACGGTGACGGTATGACAATCAATCCTGCCAGCGGTAATAAGGTGAGCCTCACAAAGGACGGCCTCAATAACGGCGGTAATAAGATTACGAATGTAGCCGACGGTACGGATCCTAAAGATGCGGTTAATAAATCTCAATTGGATAAAGCTACAGCAGCTGCATCCACAACGGTATCTGCAGGTAATAATATTACTGTGACACCTAGCACCAATGCGAATGGTTCCAAGAACTATGAAGTAAGTCTTAAAGATCAAGTGACATTGGGCTCTGATGCTACGAAACAAATCGCAATGGATGGTACTACAGGTACTATCAAAGCTGGTGATAAAGTTACAATCGACGGCAACAAAGGTACTATTAAAGCTGGCAACGTAACAATTGACGGTGAAAACGGTACAATTAAAGCTGGTGATAAGGTGACTATCGATGGTAAAGATGGTAAGATTGCAGCAGGTAAAGTCTCTGTTGATGGTAAAGACGGCTATGTGACAGGCCTAGAAAACAAAGATTGGGATCCTGACAACATCACAAGCGGTCGTGCGGCTACAGAAGATCAATTGCAAAAATCTCACAAATCCTTAGATAATAAGATTAATAACATAGGTGATGAAATCACGAAAAAAGGTATGGATTTTGCTGGTAATACAGGTGAATTCCACCGTAATCTAGGCCAAAAGGTTACTATCAAAGGTGAAGGTACAGAGTCTGACGATAAATACTCCGGCGAAAATATTAAAACAGTAGCCGACCAAGATGGTAATGTTAATATCAAGATGGCGAAAAACCTTAAGACTGACAGCTTAACTACTGATAAGGTAAAAGTTGGTAAAAACAGTCAAGATGGCGTATCTATTACTGGTCCTAATGGTGCTGACGGTACGGACGGCAAAGTAGGCATTGCCGGCAAAGACGGTAAAGATGCTGTATCCATGTCCGGTAAAGACGGTGTCGGTCACATCGGTTTAAGCGGTAAGGACGGCCGCAATGCGGATATTACCGTTGATAAAGGCGATCCTGACCTTAACGGAAACGAAATCACTCGTATTAAATACCAAGACGAAAACGGTAAGACACATCAAGTGGCGACTAAAGACGACGGTATGAAATACGGTGGTGACTCCGGTGATGTTATCAAGAAAAAGCTTAACGAACAAGTAAATGTAATCGGCGGTATCACTGATGCTAGCAAGTTGACTACAGAAGATAATTTAGGTGTCGTATCTGATGGTGCTGGCAACCTTAAGGTTCGTATGGCGAAAGATTTGAAAGGTCTTGAAACAGTCACAACTAAAGATGCTGCAGGTAATACTACAGTTATGAACGGTGGCGGTGTAACGATTACACCTGCTAACGGAAATACTGTAAGCCTTACTAAAAACGGTTTGGATAACGGCGGTAATACAATTACC
>OBYZ01001404.1_pt1 | contig 9620 bp, 8 predicted proteins | sample 1501501 | NCBI WGS metagenome assembly OBYZ01 (sample SAMEA2580213, study PRJEB22360) | human gut metagenome | biome: human gut; feature: human-associated habitat; material: faeces | place: Denmark | collected 2008/2010
GACACCCGGCAGGTTGATGCCCTTGTGGCTGGAAACCGGTCCGGCCACGACAACCTTGGTGTACACGTTGTTGCCTTCGACCTTGGTGACCTCGAGACGAACCTTGCCGTCATCGATGAGGATCGGGTCGCCAGCGTGGCAATCGCCCGGCAGGCCCTTGAAGGTGGTGGAGGTGATATGCTCGTCGCCCTCGATATCGTCGGTGGTGATGACGAACTCCTGGCCTTCGGTCAGCTGGACCTTGTCTTCGCCGTCGGCGTTCTTCTTGAACCAACCGCAACGAATCTTCGGACCCTGCAGATCAACCAGGGCTGCGACGTTGCGGCCGGTGGCCTTGGCGGCGGCGCGGAGGTTGTTGTAGACCTTGAGGTGGTCCTCCGGAGTACCGTGAGAGCGGTTCAGACGAGCGACGTCCATACCTGCTTCGACAAGGCTGGTGATGCCTTCCAGGGACTCGGTAGCTGGACCGATGGTATCTACGATCTTGGCTTTACGCATGAATGCCTGCCTATTCTTGTTGATATTGATTTGGGATCTGACGACCCTGTTTCCAACCGACCAGTCTACTAGCAAAAAGCACTCACTTCCACCTTGAAACAAGGCGTGTTGTGAGCGCTCACATTTTTTGCTAAAAAAGAAACCGCATGTTTCCATGCGGTTTCTCAAATCGTCACTTTTCCTTTGCTTCGATGGCACGCATCTTCAGCACGCTGGCCAATGCGGCACCACCAATCGCCACAACGATCACCGCCAAAGACAGCCATGTAGGCACTTCAGGCACCCAAGCGATCGGTTGACCGCCATTGATGAACGGCAACGAATTGCCATGCAATGCCTCCATAATGAGCTTGACGCCAATGAAGCCCAGCACCACGGAAAGTCCAAGCGGCAGATACACCAGCTTGTCGAGCAGCTCGCCAAGCAGGAAGTACAGCTGCTGCAAACCGAGCAACGCGAACACATTGGACGTGAACACAATGAACGGATCCTTCGTCAAACCGAAAATCGCAGGAATGGAATCAAATGCAAACATCACATCGGTGGTGCCGATGGTCAGAAAGACGATCAGCATCGGAGTCCAATACTTGGCACCGTTTTTGACGGTACGCAACTTTTCTCCGTCATACTCATCGGTGATCTTGATGACCTTGCGCAATGCGCGAATCAAGCCATTCTCATGATATTCCTCATCTTCGTCTCCCCCAGTGACCAACTTGATGGCGGTGACGATAAGAAATGCACCGAACAGGAAGAACACCCAGGTGAAGCGGGAGATAATGGCCGCGCCGATGAGGATGAACACGCCGCGCAACACCAATGCGATGGTGATGCCGATGGACAGCACGAATTTCTGCAGCTGTTTTGGCACCGCAAAATTCGACATAATGATGACGAAGACGAATAGATTGTCAATACTCAGCGAATATTCCGTAAGCCAGCCCGAATAAAATTCGATGGCCGGTTTCGATCCCGCGAAGAACCACATAAGTCCGCCGAAGATCAACGCCATGACCACAAAGAACGCGATATGCTGCACACATTCCTTGGTGGAGGGCACATGGGGCTTACGTCCGATGATGAACAAGTCGACCACGAAGAAGACGGCAAGCACCGCGAACGTGGCGATTTCAAAAACAAGTGGTGTTTCAGCCATAATCCACTATGGTACGGATGCCGTATGACCAGTCGAGAACTATTTGCTCGCCTCCGTCATCTGCCGAAGTTCCTTTTTCAGGTCACGGATCTCGTCACGCAGACGAGCTGCAAGCTCGAATTGCAGTTGTTCGGCGGCGGTATGCATCTGCTCGGACAGTTGTCGAATGAGATCAGCTAGATCCTGCGCGGGCAGTCCGGCCTTGAGAATCTCCTCATGCCGTCTGTCGGACTCCTCCTTGCTGGTGGCAGGCACGCCAAGATGCGAATTGCCGGCTTTGTCCGCGTTTCGGTATCCGGTACCGAGCAATGTCTGGGTGTCGACGTCCTCTTTGGCAAGCATGTCGTTGACATCGGAGATCTTCTTGATGAGCGGCTTCGGATCGATGCCATGTTCCTTGTTGTAGGCGATCTGGATATCACGGCGGCGATTGGTCTCGTCGATGGCCTTGTGCATGGCTTCGGTGATGTCATCCGCATACATGATGACGGTGCCGGACACGTTTCGCGCGGCACGTCCGATGGTCTGGATGAGCGAACGATAGGAACGCAGGAAACCTTCCTTGTCCGCGTCAAGAATGGCGACCAATGACACTTCCGGCAAATCGAGACCTTCACGCAGCAGGTTGATGCCGACGATGACGTCGATTTTGCCTTCGCGCAGTTCGCGCAGCAATTCGACACGTCGCAGGGTGTCCACATCGGAATGCAGGTATTCGACTTTGATGCCACGCTCCAGAAGATAATCCGTCAGGTCCTCAGCCATCTTCTTGGTGAGCGTGGTGACGAGCGCACGCTCGTTTCTGTTCACACGGTCCTTGATCTCCGCAAGCAGATCATCGATTTGCCCGTCAACCGGACGCACGTCAATCTGCGGGTCGACAAGACCGGTCGGACGAATGATTTGTTCGACGACTCCATCGCTCAGACCAAGTTCGTAGTCGCCCGGCGTTGCCGACAGATATACCGTCTGGCCGACGCGTTCCTGGAATTCCGGCCATTTGAGCGGTCGGTTGTCCATCGCCGAAGGCAGACGAAAGCCATGTTCGACCAACGTGCGTTTGCGACTAGCATCGCCTTCGTACATGGCTCCGATCTGTGGCACGGTAACATGTGACTCGTCAATGACGAGTAGGAAATCGTCAGGGAAGAAATCCAATAACGTATGCGGCGGCGTGCCCGGCTCACGGCCATCGAAATGCCTTGAGTAGTTTTCCACTCCGGAGCAGACGCCAACTTGGGAAAGCATCTCCAAATCGTATGTGGTACGCATGGTAAGACGTTGTGCCTCAAGTTCCTTGCCTTGTTTGCGCAGTTCGGCGGTACGTTGATCAAGTTCCTGCTGAATGGTAGACAACGCTCGCTCCATACGTTGCGGCCCTGCCACATAGTGCGATGCAGGGAAAATATGGACTTGCGATTGATGCCCAATCACATCTCCGGTAAGTGGATGCAGGGTTGAGATACGGTCGATTTCATCACCGAAGAATTCGATACGGATGGCCAGTTCCTCATACACGGGAATGATTTCGACGGTATCGCCACGCACACGGAAAGTACCCCTGGTGAAGGCGATATCGTTGCGCTTGTACTGCATGGCAACGAAAGTGCGCAGCAAGTCGTCACGGTCGATCTGCTGGCCTTCCTCGAGAAACAGCATACGCCCAGCGTATTCCTCAGGCGTGCCCAAGCCATAGATGCAGGAGACAGTGGCCACGACCACGCAATCACGACGTGTCAACAGGTTCGCCGTGGCCGCATGGCGAAGCCGCTCCACGTCGTCGTTGATGTTGGAATCCTTTTCGATATACGTATCGGTCTGTGGTATGTAGGCTTCCGGCTGGTAGTAGTCGTAATACGAAACGAAATAGCTCACCGCATTGTCTGGCATGAGTTCACGGAACTCGGCGCACAGCTGCGCCGCCAACGTTTTATTCGGTTCGATGATCAACGTCGGGCGTTGCAGACGTTCAATAAGCCATGCTGTGGTGGCGGTTTTGCCAGTTCCGGTGGCGCCCATGAGCACCACATCGTTCTCACCGTTTTCAATGCGTTCCGCAAGCTCTTCAATCGCCTTGGGCTGGTCGCCGCTCGGCTTATATGGCGATTTGACCACAAACGGTTTATCCACGCGTTCGATGTTGAATCCCATGCCTACCTCGCTTCCGTGCGCCATCGTTTCATCAGCATATCAATATGCTCGAACATTTGTTCCAATGGCTGTGTGGAATCGATGACTTCATCGGCAATGGCAAGACGCTGTTCCATGCTGGATTGATGGATCACACGATTCCACGCCTGGCTTCCGCTCATACCTCGCGTTGCCATCATTCTGCCGACCCTCACCTGTTCAGGCGCTTCAACAGTCACAATATGGTCGAATTCAAAAGGGATGCTGCCAATTACTTCGGCGAGTAACGGTATGTCATGCACCACTACGGCTTGGCAATCAGCCTCAACAGCCTCATGTTCGAGCTGCACTGCAAGCTCATAAATCAGTGGATGCTCGATTTCGTCCAGCATCTTGCGCTTCCGTTCCGCATCAGAGCCGGAAAATACATGCTCTGCCATCCACGCTCGATTGAGCTCGCCTCGATCGGTCAAAGCATCGGAGCCGAAACATTCCGCTATACGCTGAAGGCCAATGCTGCCTGGTTCCACCACTCGACGCGCAAGCAGATCATAATCGACAAGTACTGCACCAAGCTCACACAGCTTTGCAGATACCGTGCTTTTGCCAGCCGCTATGCCGCCGGTCAATCCTATTCGAATCACCACAACCGCCATTGTAATGCGCTTCGCATGCACGCTTGCCATGCACATACGAAAAGACCCCGAACCTGAATCAGGAACGGGGTCTTTTCTAGGATCTAGCCTGAGCTGAATTGGATTCTAGCTCAGCATTCAATCACTTGCCGAGCAGCTGATCGCGCAGAGCGGCGAGCTGGTCGGAGTCGGCGAGGGTGCCGGCGGAAGTGTTCTCGGAGGAGTAGTTGGAAGACACCTCTTCGACCTTCTCTTCCTTCGGAGCCTGGCCATCTTCAGCGGCGGAAGCTTCAGCGTTCTCGAGCTCCTTGGCCACAAATTCCTTGTGCTGCTCCCACAGATCGTGAGCGGCGGCGTACTGGGACTCCCACTCCTCACGCTGCTTCTCGTAACCAGCGATCCACTCGTTGGTTGCCGGGTCGAAGCCTTCCGGATACTTGTAGTTACCCTGCTCGTCGTACTCTGCCGGCATGCCGTACAGAGCCGGATCGAAGTCCTCGGAAGCCGGATCGACGGAGTCGTTGGCCTGCTTGAGGGACAGGGAGATGCGGCGACGATCGAGATCAACGTCGATCACCTTGACGAACACTTCTTCGCCCGGCTTGACAACGGTCTCCGGGTTCTCCACGTGGCGGTTGGCCAGCTCGGAGATGTGCACGAGGCCTTCGATGCCGTCTTCGACGGAGATGAAGACACCGAACTGAACGATCTTGGTGACCTTGCCCTTGACAATCTGGCCAGGAACGTGGGTGCGAGCAAAACGCTGCCACGGATCTTCCTGGGTGGCCTTGAGGGACAGGGAGATGCGCTCACGATCGAGATCAACGTCGAGCACCTCGACGGTGACCTTGTCGCCGACCTTGACAACCTCAGACGGGTGGTCGATGTGCTTCCAAGACAGCTCGGAAACGTGGATCAGGCCGTCAACACCGCCCAGATCAACGAATGCGCCGAAATTGACGATGGAGGACACGACGCCTTCGCGAATCTGGCCCTTCTTGAGCTGGGACAGGAAGGTCTCGCGCACTTCGGACTGGGTCTCTTCGAGGTACTGGCGACGGGAGAGCACCACATTGTTGCGGTTCTTGTCGAGCTCGAGGATCTTGGCCTTGATGGTCTGGCCGATGTATGGGGACAGGTCGCGAACGCGACGCATTTCGACCAGGGATGCCGGCAGGAAGCCACGCAGACCGATGTCGACGATGAGACCACCCTTGACAGCTTCGATAACGGTGCCTTCGACAACGCCATCGGCTTCTTTGATCTTCTCGATGTCGCCCCAAGCACGCTCGTACTGTGCGCGCTTCTTGGACAGAATCAGACGGCCTTCCTTGTCTTCCTTGGTGACGACAAGAGCCTCAATAGTGTCGCCGACCTCGACGACTTCGTCAGGATCAACGTCCTTCTTGATGGAAAGCTCGCGGGAGGGGATGACACCCTCGGTCTTGTAGCCGATGTCCAGGAGGACTTCGTCGTGATCGATCTTGACGACGGTGCCCTCAACCAGATCACCATCATCGAAGTTCTTGATGGTGGAATCGACTGCCTTGATGAAGTCCTCTTCGGTGCCGATGTCGTTGATGGCGACCTTGGCGACTTCGTTATTGTTCTCTGCCATTAATTTGGTTTCTTACAAATAGTGGGTGGATAAAATCGGTCTTCAATTATGTGCATGCAATGTAACACATGCAAGGTGTAAGTTTACATGGGACCATGCACAAAAAAGGCGTGCCACAACACGCGACACGCCCGAAATCATCTCGCATCGTGCATAAAGCGCAATTACAGCTGACGCTCGGCCATCTCGACCACATTCTCCAACAACATGGCACGGGTCATAGGGCCGACGCCACCCGGGTTCGGCGTATATGCCGAGACCTTCTCGTAGCAGGCTTTGTCAACATCACCTTTCACGCGATATCGGCCAGCCTCCTCGTCAAACACACGGGAAACGCCGACATCGACCAGCACCGCGCCCTCCTTGACGTCTTCCGGCTTGACAAAGCTGCGGAACCCATGGCCGCAATAATGACGTCGGCCTCGCGCATATGCTTGCGCACATCCTTGGTGCCTGTGTGGCACAGCGTGACCGTGGCGTTCACCGCCTTGCGCGTCAGCAAAAGACCAACCGTACGCCCGATGGTGATGCCTCGGCCGAGCACGCAGACCTCTTTGCCGTCCAAGTCGATGTCATAGGCATTCAGCAGTTCGATCACACCTCGCGGAGTACACGGCAGCGGCGTGGTAATGTCACCTCGCGCGTGCAGCACAAGTTCGCCAAGATTGTACGGATGCATGCCATCCGCATCCTTCTTGGGATCGATCAGATCAATGATGGCGTTTTCGTCAATACCTTTCGGCAAAGGCAGCTGCACGATATAGCCCGTGCAGTCAGGGTCAGCGTTAAGTTCCTGCACGGCTTCAGCAATTTGTTCGAACGTTGCGTCGGCGGGCAACTCCTTCCGAATGGAGTTCACGCCGATTTCAGCGCAATCGGTATGTTTTCCAGCAACATATTTGACGGAGCCGGGATCGGAACCAACCAGAATGGTGCCAAGGCCGGGGTTAACCCCCCGCTCTTTCAATGACGCGACGCGCTCGGCGAGATTCGCTTTAATCTGCGCAGACACCATCTTTCCATCGATTTTCACTGCCATGCCGGCCACTCCCCTCTTTACTGGATTGCTGTTGTATTGGCATTTGCATGTATCGTAGGCTATCTTGGTTTCAGTCGTAAGTCGCACACGTATTTATGAGATGAACACGATTAAGGCGGTTCAGGAAGAGGGCAACCGATATGCGCTTGCACAAACGTTCTTCGTTACGCGCTTTTGCCGCAGGACTCGCGCTTTGCATGACGTTCGGCACGACAGCATGCTTTGGAAGATCCTCTTCGCAGAAGGATGATACTTCCGTCGATTCCGATGCGCAGACCGAACAGATCACGCCGATCGAGGTGGTTGCCTCGGTCAACCAGTGGGGATCTCTCGCCGAGCAGATAGGCGGCGTTCACGTGAAAGTCACGTCGATCCTGTCTTCGGCCGATGTTGACGCGCATGATTTCGAGCCGAAGACCGACGACATCGGCAAGCTTCAACAGGCGCAGGTCGCGGTGGCCAATGGCGCGGGCTACGACGCTTGGGCCACCAAGAATCTCAGCAAAGACACCGTTTCCGTTTCCGCGGCACAGATGGTCGGCGCCATCGAGGGCGACAATCCGCATCTGTGGTTCTCCAGCGACGCCCGCAACGCCATGGCCAAGGAATTGGCCGACACGTACAGCCGTATCATGCCCACGCAAAAGAAGTATTTCAATAACAAGCTCGCCGCGTGGAACAGACGAGAAAAGAAAATAGAGAAGGACATGAAGGCGTTCAGCGACACGCATAAGGACGCCTCCTATGCCGCCACCGAACCCGTCGCCTACTATCTACTCAGCGACATGGGGTTCACCGACAACACGCCGGAAGGATACCTGCAATCGGCAAGCACAGGCTCTGAACCAGCCCCTGACGATCTTCGGGAATTCCAGGAATTGCTGGAAAAACATAAGGTCGACGTACTTATCAACAACACGCAATCCACAAGCGACGCCACGAACACGCTGACCGGCACCGCTTATAAATCGGATGTTCCCGTACTTGACATCAGCGAACAAATGCCTTCCGACTGCAAAAGCCTGACATCATGGATCAGCTCACTCATCCTCTCACTGAACGACATGTTCGACGAGCAATCCGACTCCGACACCAGTTCCAACGACGATTCGGAAAACACGGATTCGAAGGATCCTGCGGATTCCTCCGCTGCCGACGATCCACAAATGGCGAATGAATCGGATGGTGAATCAAGCGACGCCCCGCAGCCGAATCCGAGAAAATAAGCTTTCAGTATCATCTTCAAAGACCGTTTCACCGTTCGACCGAACGTGAGACGGTCTTTTTTCTTGCTTATGAAGGTTTCTGACATCGTCTTGGGATTTCTTCAACGAGTCGCTTTGAATGCCGGCCCGCATCTCCCTTATTGAGAATGATTGTCAACACCATTTGCGAGTATGTACGTGCATTCAAACCAAGGAGAAGCCATGCACGACGAGACACATGCCTGCATCGAATTCGATGACGCCTGCGTCAAGCGAGGCGATCGCGTCATCTGGCAACATGGCACGTTCAGCATTCCGCAAGGCTCGGTAACCGCAATCGTCGGCACCAACGGCGCCGGCAAGACCACGATGATGAAGGCTGAACTGGGACTGATCCCGACCGCGCACGGCAGCATCAGGGTGCTCGGGCAGCCTGCAGGTTCCGCGAACAGCCGCATCGGCTATGTGCCGCAAAGCTACGCTTCCGACATTGAATCGAATATCACCGCGGAACAGTCGGTGCTCCTTGGCCTGACGGGCACCAAATTCGGCATCCATCCCGTCACCAAAGCACTTCGAGACAAGGCCCGCAAAGCTATGGACTTCGTCGGCCTGCAAGACAAAGCGAACTACCGCCTGTCCGAGCTTTCGGGCGGACTGCGCCAAAGGGCCGCCATAGCGCCGGCGCTCGTGGACGATCCAAAACTGCTGATGCTCGACGAACCCCTCGCCAATCTCGATCTGGCAAGTCAACGCGCCACCGTGCATGTGCTCGCCAAACTCAACCGCGAGCTCGGCATGACCATTCAGGTGGTGGCGCACGATCTCAACATGTTGCTGCCGATTCTTACCGGAGCCGTCTATCTGCTTGACGGGCATCCGCACTATGCAGGCATGAATGAGGTGCTGGATTCCCATCTACTCACGCATTTGTATGGCACGACCGTGCAGGTGGTCACCACTCCGCAGGGAGATATGTTCGTGACGCCAAGCGAGGACGAGCCTGAAAACATGAGCATCGATGCGCATGCTCCCGGAGAAATCGCGCAATTTCACCATCACAGCCACACCACGCAGGAGGACTGAGCATGGACGGCACCGTATTCGCTTTCGACCCGGATTGGGTTTCCACGCTCAACGCCCCATTCATGACGAACGCGTTTCTCGCCGGCCTGTGCATCGCATTGGCAGCCGGCGTGATGGGTTATTTCACCATCGCCAGACATTCCACGTTCGCAGCCCACGCCTTAGCGCATATCGGATTGCCAGGCGCCACCGGAGCCGTATTGCTCGGCCTGCCTGTTTCCGCAGGTCTTGGCGTGTTCGCTCACCGCCAACA
>OBYZ01001405.1_pt1 | contig 9609 bp, 10 predicted proteins | sample 1501501 | NCBI WGS metagenome assembly OBYZ01 (sample SAMEA2580213, study PRJEB22360) | human gut metagenome | biome: human gut; feature: human-associated habitat; material: faeces | place: Denmark | collected 2008/2010
AATACGAGCAGCCTGCGATCTCATGGGTTTCGAAAGCCACCGGCACCGCTGATGACGCCTTCAGGATGTCGAAATTGTCGTAGCCCACGTCGGACTTGCTGAAATACTTCGTGGAGCCGTCTTCGGCGTTGCACGCAACCACGGTGAAATCGGTCGGGTTGGCTTCGAAAGCCGCGTAGTCAACCGGATTTTCACCATCATGATTGCTGAGCGTGCTATACACGTAGTCGAGGTTGGCGAAATTATGGTTCTTGACGTAGCTGTCGAAGCTCGCGTATTCCTTGCGGAACGCGTACTGCGTGTAGAACGTGTGGTTGCGCCCGTGCTGCTTCGCGATGAACGAGACCATGTTGGCGCTGCCGGCGGAAACGCCGTAGCAATGGTCGACGCTGATGCCGTCCTCAAGCATGCGGTCCATCACGCCCGCACCGTAGATCGCACGGAAACCGCCGCCGACGTCGATCATTGCCGTTCTATGAGCCATATGCGCCCCGTCCTTTCGTCGTCCGTCCTTTCGGGTTTCAATTGACTTTACGCGGTCTAATTGACGTATTTTTGCGTATTCGGTCATTTCTTAGCGAAGGACGACGTAAAATATCTGCGAATAATCAATAAAAATGGAGTGGAGAAGATATCAATGAACGAAGCTGCACTGCCTCAGTCGACGGTCCATATCGCCCAAGCTGATCCGGACGGGATTCTGCTGGTGATTCACGCGGGTGCCGGCAATCGTGGCAAAAAGGATACGCCAGAACGTCGTGCCCAGGTGGAGCAGGATTTGAACAGGGCTCTTGAAGCTGGCTATGCGTTGCTGGAGCAGGGGGCTCCGGCGGAGGATGCCGTGTGCGCGGCTATCCGTGTCATGGAGGATGCTCCGGAGTTCAACGCTGGCCGTGGTGCTGCGCTGACAAGCGAAGGCATCGTATCCATGGATTCCTGCCTGATGACCGGTATCGATGGCGAGGTTGGTTCCGCATGTGGTCTGACCACGTCTAAGAATCCGATCAACGTAGCGCGTGCCATCAAGGAAAAGACTAAGCATGTCATGTTTGCCAAGCCTGGTAATGATTTGCTTAAGGAGTGGGGAATCGAACTGTGCGACAGTGATTATTTCATCACTCCGGCACGTCAGGAATCCTTGCGCGAGGCGCAATCCAACGGCGACGAGTGGGAGAAGCATGGCACCATCGGCGCTGTCGCCCGTGACTCGTCCGGCAACATCGCTGCCGGCACCTCCACCGGTGGCATCACCAACCAGATGCCGGGACGTGTCGGCGATTCGCCTCTGCCGGGCTGTGGTACCTATGCCAACAACGATTCCGTCGCGATCTCCTGCACCGGCATCGGTGAGGCGTTCGTCAAGGAAGTCGCTGCGCATCAGGTTTCCGATCGTGTTCTGTACGCCAAGGAGGAGCCAATCGAGGCCGCGAAGGCGGCGCTGGATGGTGTCGCCCGTCATCATGGCGATGGCGGTATGATCGTCGTTCCGGCTCATGGTGAAGGCGCAATGGTGTTCAATAGCGAGATGATGAACTGCGGTTGGAAGTCTCCGAAGGGCAGCTACGTGCAGAGTTGATGCTGTAGTGGCAAACCGGCAAAACAAGCCACAAAAGTAAGTGGGGTTCGAATCCATGAAGGATTCGAACCCCACTTACTTTAGCTCCCTATATGGCCGGCGAATCGTTCGTCCACCGGCCGGAAACATCACTTAGTGATGGTGTTGTAGGTAGGCAGATTGGTGTAATCGAACGATACGTTCTTCACGTTCGTCGCGGACGCGGCGGCGACGTTGTCGTTCCACAGCGGAATCACCGGAAGATCCTTGGCCAGCACTTCCTGCGCCTTGGTGAAGTCCTCGGTTCGCTTCTTTACGTCGGTCTGGGCAAGTGCAGCGTTCAGGAGCTCGTCGAATTCCGCGCTCTTGTAATCACCATCGTTCGAACCATGACCGTCAGCGGAGCTAGAGGCATATAGCGGATTGAGATAATCTTCAGCGGACGGGTAATCCAGCATCCAGCCAGCACGGAACGCGGTTTTGATGGTGCGGTTGGTCACCTGGTTACGCACGTCGCTGAACGTGGCGTACGGCTCGCCAGCGGCGTCGATGTCGAGCGTGTTCTTGATCTGGTTGCACACGGCATCGACCCATTCCTTATGGCCGCCATCGGCATTATAGGCGATTCGGAAGTTGCCGGACCATGGCTTGATGGCATTGGCTTTCTTCCAGAGTTCCTTGGCCTTGGAAGCGTTGTATTTCAGGTTGCCGCCGTTCTGCTCCAGTTCCTTCACATATTCGGGGACGAGCGGTGAAGTGAAATCGGTGGCCGGGGTCTTCGTGTTGTTGTAAACCTTCTTGACGACCTGGTCGCGGTTGATGGCCATGGAAATGGCCTGACGACGCAACTGGCCTTCTTCGTCGTTGCCGAAATGCTCAAGACGTTCCGGAATGACGAAGGACTGGAATGAGGATCCTGCCTGGCTGTAGGCGATCACGCCGGAATCCTGACGGAAGGTCTTCACCGCGGACTGTGGAATCTGATCCATCACGTCGAGGTTGCCGGACAGCACGTCGGAGTAAGCGGAATCCTCATTCGTATAGACGCGGTATTCGATGCCTTTGTTGGATACCTTGCGGCTGCCCTTATAATCCTTGTTTGGTACGATGATGATGTTCTTGTCGTGGGACCAGGACTTGAACTTGTACGGACCATTGCCAATCGGAGCCTGACCGAACTTCTTGATGTCCTTAAATGCCACGCTTGGCAGCGGGAACATGGATTGGTGCGCGAGCTTGGTCGGGAATACGGAATCAGGCTTGTTCAGCTCGACGACCAGCGTGTAGTCGTCCGGGGTGGAAAGACCGGAAAGTGTGGCCTTCGGATCGACGTTCGGATCCTGCAGCTCGTCATAGCCCTTGATGGTGGAGAATCGGCTTGCGGTCTTCTGCGCGTTCTTCACATTGGCGGCGAAACTCCAGGTGTCGGCGAAGGAATGGGCGGTTACTGCCTCGCCGTTGGTGAACTTCCAGCCTTCCTTCAACTTGATCGTGTACTTGGTGGCGTCCTCGTTAGGGGTGATACTCTCGGCGACTTCGAGATGTTGCTTGCCTTTTGCATCGAAGCTCACCAGACCTTCGAACAGGTATCGAATAACTTTGCCGCCGCCCATTTCATTGGTGTCGCTTGGAATTAGACCGTTCTGCGGTTCGCTGTTGTTCACTGAAATCAGTGAGGTGCTATCGGAACCGTTGGAGGCTGTGTCATCGCCGGACGACGAGCCGCATGCGGCGATCGACGTCAGCATGGCACCCGCCGCGGCCATGGCCAGCAGGCGACGGAACGCGTTGTTCTTCATTTCATTCTCCTTTAATGTCAACATTTCCGTCGATTATGTCGACGAAAAACAATAGGACACAATATAGGAGTTTTATAAAATTTTCGCGTTATGTCTCAATTTGGACATGAACCGCTCGCAGGTAATGGATACGGACGCCATCCTCAACTTTTTAGAAATGCGGGAATGGCCTCGGCTGCCGCATAGCCCGCGCGGTACATGCGTTCCAAACCTTCGAACGACTTGCTCAACGTGTTCAGGCCGTACAGGCTTTCCGGCGCGAGGATGAGCACGCGGCCGTCCTGCTCGTATTCCTTGGCCAGCGCCACTTCGTCGTTGTACGTCTGATAACGGTTGAACAGTTTTTGCGGGTTTCAATTGGCTTTACGTGGTCTATCGGAACATTCGCGATCAGCAACCAAGCAGTGATTGCGCTAATTGCGCGATTTGCGCGGAAGTGTCGGAATTGGCCAGCTCGATGCCACCTTCCGCGTCTTCCGGAGAGAGCTTGCCCAACGATTCGAGCACCACGCCAAGATGGCGCACGGTGCCTTCGTTGCCGTCGATGATTGCCGCTGTGTCGGGCAGCAGTTCGCGGAAATAGTCGCGATAGAACACGAAATGCGTGCATCCGAGCACGACGGAGTCGATTGTTGACAGATCGTATTGGTCGAAATACTGGTGCAGCGTGTGCATCACAACATCGTGATCGTCGAGTTGGCCGTGCTCGACGATCTCCACCAAACCGGGGCAGGGTTCCGGAAAGATCGTATGGTCTGTTTTGAAACGATCCATCAGCACGGCGAACTTGCGTTCCCGCAACGTCAGGGGAGTAGCTGCGACGATGACACGCTGACGATTGCCATGGCCTCGATCGCATGCCACCTTCAGCGCTGGTTCCATGCCGATGATCGGAATGTCGTATTTGTCGCGCAATTCGTTGGCTGCGGCGGAAGTGGCGGTATTGCAAGCGATGACAACCGCTTTCACTCCTTGCTCCACGAAACGTTTCACAATGGCGTCGGACAGCTTGCGTACCTGTTCAGGTGATTTGGTTCCGTACGGAGCGTTCGCGGAATCGCCAAAATATAGCACGCGTTCGTTCGGCATATCGCGGCGGATTTCGCGCGCCACGGAAATCCCGCCCAAACCGGAATCGAAAACGCCGATTGGTGCCGTTGAAGTCATACGTCCTCCCTTGTTCCGCACGCAAACATACTGCAACATAACGCACACGTGTTGCGTCTAACTCCTTCAATAGCCTACCGCGTGTAGAGTGAATCGGTATGAGCATTCCAAGCATTGTTTACAAAGCACACGCCACCGGCAACGATTTCGTGGTGTATCTAGATGCCGAAGGCACGTACGAGCCTACCGCCGATGAAGTGATATGCCGATCTAGATGCAAAGGCCACTTCCGACCCTCCCGCCGATGAAGTGCGATTCCTGTGCGACCGTCATTTCGGTATCGGTGGCGACGGTTTGATCCGCCTTACACATCCGCAGGCGGTGTCCGATTTGAACGACAAGCAGATTGCTGTTTGTGCTGTTGGCAATGCGGATTGGTTCATGGACTACCGCAACGCGGACGGCTCGTTGGCTGAGATGTGCGGCAACGGCACGCGTGCGATCACCCTGTTCGCGCAACGGCAGGTTATTGCCTGTCAGCCGGGCGGTGAACCGTTCCGTCTCGGCACCCGTGCCGGTGTGAAGGTTCTGACTTCGCTTGGCGATGTGCCGACTCTTGGCAATGATGTGTTCCAGGTTGAGATGGGTTCATGGAAGTGTGGCGATCTTGATGGATACGAAGTGACGATTCCCGGCACGGTCGGTTCCGCACGCGGCACGTTTGTGGACATGGGCAATCCGCACGTGGTCGCCGTCATCGAAGACGCGTTCTCCAGCCTGCCGACCGTGGAACAGCTTGACCTGGTGACCAAGCCGGTCGTCTCACCCCAGATCGAAAGCGATCAGAACGTTGAATTCGTGCGCATCGACGAACAAAGCGAAGGCAACAACGAGGGCAGCGCCACCATGCGCGTCAATGAACGCGGCTGCGGTGAGACATTGTCGTGCGGCACGGGCCTGTGCGCCACCGCCATCACTCTGCGTGCCAAAACAGGCATCGACCATTGGACAATCACCGTGCGTGGCGGTACTTTGCGCGTCGACGTGACCGACGACGATGTGAAACTCACCGGATCGGCCACTATCGTCGGGAAGATCGAACTGCTGTGAGTTGCGCATGCGGTTCCGTGCGGAACTCGCGATGAACCGCATATGCGAAACTGAAATCCACGAATACGTAGCATAAAGAAAGAAGCCGGCTGTTTTCAGTCGGCTTCTTCTGTAAGCAAGCGAATCCTTACTGCTGATTGAACGTTACCTAACGTCAGCTGAACAGCATCGGGCCATCCTTGACGAGAATGATCACGATCAATGCCACAATCCATACGGCATCGACCATTAGATCGTAATTAAGACGGTAGTAAGTGCGCACGCCCGCACCTTTGGCCGGAATCTCCTGAACCACCGCCGTGGCATGAGACAACGCCATGAACTGCACGGTGGTGGAGAACATCAGGCATAGGCACCACGGGCATAGCGCGTTGATTACAAACAGCGACTGCGAGGTCAGCCAATACGAATAAGCCAGCGCGGCCAGTCCACCCAGCCATGTGCACAACGCAAACCAGCGAGGCACGGCAACCTTCGTCAGGCCGATCACTGCGATCGTTACGAACACTGATTCCGCGGCGATGCCGAAGAACGCATTCGGGAAACTCAAACCGGCGAACCTCACAATCTCAGCCTGCCACGATTCCGCAACCGTGGAACACGACATCACGGCATTCACATCACAGCTGAGCTTCTGACCGGGATTACGAGCCAATTTCAGTGTCTCGGCGGAAAGCACGAACGATACGACCAGCGCGACCGCCGAAGCGGCCAGCATGATCAGATACGTCCAAGTGGCGCCGTGACGCCAGCCGCGCGGCTTTGTATAAGCATCGTCGAGAGTGGCGTCGGCAACCAGTTCGCCGGAAAAATCGCTCATCATGCATCCTTGAATCAAAATACAAACGTTGTCATCGCCTAGTTTACGCGGTATTGTGCCGCGTTGCGGCGGAGAACAGCTTACGATGGATACATGATTCGCGTAGGTACTGCGGCACCGCCCGCTGAAGGTTGGGACATTCACTGCCATACCGTTTTTTCTGACGGTACGGAAACGCCGTGTACGTTGCTGAAAGAGGCACGATCATTGCGATTGCATGGTGTTGCGATTGCCGATCATGATACGACCTCCGGCTGGCAGGATGCGTTGGATGCTTCGCGGCAGATTGGATTGCCGTTGTTACGCGGTACGGAAATCACTGCCGTCGATGAGAACGTATCCGTGCATATGCTCGCGTTTCAATACGATCCGCTGAATGCCGATATCAGCGAGATGTTCGCGTCTACTCGCGATGCGAGATTGCGGCGCACCAAACGCATGGTGGAACTGATGGCGCAGGATTTTCCGATTACATGGGATGACGTGCTTGCACAGGTGCGTGAAGGCAAGCGTACCACGATCGGCCGGCCGCATATCGCCGACGCATTGGTGGCGGCTGGTGTGTATGAAACACGATCCGACGCGTTCTCCGACGCGGTTAGCGCAACATCGAAATATTACATTCCCACGCCATCACCGACCACGCATGATGTGGTGGCCGCGGTCAAGGGTGCGGGCGGGGTGGTGGTGATCGCCCACGCCGGAGACCCCCGACGCAATCGGACATTACTGACCGACCGGCAAATTGAATCTCTCATCACCGAAGGTTTGGATGGTTTGGAAGTATGGCATCGTGGCAATCCGCCAGAACAACGCGAACGGCTGCTCGCCATCGCGCGCCGGCACGACCTGCTGGTGACTGGCGGATCCGATTGGCATGGTAAAGGCAAGCCGAACGCGCTGGGGGAGAACCTCACCGATGACGAAACGGTTCAAGAAATCATCAATCGAGGCGTTCTCTTGAGCAAATAATCGTCGAAGGAGAAAATAAAAACCGACACGCAATCATCGATGCGTAATTGCGATATGAAACTAGGAACGAGTTGATCTCCCAAAATGGAAAAGCCAGGCGCGAACGTCTGGCTTTTCTTGCTACGTCGAAAACGTGTGTTTCAGCTCGAAGCTGAAATCTGGTGAAGCGAACGGGTCATAGGTTGCCGAAACCTACAGCGTGCTTAGTTTCGGAACCGATGATGGCGTAGCCAAGCGAGCCTGCCGGCACCACGATGCGACGACCCTTGTCGTCCGTCAGATTGATGGTCTTGCCGTTCTCCACGGCGTTGGCGATGGCCGCGTTGACCTCATCGGCGCTTTGTTCGGTGCTGAAGGTGACGGTGCGGGCCACATTCTGAATGCCGAGTTCAATATCCATGGATGCTCCTTCGTGATAATGTGCAATGCATGCGCACGTGTATGTACGGGTATGTGCGCCTATTCTACGCGTGGCTTCTCATCAGTGGCGTCTTCCGTCTCCCATCGATTAATCTGCGCCTGCGCTTTCTGCATGGTCGCCTCATCTCGCTCCAACAGAGGAATGAGTACGGTCGCGGCCTCGCTGTGCGATGCGGGAATCGATTCCTCATTCGTATCGTCGTTGCCGTCGGCCGTTTCCAGCCTGCTGATTACCATGGTGGAACTTGACGGCATGGATTCGTGCCGTTCTTTTGCGGAACGTTCCGGAATGAAAGTGCTGACCGAGGTCGCCTCACGCTCATTCGTACTGTCTGACGGTGCTTGTGATTGCTGGGTTCCGGCCGGTACAAACGCTTCCGTCGCATCGTTGACGATTTTCTTCGTCTTGCGGACCGGCTGGGAGTCGGTCACGTCGAAATCGCCGGTTACGTCGAAATCTCCAGTGGAATCATCCATATTCACAGCATCGATATGACGTTCACCGGTCGTGTCGGAATCATTCTGCTGCGCGGCCGCGTTACGGCGACGCTCCGATTCGTTCAGCAACGTGCCTACGGTGATCGTGCTCGGCGGGCGCTGGGGACGATCCTTGGCTTCCTGCTTCGATTTGGTTTGTGCGCGATTCTTCGCCGTAGTGACACCCAACTGGTGTGCCAAACGTTCCACCTGCGCCTTGAATTGCATAATCTTGGCGTTGTCCGCCTTGTTCAAAGCGGAAATGAAATCGCCGACCTGTTCCATCTGCAGCCACAGATTGGCGCGCAGCATAATCAGATCATCCAAACGGTTGCCCAACATGCGACCATATGCGGAAAGCAGAGCGTTACGGTGATTCTCATCAAGTTTGGCGAAAATCCAAGCCAAATCGCGGGCAGGATCGTTTACCTGCATGTCCTGCCAATTCGTGACCGCGGTGATGGACGAACCGGAGAACAGCAAATCGCCGTCACGCAATCCGCCGTGCACCGGACAAGTGGAGAACGACCATAGTCCATCGGTCTCAAGAATATTCGCCCAACTGGTGGTGATCTCCTGCGGAACATGCCCGGCTTGGCACAACCGTTTGATCCAAGCGGTCAGCTGTGCGCGAATCTGGCCGGTGGCAAACGTCGGATAGCCCGCTTCCTGCAAGAAGTCGGGGCGAAGGCGATGAATCGCCCCCAAAGTGGTGCCTACGCTGGAGCAATCGTCCAAAGTCAGCAGCTCCAACGGCCGCGCCTGACCCACATGATGGATGGCTACGAGCACGGACGTGTCTCCAGTGGAGGAATGCTTCAAATCGCCGTTGGAAAAAGCCACTATGCGATCGACGGCAAACCCCAATCCGCCTAATTCGCGGGCGTGCGCGAGCGTCTGCGCAGCGCGCACGCGACCGGCAAGACGTTTACGGCCTTCAGGTGTGTTGGATGCGAACACGTCATACAGTTTGCCTGCCGCATCCTGAACCACGGCATGGTCTACTCCATACCCTTCGTCGGTCGGATTGGTCTGTTCGCTGGCGCGCGCGCCGGCAATGGCGGCATTGGGCATTGTCGCGCTGGTCAGGGCAGCCATCATAAATTCGCTTCGTTCGGTCACAATTCCAACCTTAATACACAGTAGGGGCGAAGTGGCGCCGACTTGCCCGTAAAATGCTGGCCAACCGCCAGCAAATCGACGTTGCATCATATTGCGCCGTCATGGCGGGCATATTGGGTACAGCCAGGCAAGACATGCAATGACATCTCATGAAAACGCATGCGCCGATAACGGCAATCTGCCACAATGGAACGCATGAGTGCAACAGTGGAAGAAATTCTCGACGG
>OBYZ01001430.1_pt1 | contig 9409 bp, 7 predicted proteins | sample 1501501 | NCBI WGS metagenome assembly OBYZ01 (sample SAMEA2580213, study PRJEB22360) | human gut metagenome | biome: human gut; feature: human-associated habitat; material: faeces | place: Denmark | collected 2008/2010
CTCGGAGGAGGGAGGTGGAGGGGCCGAAACAGCGTTTCGGCTTACCCGACTGTCTGAGAAACCGGCAGCTGCCGAGGACACCGAAGGAGCGGAAGGGGCAGAAGGGGGCTCGGAGGAGACCAAGGGAGAAACGGGAGGGACAGAGGGGGAAGCGGAGGATAAGGGCCGGGGCTCTTGCTCCACGGGGGCTTCTGCCGCCACAGCAGGCTGTGCTTCAACAATCGGGGCAGGCCCTTCTTCAACAATCGGAGCCGGCTCTTCTTCCGTAACCGGGGAAAGAGCCTCCTCTACTATCGGGGCCGGAGCTTCTTCCACGATCTGAATCGGGGCTTCTTCTACACCGGCCTTCGTGGGCTTCTCTGCCTTTTGCGCCTGGTCTTCCATCGGGCCGGCCTGCTCGGGAGTATCGGAAGAAGGGGGAGCGTCGTCTCCGATGCTCTCATATTTCCTGTCGACGGCCTCGAAATCGACACCGTCGTTGATCATCACCGTTTCAAACTGGGCAAACGGACGGTTGACAAAATCGCGCAGAGCGTTGTCGGGCGTGAAGTTGATTTTGTTGCGTCCCTCGATGACAATGCGCTCGCCGGTGTTCACATCCACACTCTCACGGTCTTTCACACTGCCCATCTTGAATGTGCCGAAGCTCTTGATCTTGACCAGTTTCTCCTGCTCGAGACCATCGCCCACCACGGCAAACATGAGCCGCACAAAGTTTTCGGCATCGGCCTGCGACATGTTGTGCTTCGACGAAAGCATCCGCGCCAGTTCCGTAATCCCTATCCTATTCATCTTCTTCCCCTCCATTCTTCAGTTTTTCCTTCACCGAAGCCACCGGACGGAAGCTCAACACCAGTTTCGGGGGCACGAGCATACGCTGCTTGGTGGATGGATTGACGAGGATGCGCTCCAGCCTCTTCTTCACTTCGAAAGACCCGAAGCCGGCGATCGACACCGTTTCCGACTCGCCGAGGCGGTCGGTCATTTCGGCCACCACATCATGTACCAGCTTGCGGGTCACCTCCTGAGTGTAACCGCTGCGGCGGGCCAGCTCGTTGATATATTCCTTGTTATTCATCGGCCAACTCTCCATAAAGGTCGAACTCTTCCGAGTCGACGATTTTCACGTTATAGAAACATCCCGTGCGCAAGCGTTTCCGACCGGCCGGGATGAGCACCTCGGGGTCTACCTCCGGCGAACAGAACTCTGTGCGCCCCACATAGTAGTTGCCCTCCTTGCGGTCGATGATGACGGGCATCACCTGCCCCACCTTCCCGGCCTCTATCTCTGCGCTGATCTCCTGCTGCACGGCCATGAGTTCGTCGAGCCGCCGTTGCTTCACGTCGGCCGGCACATCGTCTTCATAGTGCTCGGCGCTGTAGGTGCCTTCCTCCTCCGAATAGGCGAAAGCCCCCATGCGCTCGAACCGCGCCTCCCGCACGAAGTCGACCAGCTGGCGGAAGTCGTCTTCCGTCTCGCCGGGGAAACCCACCAGCAGCGTGGTGCGGATGTGTATGCCGGGCACAGCCTCGCGCATCTTCCTGATCAGCTCCACGGTCTCCTGCTTGGTCACGTGGCGGTGCATGCGGCTCAGTATATGGTCGCTGATGTGCTGGAGGGCGATGTCGAGATAGCGGCACACGTTGGGCCGCTCGCGCATCACGTCGAGCAAATCCATGGGAAACTGGTTGGGATAGGCATAGTGCAGGCGAATCCACTTCACGCCGGGGATGTCGGCCATGCGGCTGATGAGTTCGGCGATGTGATGATGGCCGTCGAGGTCGATGCCATAGTAGGTGAGTTCCTGCGCGATGACTTGAAACTCCTTCACGCCACCGGCCACAAGTTTGCGCACCTCGTCGAGAATCTCATCCATCGGACGGCTCACGTGGCGGCCTGTCATGAGCGGTATGGCACAATAGGCGCAGTGGCGGTCGCACCCCTCGGCTATCTTGAGATAGGCGTAGTGGCGCGGCGTGGTGAGATGCCGGCGGCCGTTGCAAGACGGGAGTTCGGCCTTGCCGAGGTCGGCGAGCAACTGCTTGTAGTTGAACTTGCCGTAAAACTTGTCCACCTCGGGAATCTCCGCCTCCAGTTCGTCCTTGTAGCGTTGCGAGAGGCAGCCCATCACGTAGAGTTTGTTGAGCCGCCCTTCGGTCTTGGCCTGCACAAACTCCAGTATGGTGTTGATGCTCTCCTGCTTGGCCGTCTCGATGAAACCGCAGGTGTTGATCACCGCTATCTCTCCTTGGGGATGGGCGGCATCGTGCACACAGCGGTAGCCGTTGGCCTCAAACTGCTTCATGAGCACCTCGCTGTCCACAAGGTTTTTCGAGCAGCCCATCGTGATAATATCTATCTGGTTTTTCTTCATCACTTATCACCTAGTCATCTGACACCTACCACCTAATCTTCCTTAAACAGCGAGTCCACAAACTCCCGTTTGTCGAAGAGCTGCAAGTCTTCCATCCCTTCTCCCAGTCCTATATACTTCACGGGCACCTTGAGCTGGTCGCTGATGCCTATCACCACCCCGCCCTTGGCCGTGCCGTCGAGTTTGGTGATGGCCAGCGAAGTGATGTTGGTCACGGCCGAGAACTGCTTGGCCTGCTCAAAGGCATTCTGCCCCGTGCTGCCGTCGAGCACGAGCATCACCTCGTCGGGAGCCTCGGGGAGCACTTTCTTCATCACCTCTTTTATTTTCTTGAGCTCGTTCATCAGCCCCACCTTGTTGTGCAACCGGCCGGCGGTGTCGATGAGCACCACATCGGCCCCGTTGGCCTTGGCACTCTGCAACGTGTCGAAAGCCACCGAAGCCGGGTCGGCCCCCATCTGCTGTTTCACCACCGTCACGCCCACGCGCTCGCCCCAGATGCTGATTTGCTCCACTGCGGCGGCACGGAAAGTGTCGGCCGCACCGAGAAACACCTTCTTTCCGGCTTTCTTAAACTGGTAGGCCAACTTGCCTATGGTGGTGGTCTTGCCCACCCCGTTCACGCCCACCACGAGTATCACGTAGGGGCGGTGGTCGGCGGGCAAATCCCAGTTGCCATTGTCATCGGAATTGTTTTCAGACAAGAGGGCGGCGATTTCGTCGCGCAGGATGCCATTGAGTTCGCCCGTCGACACGTATTTGTCGCGTGCCACGCGCTCCTCGATGCGGCTGATGACTTTCAGCGTGGTGTCTACGCCCACATCCGACGTGACGAGCACCTCCTCCAAGTCGTCGAGCACATCATCGTCTACCTTTGATTTTCCGGCCACCGCACGCGCCAATTTCCCGAATACGCTCTCCTTCGTCTTTTCGAGTCCTTTGTCGAGCGTCTCCTTCTTGTTCTTATTGAATAATCCGAATAATCCCATATTACCTTAAACTATTTTGGGGCAAAGTTAACAAAAAAAAAGCACAAACCGGCTATTACGCCTAAAAAATAGCGCAAGTCAGCCACCCGTCAGCCCTCGGTCCGGCTGCCACCCGGCAAACCGAAACGCCGTGCCTGCCCTCCCCTCCGCCCCCTTCCCTCCTCTCCCAACAGCAACAGTGCTTCCCACTTTTTTCTGAAAAAACAGCGAATATATTTGGCTGTTTTGGAAAAAAGCACTACCTTTGCACTCGCAAATGAGACTTGAGGCTCCGTAGCTCAACTGAATAGAGCATCTGACTACGGATCAGAAGGTTATAGGTTTGAATCCTATCGGAGTCACAACTCGTTCTTGCAAGGCCTCGTGCCCATGGCTTCGTAGCTCAACTGAATAGAGCATCTGACTACGGATCAGAAGGTTCCGGGTTTGAATCCCAGCGAAGTCACAACAAACAGGCTTACACCACTACCCGAGAATTGCGAGCAATTCTCGGGTTTTTTATTGCCGGGGTGGGTCTGTAAATTGTCAAACTATTTATTCGTTTTCGGCCTCTCTGCTTGCGATATTTGCAACGGGGGCGGCCCGCCCGGGGTAAACGCGCGATTTTGGCGGCGTTTAAAAAACACTGACTATCAGCCGTTTGAATTTAGTTGACACATCTTGGAGGCCGGAAACGGGCCTGAAAGGGCCCAAACGGGCGTGCAAAAGAGCTGCGGGGACATCGCAACGGGGGCCCTTTCAGCCGCCAACTGTGGCTCTTTCGCAAGCGCGGAGAGCCTGAACGGGAAAAACGGGAGGCTTCGTCCGGGATTCAAGGGCTACTTTCCGTTCTGGTTGGAGTATTTTTGCGGAGGTGTTTTTGTCGGAATTATTCGCCACCGTCCGGCATCTTGCGGAGGTGGCAGAGAGCGGCAGGCATTAACGAAGGAGCAAACGGGGGGAATGGGGGAAACGCGAAACGCCCCCCTTTTCGCAAAGGAGGGCGTTCATCTCAATAGGTATTAGTCTTTTTAAGGTAAAAAGATTGTATTCAGGATAACAGATGCAAAGATAAAACATTTTGAAAATATGTGCAAATTCTTTTTCATGTTTAAAAACATAAATTAAGAAAAGCCCCATCCTTCCCCCAAAACAGGGCATGGATGGGACTCCTTCAGGGTCGGGGAAAGTCTTCCCGATTTACTTTGCGTAAAGGGCTACGATGGTCTCGTAGAGCTCCTGCTTGCCGGAGGTCTGCTTGGGTTCGCCATTCTCCTTGGCGTAGGCCACGAGCTGTTCGAGGCCGAGCTTGCCCTCTTCAAACTCCTTGCCCTTGCCGGCATCGAAGCTGGCATAGCGTTCTTTGGCCATCTTGGGCAGTTCGCTCTCGGTGAGGATGGCGGCAGCATTTTCGAGTGCGCGGGCCATGGCGTCCATACCGCTGATGTGGGCGATGAAGATGTCTTCGGGATCGGTGGAGTTGCGACGCAGCTTGGCATCGAAGTTGGAGCCGCCGTTGCCCAGTCCGCCGTTGCGGATGACCTGCATCATGGCCTGTGTGAGCTCGTAGTTGTCGATGGGGAACTGGTCGGTGTCCCAACCGTTCTGGGCATCGCCGCGGTTGGCATCGATCGATCCGAGCATACCGTTGTCAACGGCCACGGCCAGTTCGTGCTCGAAGGTGTGGCCGGCCAGCGTGGCGTGGTTCACTTCGATGTTCACCTTGAAGTCCTTGTCCAGTCCGTGGGCCTTGAGGAATCCGATCACCGTCTCCGTGTCCACGTCATACTGATGCTTGGTGGGCTCCATCGGTTTCGGTTCGATGAGGAACGTGCCGGTGAATCCTTTGCTGCGGGCATAGTCGCGGGCAGCCTTCAGCATCTGTGCCAAGTGCTCCTTTTCGCGCTTCTGGTCGGTGTTGAGCAGGCTCATGTAGCCTTCGCGGCCGCCCCAGAACACGTAGTTGGTGCCGCCGAGCTTGATGGTGGCGTCGATGGCGTTTTTGATTTGCACGGCAGCGCGGGCCACCACGTCGAAGTCGGGATTGGTGGCAGCACCGTTCATGTAACGCTTGTGGCTGAACACGTTGGCCGTGCCCCAAAGCAGCTTCACGCCGGCTTCCTTCATCTTCACCTCGGCATAGTCGGTGATGGCCTTCATGCGGGCCTCATATTCTGCGATGGTGTCGCCCTCGGCCACGAGGTCGATGTCGTGGAAGCAGAAATATTCGATGCCGAGCTTGTTCATGATTTCAAAGCCTGCATCCATCTTGTCTTTGGCGCGCTGCACGGCATCTTCTGCCTTGTCCCACTCGTAGCTGCGGGTGGGGCCGCCAAACTGGTCGCCGGAGGCATCGCCCAGTGTGTGCCACCAGGCCATGGCGAACTTCAACCAGTCTTTCATCTTCTTTCCGCAGACCTCCTTCTCGGGGTCATAGTAGTGGAAAGCCATTGGATTTTTACTTGCTGTTCCTTCGAAAGGAATCTTGCCGATTTGTGGAAAATACTCTTTTGCCATAGTTTTGTAATTATTAGTTTGTGAAAGATTTTTAGAGCCATAAGTGAGGGGTGAGCAGCCGGCGCGCCTTTCGCGAGCCGGGAGTCAGGGGGCGGTAGGAAGGGTATGGAGTGCAGAAGCGTCTTGGTGCTCCCTCCCCCGGTCTATTCCCCGAGATGGACGGCCAGTTCCCGCTTCCAGTTGGCGTAGGCGGCGAGATAGGCGGCTCGGTTGGCTTCGTCGGGCTCAATGACATCGAGCCTCTTGAGCGTGGCGAAGGCCTCGTTGTGGTCTTTGTAGATGCCTGCACCGATGCCCGCTCCCTTGGCCGCCCCGGCACTGCCGTCGGTCTCGTAGAGTTCGATGGTGGCTCCGCTCACCCCGGCCAGCGTGTCGCGGAAGAGCGGACTGAGGAACATGTTGGCCTTGCCGGCGTGTATCTTCTTGATGTCCATGCCCATCTTCTTCATCACCTCCATGCCGTAGCAGAAGCTGAACACGATGCCCTCTTGGGCGGCGCGCACGAGGTGGGCGCGGTGGTGCTTGTTGAAGTTGAGCCCGTTGACGGAGCAACCGATTTCCTTGTTCTCGAGCACGCGCTCGGCCCCGTTGCCGAAGGGGATAACGGTCACCCCTTCCGCACCGATGGGCACGGTGGCGGCCAGTTCGTTCATCTCGGCATAGCCCATTTCGGGGGCCACATTGCGATGCACCCATGCGTTGAGGATGCCCGTGCCGTTGATGCAGAGCAACACACCGAGGCGGTCGAGCGAGGTGGTGTAGTTGGCATGGGCAAAGGTGTTGACACGGCTCTTGGGGTCGTAGTTGACATCGCCCAGCACGCCATACACCACACCCGAAGTGCCGGCCGTGGAGGCTATCTCGCCGGGGTTGAACACATTGAGGCTCACGGCATTGTTGGGTTGGTCGCCGGCGCGATAGCTGACGGGCGTGCCCTCCTTGAGGCCCAGTTCGTCGGCTGCGGCTTTGCCCACCACGCTCTGCACGGAGAATGTGGGCACTACCTCGGGCAGCACGCTTTCGGGGAAGCCGAAGTAGTCGAGCAGAAACTTGGCGGGCTTCTTCGCGGTGAAGTCCCACATCATGCCTTCCGACAGTCCGCTGATGGTGGTCTTCACCTCTCCGCTCAGCTTCATGGCGATATAGTCGCCGGGGAGCATGATCTTGTCGATGCGGTCGAACAGCGCGGGTTCGTTTTCCTTCACCCACGCCAGTTTGGCGGCAGTGAAGTTGCCGGGCGAGTTGAGCAGATTGCGCAGGCAGAGGTCCTCGCCCAATTCCCTGAACGCGCGTTCGCCGTAGGGCACGGCCCGCGAGTCGCACCAGATGATGGATGGACGGAGCACCTGCTGATCCTTGTCCACACACACCAACCCGTGCATCTGGTAGGAGATGCCCACAGCGAGGATGTCTTCGCCGCGCGCACCTGTCTCGTTCATGATTTTGCGGAGCGAGAGCTTGGCGTTGTCCCACCACATCTGCGGGTCTTGCTCTGCCCAGCCGGCCTTGACGGCCATGATCGGGGCTTCGTGCTCGGGATAGAACGCCGAAGCGGCTATCGCACCACTGTCGACATCGGTGAGCGATGCCTTCACGCTGCTGGAGCCTACATCGAAGCCCAATAAATATCTTCTTGCCATATTTGTTGTTATTGTTTTATTACCTTTTATATATAATACGCATGAAAAGGAAAATCCCCCGAGAGAAAAGGTAAAAAAGTAAAGAGGAAAAAAGTAAAAAACGCATCGGGGGACAGTAGGGGCAGTGCTTTATGCCTGCCCGCACGCCCGAAGGGCGTATTTTAAAGGTAAAAAGGCAGAAAAGGAAAGAGGAAAAAAGGTAAAAAGAAGACCGAAAAGCATAATGCAGGGAAAATTTCCCCCGAATTTCCCCCGAATATCCTCTCCGGTCTTCTTTTTACCTTTTTTCTTTTTTTACCTTTAAATTAGCATACTTTTTCGAGCTTCTTCATGATGGCAAACATGAAGACGGCCGAGAGCAGGCAGAGCACGATGAACACGCCCCACACCATCCACAGTGGCAACGGGCCCCAGAGATAGCCGCCCACGCCCACGAGTTTGTTGCCGATGGCGGTGGCCACAAACCAGCCGCCCATCATCAGACCCTTATACTTGGGAGGGGCCACCTTGGACACAAACGAGATGCCCATCGGACTGAGCAGCAGTTCGCCGAACGTGAGGATGAGATAGGTGCCCACCAGCCAGTTGGGAGAAACAAACGTACCGGCATCACCTGCTGCCTTTTGGGCATCGGGAGTGAGCAGATTCCACGAGGCGAACATCATCACCACGAAGGCTACACCGGCCACCAACATGCCGTAGGCTATCTTGCGGGGGGGCGAAGGCTCCTTGCCCTTGGCGGCCAACTTACTGAAAATGGCGATGCTCACGGGAGTGAGGGCCACCACATAGAAGGGGTTGAACTGCTGGAAGATAGGTGCGCTCACGGCGATGGAACCCTCCAACTGCGTGTAGCGGTAGTAGAGGTAGCCCAGCGAGGCCACTATCACAAGGCCGGCAATGCTCTTGGTCTTGGTGGTCTTGCCTTGGAAAAGGGCAAACAGGGCGTAGACGATGAAGATGATGGCCACGAGATTGAACACGCCGAACTCCATGCTCTCAATGCCGGACGACGACCTGTTGACAAACTCGTTGGCGAAATAGGTCAGCGAAAGACCGTTCTGGTGGAAGGCCATCCAGAAGAAGATGACTACGGCAAACACCAGACAGAGGGCCACGATGCGCTCGCGGGTCTCAGCCGGACTGAGCTGCTCCACTTCGGCCTTCTGGTCGCCGGCCTTCTTGGACGCACCCTCGGTGTGCTTGAATGTGCTGCGGAAAGCGTAATAGATGGCTATCGAAAGGATGAGCGACGCGCAGGCCACGGCAAAAGAGAAGTGGTAGGAGTCGTTTTCGGAGTAGCCGATGGTCTGTGCCCACCGCATGATTCCCCCGGCAGCCGTAGGCGCGAAGAGGGCCCCGATGTTGATGGCCATATAGAAGATGGAGAATCCGGAATCGCGCTGGCCGGCATACTGCGGGTCGTCGTAGAGATTGCCCACCATCACTTGCAGGTTGCCCTTGAACAGGCCCGTGCCCAAACCGATGAGCAACAGGGCACCGAGCATCACGATGAGGGCAAACGTGTTGCCGCCCAAGGGAATGGAAAGCAGCAGATAGCCGAAAAACATGACGACGATGCCGATGGTGACCATCTTGCCGAAGCCGAACCGGTCGGCCAGCAGACCGCCTACAAGCGGAAGGAAGTAGACGAGCATGAGGAAGTCACTGTAAATCTCGCCGGCCCATCCGGCATCAAGACCGAAATGGGCACGGAGGAAAAGGGCGAACACGGCTATCATGGTGTAGTAGCCGAAACGCTCGCCGGTGTTGGCCAGTGCCAACGCGTAGAGTCCTTTAGGTTGATTCTCAAACATAGTTTTGGATTGGTTGGTTATTATTTTATTTAGGAGATTTATTTTAGGAGATTTGTTTAGGAGTTAAGGGAGTTAAGGAGTTAAAGGGAGTT